>Ga0265297_10006188_pt1 | contig 17577 bp, 11 predicted proteins | sample Munlanlwell13791_FD_192502 | JGI IMG/M metagenome (GOLD analysis project Ga0265297, IMG submission 192502) | Leachate microbial communities from a municipal landfill in Southern Ontario, Canada - Leachate well 137-91 | ecosystem: Engineered > Solid waste > Landfill > Unclassified | place...
GTGCGATCCAGTCTATCGAGTCGATCAGGGTGCCGTCCCAATCGAATATGATTAAATCAAACCTGTTCTTCATGTTTTAACAAATCTTCCAATTGTTGCGGCAATGGCGCCAGAATGGTTAGCTGCACGCCGGTAACCGGGTGCTGAAACTTCAACTTTTCCGCATGCAGGAACATTCGCTTATAGCCTCGGGTTTTAAATTTGCGGTTGATTTCATCCAGTCCATAACGCTCGTCGCCGACGATCGGATGCCCAAGACTGGCGGCGTGAACGCGGATTTGATGGGTGCGTCCGGTCTTGGGCGAAGCCTCAACCAACGTCGAATCGTTAAATAACTTCAAGCGCCGAAACAGCGTCTCCGCCTCTTTGCCGGATTGGCTGATCACAACCATACGCTCACCGCCTTTGCTGACATTTTTTAGCAAGGGCGCGTTGACTATCAATTTTTTCCTGGCCCATTGCCCGGCCAGCAAGGCCAGATAAGTCTTGTGGATGTCATCGTCGCGAAACAGCTCATGCAAGAGTTTCAAAGTGCTACGTTTTTTAGCAATCATCAGGCAGCCGGAGGTATCTTTGTCGAGTCGATGCACCAACTCTAAAAAGCGCGCCTCGGGTCTTAGCAAGCGCAACCCTTCAATAATGCCGGAACTGACGCCACTGCCGCCATGCACGGCATAACCGGCCGGTTTATTGACGATCAAAAAGCCCTCGTCTTCAAATAAAATCCCCTGCTGCAATGCCGCTTGCAAACCCTGAGGCACATACGATTCTTCGCTGCGTTCGGCCACTCTGACCGGAGGAATTCTGACGATATCGCCTGTAGCCAGACGGTATTTGACATCGACGCGGCCTTTATTGACCCTTACCTCGCCTTTACGGACGATCCGGTAAATTCGGCTTTTAGGCACGCCCTTTAAGCGGGCAATTAAAAAGTTGTCCAATCGTTGATCGCAATTCTCTTCGGTAATTTCTATCAGTTGAACTTTGGGGGTTACGGTTTTTTCTTCACTATTCATAGTGTAAATAATACCAGCATCTGCTTATGATTGATTCTTTAAATTGATGTATAGTAATAAGGTTGCTATATTAAGTAAGTTTTTAATATAAAAAAACATGCTTTTGCTCTGCTGTTTTCGCTAACGAGACTGCCTTGAGCACTACTCGATGATGATTAAAACGGCGCTGGATCACCAGGCTGACTCATCATTGTAAGATTTTCGGGTTCATCGTTCGACCCTAGACGAACGATTTATAACTCCTGTTTAAGACGGAATTTACAACCAAGACTGAAAAAGAATATTTATTTGCTTAGACTCTGCCCGTGCAGCTATCCCTGATCTTCGCCTAAGTAAAGAGCGGGATACCAATAACAACACGCAGAAACGGAACACAAAACCGTAAAAACTAAGATATGTAGAAGTGCTTTAGTAGCCCTACACAAACACGATGACCCAAACCAGTCTGTTCAGTAAAATCTGGCCATGGAGCAGGACACAACAAGGAATATTGAATGAAAAGAATGCTTATCAACGCTACGCAGCCTGAAGAACTGCGAGTCGCTTTGGTAGACGGTCAAAAACTATATGATTTTGACATAGAAGTACCTTCGAAAGAACAAAAAAAGTCAAACATTTACAAAGGGATAGTAACCCATGTAGAACCCAGCTTAGAAGCCGCCTTTGTAAACTACGGCGCTGAAAAACACGGCTTTTTACCTTTCAAAGAAATCTCTCCGCTCTACCGTCAACTACAAGATGGCGTCGAAAACGATGGCCGTCGCCCTGCCATCAAAGACCTGATTAAAGAAGGCCAGGAAATCGTTGTTCAGATTGAAAAAGAAGAACGCGGCAATAAAGGCGCAGCTTTAACCACCTATATCAGTTTGGCCGGCACCTATCTGGTGTTGATGCCCAACAACCCTAAAGCCGGCGGTATTTCGCGGCGCATAGAAGGCGACACCCGTAGCGACCTGCGCGAAGTGATGGCGGCGCTTGAGATTCCTGAAAGCATGGGACTCATTGTTAGAACGGCCGGATGCGGCAAAAACGTTGAAGAATTGCAATGGGACTTGAATTATTTGCTGCAACTCTGGGAAGCCATAGAACGCTCTGCCGAAGAGCACGCGGCGCCGTTCCTGGTCTTTCAGGAAAGTAACGTTATCATCAGGGCTTTGCGCGACCATTTGCGCGGCAATATTGACGAGATTCTGATCGACAGCGAAGACGCCTTCAAACTGGTGCAAAATTTCTTGAAGCAAGTCATGCCGCACTTTTTGCCCAAGGCAAAACTGTATCAGGATGCCGTTCCCCTGTTTAACCGTTACCAGATTGAATCCCAAATTGAAGTGGCTTACGGTCGTGAAGTTTCACTGCCGTCAGGCGGCTCGATCGTCATCGACCACACCGAAGCGTTGACCTCGATCGACATCAACTCCGCACGCGCCACCAAAGGCAGCGACATTGAAGAAACCGCGCTGAATACCAACCTGGAAGCGGCCGATGAAATTGCCCGCCAACTAAGGCTGCGCGATTTGGGCGGCCTGTTTGTTATCGACTTCATTGACATGATGTCTAACAAGAACCAGAAAGCCGTTGAAAATCATCTGCGCGACGCGCTTAAAATCGACCGCGCCCGCATTCAGACCAGCCGCATTTCGCGTTTCGGCCTGCTGGAAATGTCCAGGCAAAGAATGCGTCCTTCGTTGGGCGACTCGACTCAACTGCCCTGCCCGCGCTGCAAAGGCCAAGGCACGATTCGCAATGTAGAATCGGTCGCACTTTCCGTACTGCGCATTCTCGAAGAAGAAGCGATGAAAAAAGGCACGGAAAAAGTGATTGCCCACTTGCCCATCGAGTGCGCGACCTTTCTGTTAAACGAAAAACGCAGCGCCATTGAGCAGATTGAAAACAGGCTGAAAGTCGGCATCGTGATCCTGCCCAGCAAGCATTTAGAAACACCAGCCTACGACATTGAACGCATCAAGGAAAAAGAGGCTGGCGAGAACGGCAAAGCCAGCTACTTACAGATCAAAGCGGAAGACATCACTATTCCTGAATTTGCCCAGCAGGTAAAACCGAGCGCAACAAAAGCGGCAGTCAAGGAATTCCTGCATGACTCTCCTGCGCCGGTACAAAACAAAAGCGAATCAGCCAGCCTGATTCAACGCTTCTGGCATAAACTGGTAGGTTCCAGCGCAACGCCAAATGCAACGGCAGTGCAGACCACTGAAAGAACCAGGCCGACTGACGAGGGCCAACAGGCCAAAAGCAGAGACAACAGACAAGGTCAGGGACAAAACCAGGAAAGAGGACGCGGCCGCGGCCGCGGCCGTGGCCGTGGACGCGGCCAAAACGGTCATAAAGAGCAAGTTCAAACACTGGAACAAGGACAAGGACAAGCACCAAAACCAAAACCGGAACAAAATGCAGAGTCGCCTCGTCAAAACCGCCCTCCACGCGGCCAAGGCAGAAACGTAAAGCGCAACCTAGAACCGGGCAATATACCCGCAACGAAAACCGAAGAAGTTAAGAGTGAAGCGGTCGAAGCTGTTGAGGTTATTTCAACTGCGCCGGAAGCAATTACTACTGCGGTTGCCGGAGAACGCGAACACCCCAAAAGAAACAATGCCAGAAGAGGGCCGAATCGTAGAAGACCGCGCAACCCGAACTACAAAAAACCTGAAACGGAAGGCGATTCAAATAATTCGCATGAAGCAACTGGCGTAAGCAATGATGAATCGCGCCCAGCCCCCCGTTCTTATGACAATGACTTTGCGGAAAGAACAGAGCGCCCGGAGCCTCAGGCTGATAATTCCAGCCAGGCCAACCCTGTAAGCCATCAGGATTCGGAAGCTAGAAAACCGGCTACTCCCGCTGAACCAGCGCCAAAGCCAGTTGAAGCGGCACCAAAACCAGTTGAAGCGGTAAGACAAGAAACGGAATAACTGATCGCATCAGCTTAAAATCTTTCGCCGCGAAGACACGAGGAAGCTAAAACTTCGTGTCTTCGCGGCGAATTACTTTTAAATGCTTCTACCTATACTTAACCTCTACAGCATCCTTTCCCAATAACATTCTCAACCGCGCCACCAATTCATCGGTGGGATGGACGCGCCACTCATCACCCAGTTGTAGATCGGCTTTCGCAACCTTTGATGTATAACCGATACCCACCGGACAGCCGCCGCCCTTAAAAGGCTCCAGAACCGCAATCAACTTCGTCACAAAACCAAGGTATTCAGGCTCATCGTCTGCCGCACTCCACACCAGCCGGATGCTCCTGGCAAAAACTTCCCTAGCCTGCTCCATGTTATAGAGCTTTTCGACCGTTAAGCGTAACGTTCCCAAGTAATCGTCAACACCCACTGCCCCTTCGGCAATCAACAGACTGTCGCGAGAGAAAATACCCCGATATTTTTCATAAACCTCACCAAAAGCCGCAATTTCAAGCCTGCCGGTTCGGTCATCAATCGTTGCAAAGCCCATGGTCTTACCGCTCTTGGTCTGGCGGGTGCGCACCTCAACGACTAAACCGGCTGTTCGGGCTTCCATTTTCCTGCTTTTGGATCGCTCCACATTGGACAGCAGCGATTCTATGGTTCCGTTGGTAAACTGCCTTAACTCGGCCTCGTATTGGTTTATCGGATGCCCGGTTAAAAACAAACCCAGAACCAGCTTTTCAGCAGCCAGCCGTTCATTTTCCGACCAAGGCTCAACCACAGTGGCATAAGCATGGGCATCGTCGATATTTTCGACATTAACAGCCAGGCCGAACAAATCGTTCTGGCCGGTTTGCGCATTCTTGCCGTGCTGTTCGGCGACTTTTAATGCAGTCGGCAATTCTGCCAAATGACCGGCCCGGTTATCGTCGAACTCATCGAAAGCTCCGGCGCGTATCAAGGCTTCCAGCACTCGCCGGTTGAATTTGCGCAAATCCACCCGCTTGCATAAATCGTACAGACCGGAAAACGGCCCGTTCGCTTCCCGCTCGACCAGCATTTCTTCAATGGCCGCCTCGCCTACTCCTTTTAGCGCACCCAAGCCATAGACGATCTGGCCTTCGTCATTAACCGTGAACTTGTATTTGGAAACATTGATGGTCGGCGGAAGAATGTCCAGCTTCATCTGCCGACATTCTTCGATCAAGATCACCACCTTATCGGTGTTATCCATATCGGCGGACATCACCGCAGCCATGAACTCGGGCTGATAATGGGCTTTCAGCCAGGCAGTTTGATAGGCGACCAGCGCATAAGCGGCGGAATGCGATTTATTGAAACCGTAACCGGCGAATTTCTCCATCAAGTCGAACACGTAAGTGGCGGTTTCTGCCTCGACCTGATTTTGCACCGAGCCGGACATGAATTTATCCCGCTCCTTGGCCATTTCCTCCGGCTTTTTCTTGCCCATCGCCCGGCGCAGCATATCCGCGCCGCCCAAGGTGTACAGCGCCATTTCACGGGCGATTTGCATCACCTGCTCCTGGTACAAAATAACGCCGTTGGTCGGTTTTAAAATCGGTTCCAGCAACGGATGCGCGTACGAGGCTTGGGCCCCGTGCTTGACGTTGATGTAGTCGTCCACCATGCCCGATTCCAAAGGCCCCGGACGGAACAGCGCCACCAGCGCGATAATGTCGTCGAAACAGTCGGGCTTGAGCTTTTTGATCAGCTCTTTCATACCGCGCGATTCCAGCTGGAACACGGCCGTGGTCTGGGCGGCGGTTAGCAGTTTGTAGGAAGCCGGATCATCCCTGGGAATGGTCGTTATATCGACAGGCGGTTTGCCCAGTTTTTGTTGCTTGGCGTTAATGTCCTGCAAGGCCCAGTCGATAATGGTCAACGTACGCAGTCCCAAAAAGTCGAACTTGACCAGACCGACCGCTTCCACGTCATCCTTGTCGAACTGGGTGACCAGGTTATTGCCGTCCTGATCGCAATACAGCGGCGTAAAATCGGTCAGCTTGGTCGGCGAAATCACCACGCCCCCGGCATGTTTACCGGCGTTTCTGGACGTACCTTCCAGCGACAGCGCCATATCGATCAGCGCCTTGACTTCCTCCTCGGTGTCATAAAGCTGCTTCAGCTCGGGGCTGTCGCTTAGCGCTTTAGTCAGCGTCATGCCGATTTCAAACGGGATCAGCTTGGCCAGCCGATCGACGAAACCGTACCCGAAACCCAGCACCCGGCCGACATCGCGGATAACCGCTTTGGCCGCCATCGAACCGTAGGTGATGATCTGCGCGACATGATCCCGGCCGTAATTGCGGGCGACGTAATCGATCACCTCATCCCGGCGATCCATGCAAAAGTCCACGTCGAAGTCGGGCATCGAAACCCGCTCGGGATTCAAAAACCGCTCAAACAGCAGGTCGAATTCGATAGGGTCAAGATCGGTAATTTTAAGCGCATAAGCCACCAACGAACCCGCACCCGAACCCCGCCCAGGACCTACCGGAATTAAATTGTTTTTCGCCCACTGGATAAAGTCGGCAACAATCATGAAATAGCCGGGGAAACCCATCTGGGTAATCATTTTCAGCTCAAAATCCAGGCGTTCGTAATAAACGCGCCGGTTTTCCTCGTCCGTCCCCTTGCCCACCGCCGGATGATGCTGCAAACGCTCTTCCAGGCCTTTCATCGACTCCTCGGCCATAAACTCGCCCAGATTCATGCCTTCGGGCACCGGAAAATCCGGCAAGAAATTTTTGCCCAGTGTCAGTTTCAAATTGCAGCGTTTGGCAATTTCTACGGTGTTTTCCAGCGCCTCGGGTATATCGGCAAACAGCGCTTGCATCTCCTCGACGCTGCGTAAATATTGCTGGTCGGTGTAATCCTTGGGACGGCGGGTATCGTCCAACACCCGTCCCTGATTAATGCAGACCCGCACTTCATGCGCGGCAAAGTCCCGTTGATGGACAAAACGCACATCGTTGGTCGCTACCACCGGCAAGCCGGTCGCCAAAGCCAGCTCGACGGCGGCGGCGATATAACGCTCCTCATCCGGCTTGCCGACCCGCTGCAATTCCAGGTAAAAGCTTTGCTCGAACAGTCCGCCCCAAAACTCGGCCAACCGTTTGGCCGCATCATGGTTTTCGGCCAGCAGCGCCTTGCCTATCTCCCCGCTCATCGCCCCGGACAACGCAATCAGGCCGTTATGGTTAGCCACTATCCACTCCTGCCGGAGCATCGGCACGCCTTGATGCTGGCCTTCCTGATAGGCTTTTGAGATCAACTCGGTCAACGCGATGTAACCGGCGTGATTATTGACCAGCAAGGTCAAGCGGTACGGCGTTGCGGGATCGTCGGGATTAAAGATCAACACATCGGCGCCGGCTATTGCCTTGATGCCCTGCCCTAGCGACGCTTTATAGAACTTGACCAAGGAGAACAAGTTGGCGTGCTCGGTAATCGCAATGGCCGGCATGTTTAACTCGGCCAAGCGCTTGACCAGAGGCTTGATTTTGACGATCCCGTCTACCAGGGAAAATTCGGTGTGGAGTCTTAAATGGACAAATGCCGGCTGCATCGGATTAGAAAGTTGATTCGCTACTTGATGATGTGTGAGCGGCCTATTTTACCCTGTCTGAACAATTTAGTCTGACCTAGTAATCAGTCAATCTTGTTTTTGCCTGCTGATAATTTAACGGTGGGAGCGGCTTCGCCTAAAGCGCCTACTTTTGGTAGCCGCGATTGTCGCGGCTAAAGCCGCTCCCACCATAGCCTTCTCACTCGACATGATAAATTTGACTGAGTTACTAGAGGCCAACTATTAAAACACTCCCTGCACACCTTGTAGTCCTAGTATTACTACTTATTGATTCAGAACTGTAACCCCTCTATTCTAAAAACTCGCAGCAGTATGAAACACCATGTTTTTTGCAAGCAGCGTTTAAACAAAATCGCCACAGAGGGAAGAATCATGAAACTAACCTGGATACTTGTAGCTGATACCACTCGCGCCCGCATTTTTACTGCTGACACCCCTTCTTCTCCTTTAGAGGAAATCGAAGATTTATCCCATTCGAAAAGCCGTCTGCATGACCGGGAAATAACCTCCGACCTGCCGGGAAAGATCAAAAGCGTCGGCGGAGGCGGACACGCTTATGAGCAACCTACCGATCCCAAGAAATACGAGGCCGAGGCTTTTGCGCATACTATTGCCCAGTATCTGGAAGATGCCCACAACGCAAACCGGTTTGAACAACTGCTAATCGTTGCCGGCCCCACTTTTCTCGGCTTGCTGCGCAGCAATCTGCCGGAACAGATTAAAAAAACGGTTCGTTTCGAACTCGACAAAGAAATCACTACCTTAAGTGCCGCCGATATCCGTCAGCACCTGCCCCAATATTTGCCGAATCTTTGACCGGAATCCTTTAATCAATTTTGGACTAATGTCTGGCAACCCGCATTAGTCCATGGAAAGAGCTAAATTAGAGGTTCACATTAAACATTTTTTCAGCAATGCCTATATAGCCTCAATGTTGGGGATTGCGGCTATCTTGTTTCTTCTTAAATATCTCCAATTTATTTTCGTGAGCTCGTCACCGCTATTGCTGTTTTTAGTCGTGATTGCTTTTGCTTCCTGGTGCGGGGGATACAAAGCCGGGCTTTTCGCTACAGTGTTAAGCACAGCGGCAAGCGATTATTTTTTAGTCGAGCCTTACGGCTCGCTTTACATTGCCCATACCGCGGAAATGCTACGCCTCGTGTTTTTGACCGGCATAGGCGCCATATTTAGCTTGTTCATTGCACGCTTACACGATCAGGAAAAACGGGCCTTAAATACGGCCTTGGAACGGGAGAATCAGCTTAAGCAGGAGATCGCCGAGCGCAATCGGACGCAAGCGGAGCGGGATTTATATATCCTGCTCGCCAAAAGCAGCACCGAGTTCATCGGCATGTGCGATACGGAAGGCATGCCCTTTTTCATCAACGATGCCGGACTGCGCCTGGTAGGCATTGATAGTTTCGAACAGGCCCTTAAAACTCCCGTCAAGGAATTCTTTTTCCCCGAAGATCAAGGATTCATCATGAACGAGCTTTTTCCTGCGGCGTTACAAAACGGCCGTGGCGAGATCGAAATCCGCTTCCGCCATTTTAAAACCGGGGAAGCGATTTGGATGATCTATAACGTGTTCACGTTGAAGAACGCAAACGGCAAAATCAGCGGCTTGGGCACAGTGAGTGTCAACATCACCGAACGCAAACGGGCCGAGAAGGCTTTGCGAGAAAGCCAGCGGGACCTGAACCGCGCCCAGGAAGTCGCCCATATCGGCAGTTGGCGCCTGGACGTCCACAATAATCTCTTGAAATGGTCTGATGAAAAATTTCGAATTTTTGGCCTACCTAAAGGCGCCCCGATAACGTATCAGTCCTTTCTTGAACTTGTCCACCCTGCCGACCGGGAGTTGGTCAAAACTACGTGGAAAGACGCCCTGACCGGCAAGCCCTACAATATCGAACACCGGATTATCGTAGACCGGAAGGTCAAATGGGTGCGCGAGTTGGCTGAGCTGGAATTTGACGAGCAGGGAATACTGCTCGACGCTTTCGGAACCACTGACGACATTACCGACATCAAAAGCAGCCAGGAGGCATTGCAACATGAACGGGCCTTCCTCAGGCAAGTCATCGATGCGGTGCCCAGCGTGATTTTTGTCAGAGACCGGGAGGGGCGATTTCTTTTAGGGAATGAGGCTTTGGCCCAATCCTACGGCACTAGCACTGAAAGTTTGGTCGGTCTGACAGAGAAGAACTTCAATCCCAACACCGATGAAGTGGCTTACTTCTATCGAAATGACCTCGATGTGATAAACACCGGCAACTCCAAAGTTATCCCGGAAGTCAAAGTCACCCATGCCGATGGCTCTGTACATTGGTATAACACAGTCAAGATTCCGCTGATCGATGACGATAAGTGCGACAAAGTGCTCGTTGTCGCGACCGACATTACCGATCGCAAGCGCGCCGCAGAAGCACTGCGCTTGGCGGATCGCCGTAAAGATGAATTTCTGGCGATGCTGGCCCACGAACTGCGCAATCCGCTGGCCCCCATTCGTAATGCCGTGCAACTGCTGAAAATACAGGAGGTGATTGATCCTAAGCTGGCATGGAGTTATCAGGTCATTGACCGGCAAGTGACGCATATGGTGCATCTGCTTGACGACTTGCTGGATGTCGCCCGCATCATGCAAGGCAAAATCAGGCTGGAGGTCGAGCGTTTCGAGCTTAACGACATTATCAATAATGCGCTAGAAACCAGCCGTCCGCTGATTGAGTCGCGTAGGCAGGAGCTGATTATTTCCCAATCTGCTCCGCCGCAGTGGCTGCTAGGCGATCGCGTCAGGCTGGCGCAAGTGCTGTCTAATTTACTCAACAACGCCGCCAAGTACACCCATGAAGGAGGTAAAATCATGCTAAATATAATGCAAGAAGATTCCGATGCCGTCATCGAGGTCAAGGACACCGGTATCGGCATCGCCCCTGACATTCTGCCTCATGTATTCGATCTCTTCTCTCAGGCTGACCATACTTTGGCTCATTCTCAGGGTGGACTGGGGATTGGCTTGACGCTGGTGCATCAACTGGTAGAAGCCCACGGCGGCAAGGTCACCGCAACGAGCGGAGGCATTGGCCAAGGCAGTACATTTACGGTACGACTGCCCATATCGCCGGGAGAATCGCCTACCGCCAAATCCGCGCTAAAAAAATGTGAATCACCGACGCCTAAATTTCGCATTCTGATTGTGGATGACTATGCCGATGCGGCCGAAAGCCTGATGATGCTGTTGCAGGCAAAAGGGCATGAAGTCGAAACAGCCGATTGCGGCATGAAAGCCATAGAGAAGGCCCAGGTTTTCCGTCCGCAAGTTGTGCTTCTTGATATCGGTCTTCCCGATATAGATGGTTATGAGACCGCCAAGCAACTGCGCGCATTGCCGGAAACCAAGGATGCGACCTTGATCGCCTTAACCGGCTACGCGCAGTCTGAAAACCAGGGACATTCGGCAGGATTTAATCATCACTTGCTCAAGCCGTTGAATTTTGATGAGTTATCATCCTTACTAGCAGAGTTATAAAGCCATTATCGATCAATTGCTGTTATTAGCTGATAAGGCTCCTGCCCAATAGTTATTCACAAAACCTGTGGATAACTCTGTGGATTGATTGTTCTATTCATCTCTTAGCTGCGGTTTTTATTGGTGTTTTGTTAAATTGTACAAAAACACAACAAAACAATTACTTTACATTATCAACAACTTACAGTTACCTACCCTGTCTTTTACGGTTCATTCAAAAGCAACGCTAAGTGACTGATTGTTGTTGTGTGTAAATACTATTGAATCAATACTATTCCAATGAACTGCCGGCACACCTTGAATGCGACTTCAGGCTTATCCCGTCTATTCACGAAAGCTGTTTGATGAATGGCTTTTAACAAGTTCGCATTTTTGTACGGGAAAATGTGTTGCCGATGAAATAGGTTGGGTAGAAGGAAGTAGGCGATCGGCTTCCGCTTTAATCACTTGATAGCACTCGCAGGCCCGCTCCTCCAGTCCCTTTCGATCAAGGACAGTGATGCGGCCACGGCGGCAATTAATCAAATGCGCTTGCTGCAATTTTCCGGCGGCCTCTGTGATACCCTCACGGCGCACGCCGAGCATATTAGCAATCAATTCCTGGGTCGTGATCAACTCGTTCGAATGGAGCCGGTCGAGGCTTAGCAACAGCCAGCGGCAGAGTTGCTGGTCCACGAAGTGATGCCTGTTACAGGCCGCCGTCTGCGCTATTTGAGTGAGCAGCGTCTGAGTATATCGCAGCAACAAATCATGCAGTGCTCCATTACGATAGCCCCCAAAGCGGTTGAACTCCTGCATAAGCAGAGCCGCGCGTAGACGATAGGCCTGGCCCGCGCTACGCACGACGGCCCGGTTAGGCATGGTGCCTCCGCCCATGAACAGGGAAACGCCAATCATCCCGTCATCGCCGACTACGGCAATTTCGGCCGGCGCGCCGCTCTCCATCACGTAAACCAGTGAAACAATGCAAGTGGTTGGAAAATAAGCATACCGTACCTCGTCCCCTGACTCGTAAAGAACATCGCCCAGCGGCATTTCAATCAGTTCTAAATGGGGGAAAAAGTGTTCATATTTCGATACAGCCAGAGAGTTGAGAAGGTGGTTTTGCCAAGGGCTATTCGGATCAGTCATAAGCAACACCATATTTGCGAGTTAAAATCGGTCATCTCTATTAACCTAAATAATCGGTTGATTTTGTATGAGTAACCGTCAGGATAGATAGTTACTCATCTTCTATCAATAAGTGCCATTACCTAGCAACTGAAGCTACTATTGGGCGAAACACCGCTAAATTTTATTTAAATCTCGAATGATTTTTTGATTGCCCAAGAACTCTGTCAGAAAGAAAAAATAGGCATTAAAAAACCCTGCAAGGCGCAGCATTGCTGAATGCGGATCATTTAAGCAATCGTCACGGCGTGCATTTTCATTCGCTGTTTCAAATCATCGGCAACGCTTTGTGTGGGCTACCGAACTGACAACACCCCCTATTTTAGTCAAGACCTTTTTCTGCATGAAATAACAAAAAATGACTTCCGGTAAAACAGATCCTTACCCCGATAACGATGCTGCAACATCAATCTACGTAAACACGCTAATTAACAACCACAAAAAACACGGCTAATCTAAAGCCAAATATAGAGCACGGCTACCGCTAAAACGCATGAGCGGTGCACGTAACCTTTGAAGGGCGACGGTATCTGGAGGCATTTTTATCGTTGCTGTTTCCTGGAACCGGAACTTAATAACTTATCCCGATTTCGGCAAGAAAGTTGGAGATCGTTGCCGCCACAATAGCTATGTATTGCGATAGTTGCGCTCGACATTTAACTCAAAGGATAAAATCATGAACAAACTTTGCCACCTCAGACGCTATCCAATGGTGCGCAGCCTTGGCGTAGCCGTTGCAATCATTCTAAGCGGTTGCGCAAATATTCCGGCGCCTACGGCACAGATGGCCGTTTCCAAGACAGCAGTTAGCGATGCCATCAATGCGGGAAGCAATGAATTTGCGCCGCAACAGCTCCAGATTGCGATGGCGAAGATGAATGCCGCCGAACGGGCCATGACCGACGAAGATTATTTACTCGCCTGGCAATTGGCGGAACAAGCACAGGTCGATGCGCAACTCGCCGCATTGTCGGCGCGTTCAGCCAGGGCGCAAAAGACCGCATACAAGTTGCAGGAAGATAACCGCGCACTGCAACAAGAAATCGAACGCAACGCCCAATAGGAATTGATCATGCAAAATAATCTCTATTTTCCCATGGCCCTGCTCGCCGCCGTGATTGGTTCCGGTTGCGGTTCGATGCCGCAGAACTCACCTCTCGCAGAAGCACAAAACAGTTACGACAGTGCAAGAGCCAACCCCAAGGTTACCCGTCTGGCCGCGCTTGAATTGAAGATTGCCGGCGAATATCTGAACAAGGCGGATCACGCCTTCTGCGAACATGCCAGCGACGACTTCGTCGACCATCTGGCCTACCTGGCCAAACAGCAAGTAGCCATCGCAGAAGAAACCGCCGCCTGGAAAATGGCTGAAGTACTCGTCAAAACTGCGGCTCTTAAACGCAATCTGTCCCGCCGCTTGGCGAAAAAAGCGGCGGGCGCTGCTAAGCGGCGAATGCTGATTCGGCAGCAAACCGTTGAACGGCAGGCGACCAAATTAGCGGTTGCCGGCGTCACCCCATAGCACGATCAAGCCCAAAGCGCCGCTTGAACAAGGCGGTGCGCTCCGCTTGCAAAAGCCGACCGGTTTTCTCAATCGCTACCTCCGATACAAGTTGCCGTTTTAAGGCCGCACCGGCAACAACTGATACCCGATTCCCGGCTTCCGGAAAAAACTCCCCCGTATTTTGTTGCTAATTAAAATTGGGAATGCTTTGAGAATCAACCGAACATTTAGACTTAATCTGTATCTGTTTGTGCATATGTTTGTTACCGCACCGACCAAGCTCAGCTTTGCATATACCCTTTTAGTGGACGGTAAAGAATATTGTTTTACGCTTTGGTCATACCACCCAGTCACGCCTAATTAACCATAAGGAGACACTCATGAACAAAGATCAAGTAAAAAATCGAGTCGAAGAAGCCAAAAATAAAGCCAAGGAAGCCACTGGGATAATATTGGATCGCAAAGGGCACACCGATAGAAGAAAAAGCCCTAAAGAACGTAAACAAGACAGAAGGAGTTGGTGATTTAAGGAAAGCCCACTAAACGCGCACTGCTGAATTGTGCCGTTGCATCAAGGGTAGACCGACACTGCACGGCAGCAACAAAGCATCGTCAATTATTTTCTCGCGAGAGATGAACATCAAACTTGCCGACCTATGAACACGTACCGCGTTGTCCTTCGGCCGTTGCCTATGTTTGTCTTTAATTTTATCGCCGCTATTTAACGGCCTCTTTCTGATGGAGAATTACTCATGCTTGAAACCTTAGCGATCGTTTTAATTATTCTATGGATAATGGGCTTAGTGTCCTCGTACACCTTGGGCGGATTCATTCACGTTCTCCTGGTTATCGCAATCATTGTAATTTTGCTGCGAGTCATTCAAGGTAGAGGCGTTTAACGGCATCAGGGTATGCGTGTACGGCAAATACGGACTGATGCCGGAGCGATAAGAACCGGCCGTTTGCTTTTAATTTTGGCGAACAGAAAGGGCTGGCGGCTGAATATCCCTTGGCTAGTCACTATTGCTTTGCAGGTCGGCAAGCCAACATAGATTTCGCGGCGTTTGTGACGGCTCGCCAAAAAATGGCTTTGCGGCCGACTCCCGCACCGGCGCCGGTGAGGACGACTTTCCCTTTCCTGCCTGCGTTGCTGTTTCCTTTCAAGTTCCGGTTGTTCATGAAGAAATCTCCCAACTTGAATCTATTCTGACAGTCAGGTTTTTTGTTTTTGCAATACAACGTACGCATCGCGCACGAGGCTGTGAAAATATTCGTTTTAGAAAACATTAAAGAATTCACCACGAAGACACGAAGGACACGAAGAAATAAAACTTCGTGTCCTTCGTGTCTTCGTGGTGAAAAATGTTTTTAACCTAATTTGAATAATACTTTCACAGCCTCGTACCTTTATCGAGCGTAATAATTGGAAATGGTACGCGATGCGTACCCTACGCTCATTGCCGCCTGTGCCGCTAGAATCGTTGCGCTGTTGCGCGGCCGACTCCCGCGCCGGTGATGACGACTTTCCCTTTCCTGCCTGCGTTGCTGTTTCCTTTCAAGTTCCGGTTGTTCATGAAGAAATCTCCCAACTTGAATCTACTCTGACAGTCAGGTTTTTTATTTCCACAACTCAACGTAGGGTACGCATCGCGTACCTTTATCGAGCGTGATAATTGGAAATGGTACGCGATGCGTACCCTACGCTCTGTGCAGCTAGGTAAAGAGCTGTTTAAAAGATGCCTTGATAATAGCCGCCGAATCCGGATCGCCCTGCAATATCGCCGAGGTATAAGCTCTCGCCTGATCGAAAGTGATATGCGGCGGCAGCGGCGGCACATTCGGGTCGGTGTAGACTTCCAGCACCATCGGCCTGTCAGCACTGAGCGCGCGGTCCCAGGCTTCGGCGAGTTGTTCCGGCCGATCGATGCACAAGCCTTGCAAGCCGATCATTTCCGCAAACCGCGCATAAGGAAAATTAGGTAAATCTTGCGAGGCTTCAAACTTCGGATCGCCTACCATCGCGCGCTGCTCCCAGGTTACCTGATTCAAATCCCGGTTGTTCAGGACCATGACTACCAAACGCGGATCGCTCCAGCGCTGCCAATATTTGCCGATGGTGATCAGTTCATTGATGCCGTTCATTTGCATCGCGCCATCGCCAACCAGGGCGATGGCCACCCGTTCGGGATAGGCGAATTTGGCGGCAATCGCATAAGGCACAGCCGGTCCCATTGTAGCCAGACCGCCCGATAACGACGCCATCATGCCCGAGCGGATTTTCAGGTCGCGCGCATACCAGTTGGCCGCCGAGCCGGAATCGCAGCTGATAATGCAATTGTCGGGCAGGCGCGGAGAAAGCTCCCAAAACACGCGTTGAGGATTGACCGGTTCAGCCGCTTCCATGGCTCTTTCCTCCAAAGTTTTCCACCACTCGGCCACTTGTTTTTTAATGGTATGCTGCCAGCTGCGGTCTTCCTTTTTGTCCAGCAACGGAATCAGGGACTTTAAAGTTTGAGCGCTATCGCCGATCAGGTTCACTTCCATCGGATAGCGGATGCCGAGCATGCGGCCATTGATGTCGATTTGCACGCCGCGCGCCTGCCCTTCTTCCGGCAAGAACTCGGAATACGGAAAGCCCGATCCGACCATCAGCAAGGTATCGCAATTCATCATCATCTCATAGCTGGGTTTGGTGCCCAGCAAGCCGATAGAACCAGTCACAAACGGGATATCATCGGGTACCGCCGCTTTACCGAGCAAAGCCTTGGCAATGCCGGCGCCGAGCAGCTCGGCGACTTCCAGCACCTCGGCCGTGGCATGCAGCGCCCCGGCACCGATCAGCATGGCGACTTTATCGCCCGCGTTAAGCACCTCGGCCGCACGCTGTAAATCTTCGCTATGCGGCACCGTGCGAGGCGCCTGGTAGCCTATCCCTGAATGCAGGGTGCCATGCTCGTGGGGCGGCGTCTCCTCCTCCATTTCCTGAATATCGTTAGGTACGATAATGCAGCACACGGTGCGTTCGGATTGGGCAATGCGCATCGCGCGGTCGATCAAATGGCGCATTTGCGCCGGGGTAGTTGCCATATGCACATATTCGTGCGCCACATCTTTAAATAAGGAGACGAGATCGACTTCTTGTAGAAAATTGCCGCCCAGTGCGGCCCGCTTTTGTTGCCCGACGATAGCGACAACCGGCTGATGGTCGAGTTTTGCGTCATACAAGCCGTTCAGCAAATGGATCGCGCCGGGGCCGGAAGTCGCCACGCAAACGCCGACTTCGCCGGTAAACTTGGCATGCGCACAAGCCATAAAAGCCGCGATCTCTTCATGACGTACCTGAATAAACTCAAGCTTGTCGGAGCCACGGTTTAACGCCCCCATAATGCCGTTAATGCCGTCCCCCGGATAACCGAAGATACGTTTTACCCCCCAGTCGGATAAACGCTGCACCAGAAAATCGCTAACGGTGTTCATAGCGAATCCTCTTCTTGCTCGAATTGGCAGTCCAGATGTCCGCAGACGCACGGGCCGCCGTTCGATTTTTTCTCGCAGCTAACGCTACAGTATTTATCGTCCGGCTTTACTTTGCAGTTACAGGCCGGATTAGCGCAATAGATTGGATCTTGATCCGTCAGGTTGCTTTCTACAGTTGCCATGATCTCCTCCTCGGAAAACCGCTTAATAACTGATGTTACCCACAGGATGTACATCTCCCGTTTGCCGCGCCGAGCACCGGAGCTTTTGCCGAGAATGGCCCGTGAGGGGTGCGGCAGGGAGGCCGCACGTTGGCAGAGGGGCAGGAGCCCCTTCTGCCGACCCTC
>Ga0265297_10006189_pt1 | contig 17563 bp, 21 predicted proteins | sample Munlanlwell13791_FD_192502 | JGI IMG/M metagenome (GOLD analysis project Ga0265297, IMG submission 192502) | Leachate microbial communities from a municipal landfill in Southern Ontario, Canada - Leachate well 137-91 | ecosystem: Engineered > Solid waste > Landfill > Unclassified | place...
ACATCAACAACACCCCGCGCCAGGTGCTGCTCTACCAGGCATTTGACTACCCCATCCCCGAATTCGCGCACCTCCCCATGATCTACGGCCCGGACAAAAAGAAGCTCTCCAAGCGGCACGGAGCCACCTCGGTCATCGAGTACGAGTCCATGGGATATCTGCCGGACGCCATGGTGAACTACCTGGCCAGGCTCGGCTGGTCGCACGGCGACCAGGAGATATTCACGCGTCAGGAGCTGGTCGAGAAGTTCGATCTCATGAGCGTAGGTTCCTCCCCTTCGGTCTTCGACATGGAGAAGCTCAACTGGGTGAACCGCCAACACATGGAGAGGCTCTCCGACGAGGGAATCGCGAAACTCGCGCTCCCGTTTCTCAACGGGCCCGGCCTCGATGCGGGCGATATGGAGTACGCAGCCAAGGCGCTGGCCTCTGAGCGCGAGAAGGCAAAGACCCTCAAGGAGCTCTCGGAGCTGTCGGCCTTCTATTTTCGAAACAAGATCGCGATCGACCCTGTTGCAGGAGAGAAATGGCTGGCCGGCGAGAACGGGCGGATGCTAAAATCCATGCGCGCCGAGCTCGAAAAGATCTCCAACTGGAATGAAGGAGAGATTGCGAAGCTGTTCGAGAAGGCGCAGGCCGAGACCGGATGCAAGATGCTCGCCCTGGCTCAGCCAATACGGGTTGCTCTGACCGGTTCTACAGCGAGCCCGGGGATATACCTCGTCCTCTCCATCCTTGGAAGGGAAAGGACGCTCGCCCGCATAGATGCCGCGCTGACGGCATACGCAGCCAGCTGAAGAATACAGTAGCGTATTTATAAAAAAAGAACACTATAGCGCATCCAGAATAGAAGCTCTAAAATTTTTGAAGAAAGGAGTGCTTATGGGAAAAAAGATCTTGATCGTTGATGATGATGAGACGATGTCGCGTCTCTTGGCAAATCAGCTTAAAGAAGAGGGCTATAGTGTTATAACAGCAAACAACGGGACAAATGCAATAGATTACGCGATTAGTAAAAAACCAGACATTATTATTATGGATATTATGCTTCCGGATATGCAGGGGTCGGATGCGGTTAAGCATATGCAGAATAGTGCTGATGCACCTGATGATTTAAAAATTATCTTTTTATCCGGGGTTGTTTTACAAGACAACGAATATAATCAGACGGTTCAGGTCGGAGGGAAATATTATCCGGCAATTCCTAAGCCTATTGACCTTGATCGGTTGTTAAAAATGCTCCTATAATAAGCAAGCAAGTTCGATCATCTATTCTTCAATTTCTCGAGACATCTTCGGATTCATTTTTCTACGTTCAGCGAGCTCTATTTCTTTATCGAGCCTATTTATTAGACATTCTAAGTTAAGAGGTTTTTCAAAAAAACAGTCTATCGTTCCCTTGTTGATCGCCTCTGTCAAAATCTCAGTGTTTGCGCCGGCAACACCAGACAGCAAAATCCGGATGATTTCGGGATACTTTTCAGCTACCTCCTCAAACATTTCAATACCGCTCAAGTTTGGCATACTGTGATCCGCAACAACAATGTCTGTCGACTTCTTCTTGAGAATTTTTAATGCTTCAATACCATCTTCGGCCTCTGCGACTGCAAATTTACCTTCCATATCAAGAAATCGCTTTAATATTTTTCTGACATCATCATCATCATCCACCAACAATATATTATATATCTTCATCTTAATACCCCTGAAGCAAAATATTAATTATTTTCAACTACATAACGCATTTAATATAGTTTTTTCTCCATCTCCAGTAAAGTATTAAATGAGATCTGCATCGTGGGTATTTCCCATCTTTGCCAGGAAATATCTAACATTGGGGATACTGGCGGGTTCTTTTAGACATTACTATCGTACACTGATATATTACCGTATAATCAAGTAGTTTATACAAAATTGGTGCGGGGAATGTCATGCCTGAGATTATTAAGGTTGGTTTGATAACTATTGGGATCAGTCTTATCATTATTGTCGCAAGTGCCGGCTTAATTTTTTTTTACCGGTATTTTGTCCAAAGCATATATCGTCTGATTGAAAAAGAACGAGCTCTAAATAAAGCGTTCCCCGGCACTCCCTTACAGTACGATAGTAGCACTGGGGGCTTTGCTACGAAGGGTAAAGAAGTGCAAAAGAGTGCACAGAGCGGTAGCGCACAGAGCGTTACTGTACATGTGCTCGAAAATGATCTAAAAAAAATTGGAATTCCAGCCAGCAAACAATCCGACGTCTCTCGACTTATCAGGAATCTTGCCACCCAACAAGCCGATGAAGAAGTCAACCAAGTCCGTCACGCGTTTAAACAGCAGCTTGATGAAAAAGAGCAGGCCCTGGCGCAGACACATCAAAATTTTACTCGTATAAATAAAAAGCTTGAAGCAGTTTCCGCAAGTTATGCAAAGCTGGGCAAAGAGAAAAAACAAACTGAAGATGTGGTTCGCTCATTAGCAGACGGTCTGATAGTGGTGGATGATCAGGGCAGAACGGTCCTCATGAACCCTGCTGCAGAAAAGTTATTGGGCACTGAATTGAAAAATGTCCTAGGTAAACGCATTAGCGATCAACAAAGTGAGGACAGGGTAATCTCCATTGCCCAAAATAGGGAAGGCCAGAAGGATAAACAGATCGTACTCAGTGGTGTAAGCGAGGAAACAAAAGAAGTTTTAAAAGCCAGCTCGGCGGTGATTGAAAACGAAGCCGGCCAAACCATGGGAATGGTTTCTGTCCTCTCTGACGTCACGAAACATAAGGAGCTTAAAGCGATGCAGTCTCAATTTGTAGCCAAAGTATCGCATGAGCTTCAGCCCCCCCTAAGGCGTATTCTTGAGTCTTTAAAACTTCTTTCAGACAACCCAACAGATGACAACAACGCCAAACAAAAGGAAGTTTTAGAGTTGGTTTCGCGAAACATAGGTAGACTGACTACTCTGACCAATAATCTGCATTATCTTTCGCAAATTGAAGCCGGCAACATAAAACTTGATATTTCGGAGTTTCAGCTTGAAGAATTAATAGAGCAGATCAAGAAGTCTTTTAAGACATGGGCCGACAGCAAAAATGTTACCATAGAAACCAGCTTTCCTCCCGAAATAGTTAAGCTACATGCTGATCAGAATAAAATAGGTCAAGTGCTTACCAACCTGATAGAAAATTCGATGAAATTCGTGGAAAGAAGCGGAAAGATTGAAATAGAAGTCAAACCAGCAGATAATGTTGTGGAAGTGGGAATAAAGGATGATGGGCCTGGTATTTCCGAGAAAGACAGGAAATCTATTTTTGAGAAGTTTAAGCAACTTAGGGATTCAGAAGGAGTGGGGCTCGGTCTCACGATCGCAAAAGAATTTGTTAAGCTTCACGGCGGCCATATATCAGTCAAAAGCGAAGAGGGGAAAGGAAGCCTCTTTACTATTTCGATACCAATGTAAAAAGCCGCTGATATAGAGCCGAAACATACATCACGCTCTCCTTTCGAGGATGCACAGTGAAGATAGAGGGATATCAAAGTATTAGATCAAAGATTAACTATTTCCTAGGCATGTTGCTGCTGATTGTTCTGGTTTTCAGCATATTGATTGTGACACATGCGGCATCAGAGGGCTCCTTAACCTCATGGGATACCTATTTAACTCTAGTTGTTCTTATCATCTTTCTATTTGCAATCACCTTTGTCTGGTACTTTTTAAATAGATCTCTGACAAAGTCACTCTTATACAGAGACTACACCAATAACATCATCTCATCCATGATGGACACTCTGATGGTAATCGGTCCAGACGGGAGGATAAAAACTATTAACAAGGCCACATCCGATCTTTCGGGCTATTCTAAAGATGAACTCATTGATGAACCGGTTGCCACAATAATAGGAGGAAAAGTAGAAGGACCGGTCGTCTATGACGAACCGGAAGATGTTATTGAATTTCTTGTCAGGCTTGATTTAAACGAAGCGATTGTGGGAGATGGAATAGATGATCACGAGTTAAATTATGTAACTAAAACCGGTGAAAAAATACCGATGAGTTTCTCTTGTTCAGTGGTTTGGAATGATAAGGATGAATTGTTAGGCGTTGTCTGTGTGGCTCGTGATATTCGTGAGAGAAAGCGTCTTGTGCAAAAGGAAAAGGAACTTGTAGTAGCAAAGATAACGGCGGAAGCTGAGAGGAAAAGAGTCGCCGAATTGACTGAGGCATATAAAAAACTGGAACAAGCCGATCAGGAGCTCAAAGATACCACTGCTCAGCTAGTGCAGAATGAAAAATTGACTGCTTTAGGTGAAATGGCTGCCGGTGTTGCGCATGAGTTGAACCAACCCCTACATGGAATAAAGCTTATAAGCCAGGGACTCCTTCGGAATATTGAGAAACGGGGATTTGATCAGAAGATGGTATCTGAAAACTTACAAGAGACCGTTGGGTTGGCAAATAGAATGTCGGGCATAATCGATCATATGCGCCTGTTTTCACGCCATCCAAGAGGAGAACAAGGAGGAGAAGTAGATGTCAATGAAGCTGTGGAGGGAGTATTTAAGCTGTTGGGCCAGCAATTGTATGTCAATAATATTGAGGTCAGAAAAGAGTTGAGTCCTAATATACCCAACGCATTGATTAACCAAGTTGGCTTGGAACAAGTACTAATGAACTTAATTATTAATGCTCGTCATGCCATGGAAGAATCCGGCAGAAAACCAATGACCATTGAGATAAAAAGTTTCCTTAAGGAAAAAGATGGTTCGAAGGAAGCAGTGGTATCTGTAAGGGATAATGCCGGGGGAGTTCCAGAAGATATTCAGACTAAGATTTTTGAACCATTCTTTACAACCAAGGAACCTGGTAAAGGAACGGGGCTGGGTTTGAGCGTCTCTAGAAAGATAATAGCTGATGCCGGTGGAAAGATTGAGTTGGAAGTAGATGAGGGCATTGGGTCAACTTTTAGTGTAATATTACCTATAAAAAAGTAGAGGTGCAGCCAGAGGCAATTCAGGATCAATCAATAGACCTTGAGGATTGTCACTCGCATGCCATGACGGGTCATCGAAGCGTCGTAGCCGACCCTTGCGCCCTTCTCCAGATTCTCCATATCGCCTATCACCGTGCCTTGAACCGCGCTGAACGGCAACAGTTTGTCGTGCGCGGTCTTGACGAATCCCTCTCCCTGCCTCTTGTGATACGAGGCCATTTCCCCCTTGGAAAACAGGTCGTTTTCGTCGACGACCGCCCGGCGCCGGCTCACCTCCGGCTCATCGCCCGGGATCGGCAACCAGTTTGCGGGTCTCTCCTCAACGTTTCCCATCGCATGCGCCATCCGCCCCATCCTCCCTATTTCGCGTACTTGTTGCCCCTAGCGGTTTTCAAGGACTTCTCAGGTTTCTTCTGCGAATCGTCGACTTTGTCCTTCTCGGTTTCCAGTATAGGCTTGAGCTCCATCGCCTCCCTGCGCTCCTCAACCTCCCTCACCCTCAGCTGCGCAGGCTCTATGCCCTCGACGCGTATGATCGTGGGCTTTATGAAGACCATGAGCTGCGTGTTCTCAGACGTCCTGTCCTTTCCTTTGAAGAGATTGCCGAGCAAGGGGATGCGCGAGAGATACGGCACGTTGCTCTTGTTCAGCGCATCCGAATAACGCGAGAGGCCGCCGATGACGGTCGTCTCGCCGTCTTTGACCAGCACCGTCGTGTTGGCGGTATTGTCGAGTATCACCGGTATGCCCTGCACCTGCTGGGTGAAATCCGGGGTGGACGTGGTCGCCTGGATGATGAGCTTCACATAATCGTGCACGGTGATCTGCGGTGTGACCGTCAACTCGATGCCCGTCTTCTTCTCCTCGATTCCGCTGCTGGTCGAGTTCGTGGTCCCCCCGATGTTCAGCGAGCCGGTGCTCTGCAGCAGCAGCGTAGCGCCGCTGCGAATATTGGCGGCCTGGCCGTTGGAGGTGACGATCGACGGGTCGGATATCACGTACAGGTCCCCGCGCTTCTCGGCCGCCATGATTTGAACGTCGAGGTTCGTGGCGTTGAAGAGCGCGCCGATGAGGAGTCCGCTGGTCGGCGTCGTCTGTGTAGACTCCATGTTCGTGTTGAGGTTGCGGCCCGAATCCGCCTGTCCGACGTCGCCCAAGCCGCCGAAGCGGAACGAGGAACCGTCGGCTCCCCTGTTCAGGCCCCACTGTATGCCGAGCGACTGGCTGAAACGCCTGGTCGCCTCAAGTATCTTGGACTCGATGAGGACCTGCGCGTCCTTGATGTCCACGTCGTCTATGAAGCGGCTCACTTTGTCTATGTTCGCCGGCAGCTCCCTTATGGTGATGGAATTGGTCCTGGTGTCGGAAATCACCGAGCCGCGTTCCGAGAGAAGGACCTTGACCTTGTCGGCCATATCCAACGCCGGGGCATAGCGAAGCATGAACGTCTCTGTCTTGAGGTCCTCGCCGTAGTCCTTGAACTGCGCCACATCGCCGATCCGCACCACGCCGGCCTCTACGGCCCACTCGAGCTTGTTAGAGCGGATGATGGCGTTGAGCGCCGCCTCCACGGGCACATGCCTGAAGCTGACATCGACGACGCCCTCCAAATCGGGCGGCATCATGATGTTGAGACCCGCTATCCAGGAGAGAAATTGCAGAACTTCGCGAAGGGATGCCTGCTTGAACGATATGTCATAGCTGATCCCAGGCTTGATGCCGAAGTATCCGGCGGTCTCCTCGCCGCTCACCGAGCCCGTATCGACGACCTGCGGCTGCCTGGGCGCGACAGGGGACTGGGCGAGAGCCGACGAAGAGATAGCGACCGACATGAAAAGCATCGCCGCAACAGCCAATGTCTGGCGTCTGTGTCTCACGCTAAATGCCTCCCCCGAGGACCAGGACGAAGATATCCTCCAGGCGCTTGAGCCTCACGCGATCCTTCTCGACCGCATCCACGCGATAACCCGCTATGAGATCCCCCGGCTTCACCAGATAGCCGCTGATCAGCGCATAGGAATCGTCGGGGCTGGCGTATACTATGCCGGAGAGCTGCAGGTCTTCGACCATGAGATCCTCCGCCGCCGAGACGCCGCTCGCAAACGGGTCCGTGTGCGTCTGAACCTCCGGTTCGCCCAGGTTCTCCTTGAAGCCGGCCCAGTTGAGATCGGAGATCGACTGGGCGCCGGCGGGAAAAGCGGCGCAGAGCGCGATCACGAGCAAAAACAACGCCGACAGAACCCTTCTCCCTTTGTTTGAATTCTTCATGTCGCCGTCCCCTGCATCCACCTCTAGTTCTTGGGAATGAAAAGCTCAAGCTCCATCGATACGTCGATAAGACCGGCGCCGGAAGCGCTGCGGTTTATATTGAGTTTCCTCACGATTATCGGACGGTTCAGCCTCCTGAGCGCGCCATTGTAAGTCTGGAGGGACCCGAAGCGGGCGGTCACGTTCAAGGAGATTGGAACGGACACATAAGTCTCATGATCGACCTGGTCGCCGATCTCCACGTCGTTCACCTTGACGCCCTGGGCAAGTTTCCGACCGCTCAACATGCTCACGGTCGTATGTATCTCACTCAAGGGATCGATGACCTTCCTCTCCAGCATTTTTTTGATATGTTCGTCCAGCTTCGGGGCGTTGTTCGGCGCGCTCTGCTCCACGAACAGCTGCTGCTTCGTGGATTCGACCAATGACTCAAGGGCGCTCGCCTGCTGCTCAATCTCTTTTATCTCCGTCTTCCTCTGTTTGATGATCTCCGACCGCGGTTTCCAGACATAGTTCACGAACAGCATCAGCACCCCGATGAGCACCACGATGAAAAAGATGCGCTCGCGCACCGTCAGGCGCTGCTCGAGGCGCATCTTCGGAATATCGACTTTCAACGCCGTCGGTTTATTCATCTTTCAAAAGCCTCTGAGCCACCGGTTCGGACACCAGCTTAAAATCGAAGGCGCCGGTCTGCGAATCCGAAAGCTCGGTCTTGTCCAGCGCAGTCTTGGAGAAATATCCGCTCCCCTCCATCTGAAGTATAAAACCGGTGAGCGCCCGCTGCGTCCTGGCCTTGCCGGTTATCTCCACCTTGTACCAGTCGGCATGGGGCTCCACGTTCACCGAATCGAGCCAGACGTCGGAAGGCAGCGAGCGGGTCAGCGCCCTCAACAAACTCTCCCACCTCGGCCTGTTGGCAAGGATGGTGGCGAGATCGTATTTGGAGCTGGTGCCCATCCTCTTCTTCCCCACAAGCCTCACCATCTCTATCTGACGGTCCTTCTCGGAATCGAGAGAGACGAGCTTCGCCCGGGCAACGGACAGCTCCTTCTCGAAATTGAAGATGCGCGCCGTCTGGATCCCAAAGAGAACCCCGAGGAATACAAGCCATGCCACAAACCCGTACAGCATGCCCTTGTAGGTAAAACCAAGGGCGCCGTGCTTGAGGAAGTTCATCCTGTGAAGCTGCGCTTCCTTCAGAATATCCTCCTACGGTATCGCAAGCCCCAACGCCACCGCGTAAAGAGGAGCGACGCGGTTCACCTCGTCGGTGGCCCATGAAGGCGCGGTCAACCCCGCGAAGGGATTGAATATCCTGGTCTCCACGCCGAGCGTCTTGCGCACGTGTTCGAGCACGCCCGGGTAAAGCACACCCATCCCGCACAGGTGGATCACGTCCACGTGCTCCACCGAGTACATGATGCAGAACGCGTCTATGGAGCGCTGCATCTCAATGACCATCTGGCTGAAAAAGTGTCCCACGGTGGTATCCAGCCTCTTCGCCAACTCGTCTTCAGCCGTATCGACGGCCGGAGCCTTTCCCATCCACCTGTCGATTGCGGCCCTGGCCTTTTCAGCGTCGATATTCAGGTTGCGCATGACGAGCCTGGACAGCGCCTCGTTGTTGATGCCGGCGAGCGGCCTGCAGAAGAGCAGAGAGCTGCCTTTCATGACCGTGAAAAGGGTCGCCGTATCGCCGAACAAGACGCAAACGTGGCGTTTGTTGTCGGCCAAAACGCCGTTCGCTTGCATGGAGGCAAGCAGCGCAGTGGCGGTCGGCTCGACCGCTATCGGTCTGAACCCGAGAGATCTGATCATCTTTGCGTACTCATCGACCGCCTCCGAGGAGACGCCGTAGGCGACTACGGATATCCTCTCGTCTTCCCCTTCGATATTGAGAGGTGTATGCCCAACGACGTATTTTTCCATCGGGCCCTCGATCTGCTCCCTCAGATTCCACTTTATCGCCTCCATGATGTCGTTCTCCGGCATCTTGGCGAAATTCATCCTGCGTATCCTGAGGCTGGGATGCTCGATGTTCACGGCCGCCCTCTGTATCCCCTCACCCAACTGTTTGAGGGCCAGCCTGCACCTCTGTTTCTCGACCTCGTTGGCATGCACGAGATCGATGTCCAGCTCACCGTACGCAGCGACGCTGTAGGAGCCGGACGGAGACTTCTTGAGCCTCACGATCCTCGTCGCATGGCCGTCCAGCTCGATGCCCAACCTCTCGCGCTTCCACAGCCAGGCATCGAACATCTCCTTCAATGACTTGGCGTCGAATTTGATCACTTCTCAAGCTCCATCACGCGATCCCTGACCTCTTCGACCACATTGCTGGGAAAACTCCCTCCGACGTCGAGGAATCGCCTGTAATATTCCTTGGCCTTCTCTTTGTCGCCTGCCTTGTCGTATATGAGGCCCATATTGAAGTTGGCCTCGGGAAAAGCGGGCTGCAACGCCAGCGCCTTTTCGAGCATCTCCCTGGCCGCGCCGGCATCGCCCTGGCTGAAGATTACCATCGCTTTGTTGTTCATCGCCTCAGCATAATCGGGCTTCAGCTCCAGCGCCTTATCATAGGCATGCTGCGCCTGGGAGAGATCCCCCCTGCTCTTTGCGATGAGGCCGAAATTATTCCAGGCCTCAGGGTCCTGAGGCGCCAGTTTCACAGCCGCGCTTATATTCGCCCACGCCCCGTTGACATCATCGCTCCTGTAGAGGTCGTAGGCCCTTTTCTTGAGCGAAGTCGGATCAGTAGGCCCTCCGGCTGCAAGCGAATCGGAGGATGTCTGTTCTGCCTGTCCGACCGCCGCCGTAGGCGCAGCCTGTTTGGAAGCGTCATCGTTTGAGAAGAGCCTGACATATGCGAAATAGCCGACCGCGAGGACCAGCAATGAGACGAGTATGATGCCACGTTTGTTCACGCGCGGCTTCTCTTCACCCAGGACGTCATGAAGATTGGCTGTGCCGGAACCTATGTTCTCCCTTGCATTTTCCTGCGCCTTCCTGAGCGCATCGTGAATCAGAGACATGCGATCCCCCGAATGCAGAACATCTACGACGAAAAGACCAGGCGTTTGAGGTAAGACCAGGGCGAGCGCCGCTGGTTGTCGCGCCAGTCGGCCAAGGCGGCTTTTATGACACGCTTGTCTATCACCATGCTCTCCATCACGAACGCGGCCATGAGCGCACGCTCGCAGAGCAGATTCACCAGGCGCGGCACGCCTTCGGACTCGGAATAGATCATGGTGTAGGCCTTCCTGTCGAAGAAGACCCTCCCCTGCCCGCCAGCGGTAAAGAGCCTGTGGCTGATGTAACGGGTCATCTCGGTGAGCGTCATGGGCATAAGGTGGCAACGCGCCGTGATCCTCTGGGAGAGTTGCCTGAGCTCGTGAGATCTGATCTTTTTGAGTAGCTCCGGCTGACCGACGAGCATGATCTGAAGGAGTTTGTGCTTGTCCGTCTCGATGTTCGTGAGCATGCGCAAGGCTTCAAGGGCCTCGAATGAGAGGTTCTGCGCCTCATCTATGACGACCAGCGCATTGCGGCCCGCATCGAGCCTCTCGAGCAGATACTTGTTCAGCGCCTCGATCTGCTTCTGCGGTGATGAGTATCTGACGGCAAGGCCGAAATCCTTGGTGATCGCCTGAAGGAGTTCCGGGACAGAAAGGAGTGGGTTCACGATGAGAGCCGTGTCTATCTCGGACGGCAACCTCGCCATGAGCGCCCGGGTCACCATGGTCTTGCCCGTGCCCACTTCACCCGTGAGCATGACAAAACCCAGGCGTTCCTTGATCCCGTAAAGCAAGGTGTCCATGGCCTTTTCCTGCTGTTTGCCAAGGAAAAAGAAGTGCATGTCGGGCGTAATCGAGAAGGGTCTCTCAGATAAACCGAAGAATTTCAAATACATAGATACCCCCTTGTCTGGGGGCATTATACTGATTTTCGCCCTGATTGGCAAAGAAAAATCAAGGAATTCAGGGTATTAAAGCTCATGGGTTGATGCCTGACAAGAGGATGGAACTCGAATCCGTGAAGCTTATGGCGATGTCGATCGATGTGCCCTCCATCGAATTTGAGAAGACTATGGTGTTGATGGGGACCTGACCGCTGAACCTGGAATCAGTGATGTCTATCTGCTGACCGCTCTCTAGGCCGACGGATTCGTCATACACGTCTTGCCCGTTGATCCTTATGCGCCGCACCGTCCCGCCATAATTGGGTGTCCATGAGACGGTCATCTTGTCCATGTTCACAGCCATGAGACAGGTCTGATCCACGACGATCCCGGTCAGCTCATTCTGATACGAGCCTCCCAACGCCGCCCCCGAAGCATTGATCGCAACGCAGTCTTTGGCCAGGAGATCGGTGGTGATGGAATGCGTCCGCGCGGCATCGCCCGCCTCCCCCGTGACGGTGATCTTCCTGGGACCCGGGTCTATGGAGGAGGTGAACGTGGCGTCTGCAAACTGTTTGTCAGTCACTATGGGATACCCCCCCTGATTTATCTCGCGGAGTACGTATTCCAGGCCGGCCTGGACCGAATAGAACGCTCTCTCCCTCCATAGACACAGCTTCCTGGTCTCCTGCTCCGTGGCCACCAGGCCCACGATGGTGGCGCCCATCACGCCCAGCACTATTAGCGTGAGCATAGTGCCGATGATGGACATCCCGCGGCTGTCATGAAACAGATTTTTGGAAAAAGAGTTTCGCATCTCAGTTTGCGCTCATTCGAAATCAGTGTACATGAAGCGGCGCGGAAATACGTCGGTCCTGAGCCTGAGCGCGCCCGCCCCCCTCGGGGCCTCGACGGTGAAATCGATATTTATCCTCCTCACGAGCCACGACCAGATCGTGTTCCCGCCATCTTCATTGAGATAATCGAAGTCCAGGTGGGTAACGTTGCCCACCAAGTAGTCGTCGCCTCGAAATATGCAGGGAAAGGTGTAGCCCGAACCGGATACGCTATCCATGTCGAAGTCGGTGGCTATACCGTTCATGTCGCGGAAACCTATGCGCTCGTTGGTCATCCAGGTCAGATCGGTCGATTCGAGATGTATCAACTCATCCACCATGCGCTCCATCGCCATCCTGGAGCTTTGGAACGTGTTGTTGCGGTCCACCACCAGCTTGTAGACGTCGAGGCCGGCCAGCAACACCCTCGCGGCAACGCTCGCGATGATGGCGACTATGACCACGCTGATAATGGTCTCCACGAAGGTGAAACCGAAATCCTTTTTTTCGGGAGCAACAACCATAGGAATCCTCAAAACTCACTTATAACTGGCGAGCAGCGTTGAGAGCGAGATGCGCTGCAGGGACCCGCCCCCCCACAATACGGTCACATCCACCCTCTTGTAACCGGAGTCCGCCTCCTGCGTGGCAAGATCGCTGCCCGACACCTCGACGATATCGGTCGAACGAGTGAATATGCTGAACTCGTCCTGAAAATTTTCATCCGGATAACCTGTATCGATCACCGATGCATATCCGTCACGCCACTTGTCCAGGATTATCTGTTCGAGCTTCTCGTGGGCAAGGTTGGTGGCCATGACGTTCAAGTCCGCCTGCATCACGCCCCTGGTCGCATTCTCGAACAGGATCATTACGCCGATGAGTCCGAAGGAGATGACCACGATCGTGAGCACGAGCTCGATGAGAGTAACGCCCGTGCTCTGTCTCATGAATTTCATGGAATAGTTCTCCAGCCCTCGCAGACCCTGCATCCGCAACCCGCGCCTTGGTCAAGCACGTCCACCACGACGGCGCCCGTGTTCTCAATGACGTATATCCGCCTGGAGGCGCCGTCGCTCGTGACGACCTTCACATCCCCTCCGCCGCCGATCACAGGCTTGCCGAGGCCATTGAACTCTACCTGATATCCGTTGTCTATGGCTACGCCGCCGAAGGCGCTGAGGTCCCTGACCATGGGGGAGCCGTCAAGCGGATCCGTCACAGGGTCGTCCACCTGTCCCCTGTATACGGTGTAGGTGCCTCCCTGCACAAAGATCACGCCATGCGATTCTCCGGTGCTGGTGGAAAGCTGCTGCGCATGCCTTATGTCGGCCTGTATCCTCCAGGAAGCGCTGTCGACCGAGACGCTGCCCACGCTGAAGGAATAGGATATAGCGAGCAGGGCTACCACGGACAACAGGCCCATGCTGAGGACCAACTCCACCATGGTGAATCCGCGTTTCATCGGTTTACCTCATACAGAAGAGGGAATCAGGCACACATGCTGATTCCCTCTTCGGCAAGATCTCTGAAATGCTTCAAGCACAAACGTCAACAGGACGCCTTCCACGCCTCACGGCCTAATTAAACGTGCCGTTGGTGGAATTGTAGTTGAAGAACGAGTTGACGCCGCCGCCGGTGTGCACGTAGGTGGTGCCTGTATTCAAACTCCAGTTTTCAGCAGTGCCGACCGGATTGCTAAGAACTGCGCCAAAGCAGCATGTACCTGACTCCAGTGAGGTCGGAGGATTGCCAGCTCCGCCTGCGACCAGGTTCTCGGCCCGCACCAGCGCTATGCCGGAACGCACGGCCCCCACCACTCCGTCGCGTGCCGCACCATGCGCGTTGCCGGAGATGTTGAGGAACCTAGGAAGCGCGGAGACGGCGAGGATGCCCAAAATCGCGATCACCAGGATCAGCTCAATCAATGTAAAACCCTTTCTGTTCATAACCCCCTCCTTTTTATGTTGGACTAAATATTGACATCAAGATCTGTAATCTATGTAACTAATTGAAAATTAATGATTTTTTATAAATTTACAAACTTATAATATTATAAGTGCTTTCAAACTGTATGTCCAGAGATTGATCATATTTTAAAGATCGAATCAATAATATTTAACCCATCGACCGCATTACGTTTTCCTCGTTTCTATTCTACCAATTCCTGCAACAGGGGGCGGAGCTGTAAACAATGCCAGTCGTCGGATCGTACGTGTAAAAATAGCCGAAGGGATCTACCATCCTGCCTTGATCATCGAACCTCATCCCCTCCAAAAGCTGGATTCTCTGCGACCCTGTAAAAGTTATGTCAACATCCGCCACGGTCTTCAAGTCCTTCGGCAACACGCCGTATCTCGTCATGAAGACCAAAATCGCGCTGCGAATCTGCATCAGCTCGATCTTCAGCATGTGGGCGCGCTCCTCTTCTCTCTGCATGTGCCCCACCCAGAGAGAGACCGCCGATACGATGATCAATATTGCGATGAGCGCCCAGATCCTGCGGCTCGCGCTTCGCCGTTCCGCACGACTGATTTCCGGCGAAACATCATAGCCCGAAGACTGCCTGAAAACGGTCCTCAAACGAAATTGTTTCATCCATCACCAGAATTCGTATCCGCGGGTTTGGGAACGCACCCATCCGCTTTGAGCATCCAAGACATAGGGATTGCCGAAGGGATCCATGACGCGGCCATTTGAATCGATGAACAGGTTATCGACGAAGCGCCTGCGCTCCTCCTCTCCAGGATAGCTGTATTTCGCGCTCGCGAGTTCGCCCATGCTCGAAGGGCTTCGGCCCTCGACGACCTTGAAGAGGTTGACGGACATCCTGAGCGACTGGAGCTGATAGCGCATCACCTTCATGGAGTTGAGCCTTCCCTCCATTCGAAACAGAAAGATCATGACCAGCACGGCCATCAGGGCCAGCGCCACCAGCGCGATATCATGTGTCCATTTAATCATCGTCGTCTCCTGCAAGGGTTGCCCCTCACCATCTCTCGTACCCCGGGGTAACGCTGGATATCCATCCGGTAGAGGGATTATAAAGATACGGATTGCCGAACGGATCGATTATCTTGCCGTCCTCCGACATCGGAAGCATGTCCAGATACGTCCTCTTGACGCCGTCCATTTCGTAATCGGATCCGACCAGAGCATTGATGTCCGCCGCGTTCCTCTTGTTCAGCAACTTATAAGTCGTCAGAGCAGAGCGCATTGTGCTGAGCTCCCGAGAGAGCATTTCGCCTTTCCGGTATTTTGCGCGGCTGGCGTAGAGGCTCACGGCCAGGACGACTGCGAGCGACACCACGATAGTAACGATGACTATCTCATAAGACTTTCTCTTGATCTTTCCCATTTGTCCTCCGTCTCTTGGTCAATTGATCACATCCCTGCGCCCCCGACCGCCCCTCCCCCCTGCCCGCTCACCACGGTGGAGAGATTCCATATAGGCAGGAATATCGCCAGGGCGAGCACCAGGACCATGGAGAATATGAGCACGAGCATGATCGGTTCCAACATCGTGGTCAGGTTTTTTATCAGATGGTTCACCTCGGTGTCATAATGCTCCGCGACGGTGTTGAGCATCTCCCCCAGGGCGCCCGCCTTCTCGCCCACAGACGTGGTCTCCACCATGATAGGAGGGAAAAACTTCTGATGGGAAATCGCCTCAGAGAGGGTGGAGCCTTTCTGTATGCGGTCCCTGATCTGGAGCACCTCCCGGGCAAAGGCGGCGTTGTCGATGACATTAGCCACGACTTCAAGGCTGCGCGGCATCGAGAGACCGCTCTGGTAGAGCGCGGCCAATATGTGCCCGAACCTGGCATTCGCCACCTTGATATTGAGATCTCCAAAAACGGGGAGATTGAACCTGATGTTGTCTATCTTCAGTCTGCCGGTGTTCGTGTTATAGAAACGCCTGTACAGATAGATGCCGCCGATTGCGATCGCCAACACGACGTACCAGTAGTTTTTCACGAACATGCTGATCCCGATCAGGATGCGGGTCGGCAGCGGGAGCTCGGCCGAGAACCTTCCGTAAAAATCCACGAACTTGGGTATCACGAACATCATAAGGAACATCACGGCCAGGATAAGGACGGTGAGGACTATCTTAGGATAGAGAATCGCTCCTTTGACGTTCTTCTTTATCTCGTATTCCTTCACGAGGAGGTCCGAGAGATGCCTGAGCACCTCCTCTAAGATTCCGGCCTCCTCCCCTGCCGCGAGCATCGACACATAGAGCTCGCTGAATATCTTCGGGTGCCTGCCGAACGCCTGAGCCAGGCTGGATCCGGATGCGACGTCGGCCCTTATCCTCACGAGGGCGTTGCGAAGGGCCCCGCTCTTCATCTGGCGCGCCATGGCGCCAAGTATCGCGTCCATCGAGACGCCGGCCTTGAACAGGGTGTAGAACTGTCGGGTGAAGACCATGATCTCGCCGGGCTTCACACCTGTCATGAAGTTCGGCATCTTGAGGGCCATGCCGCCCTTCTCTATCTCGCGGACGTCCAGAGGGATCATCCCCTCGTGAAAGAGCCCCTCCTTCAGCTCATCCGCGGAGCTGGCCTCGATCTCGCCGGTCACCAGCACTCCCTCATGATCCCTTGCCTTGTAATAAAATGATGGCATAAGCCCCCGTCAGTCGATCTCCTCGGTCACCCTGAGCACCTCTTCTATGGTGGTGAGCCCTTCCAGTATCGCCCGCCTGCCCTGATGCCTGAGATCCATGGCGCCCTGCGAACGCGCATAGGCTTCTATCTCCTCCTCAGGACGGTTTTCCACGATCATGCCCCGCAGCTTGCGGTCGAGGTCCATCACCTCGAAGAGACCCATGCGGCCCGTATATCCGCTCATGCGGCACTTCTTGCATCCCTTCCCCTTGAGTATCTTGGTGTCCTTCGGGAGGTCCATGGCCTTGAGCTTCGCCTCCTCGACTTCGATCGGCCTCCTGCAATCCTTGCAGACCTTTCTCACCAGGCGTTGGGACATCACGCCTATCAGGGCGGAGCCCACCATGAAAGGCTCTATGCCTAAGTCTCTCAGCCTCGTGACCGCGCCGATCGCCGTGTTCGTGTGTATCGTCGAGAAGACCAGATGCCCAGTGATGGCGGCGCGCACCGATATGTCGGCCGTCTCCTTGTCGCGTATCTCCCCCACCATGATGACGTCCGGATCCTGCCTCAATATGGAGCGCAGCGCAGAAGCGAAGGAGAGACCGGCCTTGAGGTTGACCTGGGCCTGGTTGACACCGGGTATCTCGTTTTCGATCGGGTCTTCGATGGAAACGATGTTGCGATCCTGGGAGTTGATGCGCTGGAGGGCAGAATACAGCGTCGTCGTCTTACCCGAACCGGTGGGCCCGCTCACGAGGAATATCCCGTGCGGAGCGGTTATTATCTTTTCGAAGACCGTGCGCTCTTCGGGATACATGCCGAGCGACTCAAGGCCGAGGACCTGTTCCTTCGCCAGGAGCCTTATCACCACCTTCTCCCCGTACATCGTGGGATAGGTCGAGATGCGCATGTCGAGGAGATGTCCGGCCAGCCTGATGCGCACGCGGCCGTCCTGCGGCACCCTGCGCTCG
>Ga0265297_10006191_pt1 | contig 17561 bp, 28 predicted proteins | sample Munlanlwell13791_FD_192502 | JGI IMG/M metagenome (GOLD analysis project Ga0265297, IMG submission 192502) | Leachate microbial communities from a municipal landfill in Southern Ontario, Canada - Leachate well 137-91 | ecosystem: Engineered > Solid waste > Landfill > Unclassified | place...
CTGCAATCATTCCTCTGATTATTGGATCATTGAGAATATTCGGATTGCTACCGATTTGACCGACAAGATACAATATTGAATTAACTTTATTATTCGTATCAATAGATTCTCCAACAACATCAATCTGAATTTTGTATTGTGCATCCTCATAATAACTTGTTGGTATCTCAAGCGTCTTCTGGGATTTAATTTTATTTATAGTAATCCCTTTCAATATCTGATATTCTTTTTCGTCAGGAATCTTCCCATTTTTGATAATGGATTTCAGAATATTCTGATTCGTATAGTGGATTATCAAAGCATTATGTAATTGAGTTAATTCGTTCTCGTCAAATTCACCTAATAAGATATTATGTTTCCCTTTCACTTTGTTTTTGAATGAAGGGAGAATCCAATCCACTATAATGTCTTTAATAAACATTCCAAAATCTTCTCTTTTTAAGTCAAAAAACCCACCAGCCATTTGAGCTTGTAGCATTGAAGAACCTAATGGAGTCCCTGCTGGAGCTCTTTCACCCCTAACAGCATCATAAGAGAATGTTCTGCGATCCACTAACTTGTCCAATCTATCTTCTTCCTCTCTGTAGGCAGAGAGGTTTCTTTCTTCCATTTGGACTGGAGTTACCTCTGAATTTATAATAAGAACATCACCATTTTTTGTCCTCTGCATAAGATTTCTCTCCACTCCATCATCCCTCGTTTGCCATAAATGCTTTGATGTCCATTCAAGTCCTTCAGTTTTGAAGTTAACAACTTTATTCATTTGTATCTGAGCTTCAAAAAGTTTTTCCACTTGACCTCTTCCTAATGCTCTTCCTGGCACATCATCCCATTTTAATTCTTTGTATAAATCCTTTTTATTCTTTTTAGATTTATGAAGGATGTAATCCTCTCCCAAATCTTCTGGGAATATAAAATAATTTTCATCATATTTGTCAATTTTACCGAACCTTTCATAAATGTCTACTGTGTCCTTTTTCTTAATTTTGTCATAAACTTCTTCCACCATCTCCCACCCTTTTTCTATTCCAATTTCTTTAAATTGTTCTGGAGTATATGTATGTTTTTCTATCAAGTAAGGGGAATCAAGAAAGTTCTTGGCATCTTGTTTATTTATTATGTTTTGTAAAGGCACAAGAACAGGAGTATCCTTGACCTTTTTTACCAAAATATGTCCGTATTTAGGAAGTTGATAGACACACTGATTCAAGAATTGTCCAAAAGTTAATCCCTCATCATTTTTGGTATTCTTCATCCACAAATGAAGTTCTTTGCCGAATAACCAAGCAGGGTAATAAGATTGGTCGTCTTCTGCTAATGTCCTGATATGTTTTGTATCAATGTCTATCATCTTGGAAGCGACCAAAGAAGGGTTTTCTATAATGTTATAGAACACCTTTTTAACACCAAGTTCATTTTCTTGGCTCTCTCGGAATTTATCCGACCAATATAAATCTATCAGTTCAATAACTGATTGCTGATTTTTTACATAATCTTGATTAGCATCAAGAGTTGCTTCCTCAAAATCAGAAAGTTCCTGTTTTACTAAATCGTGGAATTTCATTTTTTTCTTTTACTTTTAGGCTTCCTTGTAAACTTATTAGTAGCGTAATATAAGCGTATTTGAGCCTTAGTCCATTTTCTTCCAGATGGACTTCTATATTTACCCTTATCCTTACCTTTTGTTATTTTTTTAAATGGCATTATATATAATTTGCTTTAATATTTTTAATGTTTCGTTCCTCTAATGCTTGCTGAATAGCGGTTTTTGGTTTTGGTGTTCCCTGTAATCCCCATACTGCTAAAGCCAGAGAGAATGTTGCATCATCGTGTAATCCCTGCGGAGCTTTATAAACAACATTTCCGCTATCAGTTAACTGGTAGCCGAAAGACTTTAATTCGTCTATCAGAATTTCTTCGTTGGGAATCCAAATATTCTTCTGTTCAATATAAATGCTTAATTTTTCAACCAGTTCCTTTTTGGATCTGTTAGTAAACTTAAAATCATCTATGAATAATCCTAATCTTTCCAAATCCTCTTTAATTGGTTCTCCTACTACAGTGGAATCAACTGTTATGCGGGCATTATTATATCGGTCTGCTACTGCTTTGATTCGTTGCTGCTGAAATGGATAATCAATCTTATTAAATCTGTCCCAATAAACTACATTATGATTATATTTGTCTATGACAGTCAGAACCGTGAAATCTTCGTGTTTTCCCAAATCCACCCCCATTACATAACGATGACCCGTAATGACATCTTGTAAACAGTTATCTTTGATAATTTCATCAATCCCTCTGAATACCGCAGCAGCATCAGGTAAGAATGATGCCTCATATTCTTGTTCAAACACTTGTGAAGGGAGTTTTTGTTTTGCTCTATTCCATTCTTCCTGAGGAAAAGTAGGATTATCAATTGACCTGAAAGAAAAAGATGATGCTATTTCTGGATGTTTTTTACACCATTGATATGTCTCATAGAACCAATTTTGACCAAAAGGAGTAGAAATAAAAATCGTCTTACCTTGCCTTGAAGCAGATGTGGGGTAAATATAGGTATCGTAAACCCTACGAGATACCCTTGCCGCTTCATCAACTATTGTCAGATCCAACTCCTCCCCCAGAAGGGAGGTCGGGTTTTCAGCAGATTTACATTCCAACCAAGAACCGTGAGCAGTCCTAATTCTGGGATATGGTCTCATCTGGATATTGCCAGACTGACTTGGAGTAGCTTTTGAAAACCACTGAATCACATAATCAAAGACCTTTTGGGATAAATCATAAGTCGGGGCTACTATCCAAATATGTTTATTGGGTTCTAAGAGGGTTTTGAGAGCTAAATAAGCACAAATAGCACTCTTTCCCCATCTCCTTCCAGCACAAATAGTTATATCTCGGCTTTTTAGATATGAGTTTAGGATTTCCTGCTGTCCTAAATGGGGACTCCATTTAATAATTTCCTGAAGTTTGCCATCAGAGATCATTCTTGTAATCTCGTTAATTCTTCTGTAAATTGAGCTACTTTTAATTTCCCAGCAGGATATTCGTCAAAAATACGATTTACTTCCTGAAGGGCTGCCAAAGAGACTCTTTTATCCTCTGATAATGCTAATTCAGCCAATTTTATAGCTCTGACTTCAGGACTTAATTGTTCATCTAATATATCTTTGTAAGCAGTTAAGATTCTTTTGACCTCTGGGTGATGTTTAAGCATACACGCATTAGTTTTAGCTACCGCTCTTGATTTTGGATGATAACCAGCACGGAAATAGACATCAGCGAGTGTGCCATTTCCTGTTTGTTGTTGTTTTATAAGTTCCATAGCAAATTTAGTTCGTTTGGGACTTTCGTAAGTTTTTGGTAATTTTCTTTTCATTGTTTGCTTAGCGTGTAGTGTATTGAATAGAGGGGTGTTTTCTTAAAGAGTTGATATATTGTCCATTTTTCTAATAATCTGTGGGGTGGCTATAAAAGGTTCACAACTAACTGGACTCGCCTACCCCCACCCCCCTTCACTTGATATTCCTTCACTTGATACTTCGTGAAAGGTATATTCTACGAAGTATATTATGCCTTTATTAAAGCTATTTATGACTCTTTTAATGACTTTATGGCTCTTTTTACGAGTCTTTTAATAACTCTTTTCTAACTTTAAGTTCTGTCAATTCGCTTGTGTGTGTGAGGGATTAAATACCTTCCCCTTCCTTCCCCTTCCTTCCCCTTCAATCTCAATCCTCCATTACTATTCCCTACTACTATTATCTTAACTCATCCAATATTCCCTTATACCTTTCCCTATTATCTTAGCTCTTTCATCATACCATATCTCTTTTCTTTACTTCTCTCTTATCCTTAGCTCTTATATGCTAAATTGTTAGTTTTTGTGGGTATGAGTAGTAAACTTATTACCCGCTACAATGATGCTACTAATCTTTAATATCCAAACACCATTATAGCGGAGAATAAACTTACTTACTCTCTTGGAATAAATAAGCTTGTTTCCCGCTATGATAGGACGCTTCTTTTTATAGATATATCATAGCGGAAAATAAGATTACTTACTCCAATAAGGGCGTTTCTTTTCCTATATCTAATACCTAATGTTAAATAGATATTAGAGAGAAAAGAAGCGATTAACTTTTATGACTGTTTTTCTCCTTTTCAAATCCTGTTCAAATTAGATAGCTGTTGTCGTGAGAAACGCCCAGAAGCACGGAGCAACAGCGATATAGATTTGAACACGATTTGAAAGGCTGGAAGGATTTTTGTTTAGGAATTCCTTAAAACCTTAAACAGTATTTATTCTCCTCTTTTTTAAAAAAACTTACTACTACCAGACATTATACTAATATTTTTTTCCGTGTCAAGTATTTTAGCGGTAAAAGATTTAGACACAGTGTCCGAATCTTCCTACCCGTCTAAATACTATTATATACATAAATTTAAAAAAAAAGCAAGTTTTTAAAGGTTCTTTAAGGGTATGAAGATATAATATGTCTGGAGATTTAGTAAAGGAAAAAGTGAGAGAGCAAGTATTATTTTAGCCAGCTGTATCTCCACGACTAAAATCGGAAGTTTTAGGCAGTAAGATTAAATAAGTAGTTCTCCAACCTTGTTTTCTATTCTTAAAAATATAGCCATCTTTAACTAATCTTTCCATTCTTTGCCTTGCTCTTTCTTTTGAAAATCCAAATGTCTGAGCCATTTCTTGAAGCGTGGGAAATTTACCAGCGATACGATAAATTGATAAAATCCAATTGAAGATTTCTTTATCTCTTTCTTTTGCTTGTTCTTTCAATTTAAACGAAATATGTTTTTCAGTTATGTTCATACTTACTAATAAATTCTTTAAGATTTTTAATTTGCTCTTTTAGCCAATCAATATTCCTTATGTTAAAAGGTTTTGATTCTAATCTTTTAGCTTTAACATAATTAAACCAATCCTCTCCTCTCTTTTTAATTATCTTATTAAGCACTTCATATCTCTGGTCATCATATCTTGAAAAGTGAATTATATTGTGAATCTCTTTACTTACAGGAACTCCATTCATTACATCATAAGTCATCGCTTTACATCTGCTTCTATAAATAAAATGGTGAAAAGTAGAAGCGGGATTACCAGACACTTCGCATTTATTTCCCCACTTAAGGGAGCAAGCTATCTGCCATAACTTTGAAGCTTCCTTCTCAAGTTCCTTTTTTGTTTGCCTTTCTTCTTTAATATTCATTTATTTTATCTTTTATTTTCATAGTTATTTAGTTAGTTTTTGTTTGAAGCGTCCTTTGTTTTCTTTCTTAACAATACCTGATTTCATATTTATCATATTTCTCTTTAATGTAAATTACTTTTCCATTCTCATCAACCTTACAACTTATATAATGAGTATTTTCCTCTTGCCCTTTCTTGGTAGTATCTGATAAGTATTTCTGAGACAACAACCACCAACTTAGGTTGTTGCCTTCTGGCAAACTCATCATAATATCATCAAAATCATTGGCAGGATACTTTTTAAAAAACTGGATACATTTATACAAATCAGAAGCAGACATATTTAAATCTTTTGACAATATTTCTATTACATTCTCCCCATATCCAAACTTTTCAAAATTTTCTTTTGAACCTATTATTTCTTTTCCAATCTCCCACTTACAGGCTATCAATTCAATTCTACTATTTGTCATTCTCGTTGTAACGATAGCCTGTAAATTCTCTATCAGATATCTATAAAAATCACTATCTTTTAATGAAATAATATCTTTTCCTTTTGACATAATCTTATAATGAATTATAAAATTAAAAAGGAATATCTTCTAAATCTACTTCTTCAGGATTATCTTCTTTTAATGGAGGTAATTCTTCTCTTAAATCTTCTGCTGCTGATAAAACTTTTTCTTTCATTTTATCAATAATTTCTTGAGGGTCTTTGACAACTTCCAAAATCTTTTCTTTTTCTTCTTCTGTTAATTCAGTGCTTTTTCTTGCTGGCAATACATCATAGTTTGTATCTAATCCTTCTCCAGTCCTTATAATATCAATATCATAATCAGGTAAATTAGTAAAACCATAATCTTCACTATGCTGTAATTTTCTTAACTTTTCCTTAATAGTCCATCCTATTTTTAGTAGTTTAATTTTACCATCTGCTCTATCAATAACCCAACCTAAAAATTGAACTTTAACTTTTATTCCTTTGGCACAATAAGGACAATTATTTTCTTTACCAATACAAATAACTGACTTATATTTTCTTTCTCCTTTTATAGAGTGAATGCCATAATCCACAAAATGGCTAACAATTCTAACTTTATTTGAACCTTCTTTGAGATTGAGCCAATCTCCTTTTTCCTTTATTCCATATTTACTTTGAAGCTCATCTTCTGATTTAAACATATTTTTTTATTTATTGTTTATTTTTTTATTTTTAATAGTTGCCTGATTACATTTTTACATTCTTTTTCTACTTCTTTTTCTGTCCATTTCTTGCCCTCAAGCCCTAAACCAAAAGGAAGAGAAACAAAATCGCCAGAATGAGCGTAATCCCAACCAATCCAAGAACCTAAACTAAATCCTTGGGGGAACTCTTTTTGATTTTTCTTGATTATTTTTCGGGAAAAAGTAAGTCCTCCGTGGCAATCAATGTTCATTTTGTCATAACCAGTATAAAAAGTCCTACCAAGTATTTTGGTTTTCTTGTTAATATATTTTTGATATGGATGAAATTCGGGAAGTTTTACATAGCCATTAAAATGTTCCATTTCTTTGAAGTAGTAAACAATATATTGAAGACCCTTATATGTTTTAATCATATTTATTATTGTTTATTTTTTTAAGTTTATTATGAAACTCTATTAAAGTTTTTTGAATTAAATCCCAGCGTTTATCATCAGGCTTGTAAGGAACATATTTTATAGCGAAAGGATAAGAGAAAATGCCTAATTTAACATTTTTTTGGCAAGCCCGAAACTCGCATTCCAATTGATAAAGATACCATTCAGGAATTTCTTCTCTTTCTTTTGTAGGATATTTTGTTTCCAAAACCCAATTATCAAACTCAAAATCTGGTTTAACCACTAATGTTATTTCGTCAGTAATTTTCATTTCCCTTTTAATCTCATCACCATATTTGAATTTTACTCCTGTTTTTTCCAATATCTCTTTCCACTGACTTTCATAAGCCATACCTGAAATGATATTCCTTGCTCCTTCTATGTCTATTGTCTTTGGTTCAAAGTAATTGCTTGGGGTTAGATGCCCCTTAATAAGTGAATAAATGTCCGAGCTCCAGTAGCGATTTTTTTGCCTTTGATGATTGTTTCTATTAACATATTTCACTATTAAATCATCGGTTTTTGCCATAATCTTATATTTAATTTACATCAAAATCAGGATTTTCATCTTTCAAATCAGCAGTTTCCGTTTCTTTTGCTCTTTCATCAATCATTTTCTTTGCTACTATAAAAATCTCTTCAGCAACTTTCTTAAACTCTTCTAAACTAATATCTTTTCCTTGATGAAGAACAGCCCAAGCATTCATCATTGACCCAAAAGGCATAAAAATGTATTCTCGCAGATATTTTTTTATCCATTCATTATTATTAATCACATTTTTATTAATCATATTTTTTAATTTTAATTTTAATTTTATTTTGTATTCTTGGGGTGGACACCGTCGCCGATAACCACCCCAAGAATGCGACCGTGTTAATCTCTATCTGCCCCTCTGGTTGAGAACCTTACTTATCCTCTTTGCCAGTAGCCATAGACACACCTCGTTCCTTGTCTTGATGGGTCGTATAAATCCTGAATTACACCATTTATTATAGCAACATAATGTTTAGAAACCCTTGCTATCAATATACCTTTAGGTAATTCTTTTTCTCTTAGATGAATTTTACATCCTTGTCCAATAAACATCGTCGGTATCCATTTCCATCCAAGTTCTTCTTCAATGTATTTCTTAAATGTTCTTTTGTACACTCCTGTTCTGGCATCTGATTTTCCTCGTTTTCGTTTTCCTATATGTTCTGACTTTCCAATCTCATTTATCTTATCATATACCTCTTGGTATGGTTTCCCTGTTGCTATTGCTATTGCCCTGACAGCGCAATCACCAGTTTCTCCTTTGTAGCCAGCATCTTTTCTTCCTCCGTCATTATAAGTAAATTTCATTTTTTTATTTAAGTTTTATTAGAATAGTTGACCAAACTATTCTCTCTTTTTAATGATGAGCTAATGGTAGACCCGAATAGGGGCTTAGGCATTGAAAACAATTTTGTATTCTTGGGGTGGACACCGTCGCCGATAACCACCCCAAGAATGCGACCGTGTTAATTTTGTTCCGACCTTTTATTAAATTGTCAAAGAACTATTTTTCTTCTATACTGATTTTTTCTGAGTCTTTTGTTCTTTTTTCAATGCCGCCTATATAAAAGGCAACTTCTTCCTCCATCTGTTCTTTTGACAATAAGCCATTGCTATAATCCCTCAAAGTTTCTTCTATAACTTGCCAATCTGATACTGACTGAATCATTTTGATTAATTCTTTTTCTACAATTTCTTTTTTGTTTCTTTCTAATTCTTCTTTCGCTTCTGCCCAGCATTCAAAAAAGACATCGTTTTGTAAATTACTCATTTTTTTTAATTTTTATTTTAATTTTTTTACTATTTTTTTTGGCTTTTAAGGGCTTTACCCTCCCTCGACCTTCTTTATTTTTAACCTTTCTTTTATATTTATATTATAGTCCTATATTCAACCAAAGTCAAGTCCTAACCAATCCACTATTTAATACCTTTATTTAACTTATCCTTTATTATCTTAATTTTATAGTTTAATTAAACAAAAGTCAAGAAGAAATTGGGGATAACTTTTCTTGATATTTTAACTCAAAATCAATCTAATTTTTTACCCATAATCTCTTTTATTTTCTTTTGAGTCTTCAAAAATTGGTCTCATTTTAACTGTCCCATCAGGATATTTAACTTCCTCCCATTTAATTATCTTACGCCCTCCACCTGATTTCCTTTCGTATTTTTAGGAGAAAGCATTCTTAGTTTTGGTGCCAATATTTTAGCAAATTCACTCGGTCTTTCCTGCTTTCTCATTCTAAATGTTTTTCTTTCTGCATCATCTCTTGCCAATTCATAATCAGGAACTATTGCCTGAAAATATGCCGAGTTGAAAACGATATGTTTGAGAACCACAATTCCTCCAGCCCCTATCAATTTTATCGCCGTTTCAATTTCGCTTTCTTCTATTTCTGCTTCTTTATCTGCAACGATGATTTTAAATCTCATACATTTAAGAAAGTGTATTATAGATTGGTTTACCTTTTAAACCCGACCTTTGACTAAATTGGCTCGCTTTTGAAAACCACGTCATCAATCGTCTTTTAAGTTGAAAAGTGGGTTGTAATTCCCATCTCTGTTTTCTGCCAGTTTTATTAAGCTCCATCCAGTAATTTTTAAACTTTGTAAGTTCTTCAATAACCGCTTGTTCTGGCAACCCTTTCTCTACAAAATATTTTACAACCTTATAAAAATATTCTTCTGAGGTTATAAATAATTTCATTTCTTGAGAGGGAGTGAGTTCCTCTCTCTTATTATTAATATTATTATAATTATTATTATAGTGTAAAGTTTCTTGATAGTCGGGTGTAAAGTTTCTTGATAGTCCCTTATCAAGTTTCTTGATAGTGTGTAAAGTATCTTGATAGTCCGCTTTTATCCTCATAATCACTACATTATCATACCATTTTTGAGTAGTCCGTAGATATTTTGTTTCACTTTCTTTCTCAATTAACCCTTTTTTAATAAGTTTATTAATATTATCAAAAATCGTTGCTCTAGTAGTCCCTAAAAAATTAGCTATATGTTCTTTAGAAGCATAACACCACCCTTTAACCTTGTTTTTTGGATTATTAGAAAGATGATAAATACTATCAGCAATACAATATTCCATTAAAGTTAATCTTAATTTTTTTCTAATCTGATGAAGAATTAAGGTATAATTTAATTGTTCCTTTTCTTCTTCCATATTTTTATTACAATTATTTTTATTTTGTTTTCCCATAATCCTATATACAAACGGGGCGTCCTAACTGGCTTGTTGAAACGCCCCGTTTTGCCAGTTAGTTTTGTTTAATTGTTCCATTTTTATCTATTCTTATTTTACTCCTTCCTATTTTAAAAGTCAAATTTTCTAATGCTATTACAATATTCAATGGGGGGCTTAAAACCAGAGCACCGTTTGGTATCTTTCCCGTGATAGCTATAAATAGCAATTAGAGAAAGACTTACGTATGCTCCAGTTTAAAACCTCCTATTTTGCGATTCTTTTGCCCCTTAAACAGGTCAATTTACCTTTTGGGATACATTATCCATCTTAATAGGAATTTTTCTAAATTTACAGTCAACACATAGCCATTTCCTACTTTCCAAATCATAATAAACTACACTGACTTCTTTACCACAATTCTTACATTTATAGGGTTTAGATTTTTTATTAGAATCTTTCATTTTTATTGAGGAGGTTTTTCCAATCCAAAATAATTTATCCAATATTCCCTATTATAGTTAGTTTTACAATGGCAAGATTCACAAAGTGTTATTAGATTATCAGGATTACAATTTCTTTTATCATAGTCTATATGGTGAACTATAATTGCTGGTTCTTTACCACAAATCTGGCAAGTATATTTATCCCTCTTTCTAATAGCTCTTTTTAAATCTTCTGTCCAATCAACTGAATAAGGTTCAAAAGATATTCCGCCTTGCCAATTCCAATGTTTTTCTCCTTTATGACTTTGACTAAGCTTCTTTCGTGTTTCCCCAGAAAGATGTTTGCCTTTTTGACTTTCGCTCATTCTCTTCCTCCATTCTTTTGAAAATGGAGACCTCTTTTTGTCTTTAAGGCTTTGACTCCTCTTTTCCCGTGTTTCCTTAGAGGGATGCTTACCTTTATGATTTTGACTGAGTTTCTCTCGTGTTTCTTTAGAATGATGTTTACCCAACCAATATCTTGTAGGATTTAATTTCTTTGCTTCACTCATTTTTCTTTTAGTTTCTTCCGAGAGATGTCTCATATTATTATTTTACAAATTTTCCTATTTTTCTTACACAGCCAAATTCCTTTTCCAGATTAACGTTATTTTTTATCATTTCCCTCAAAACTACTTCTTGATGATAGTCAGAGTAAATCGCATTCCACCAATCAGCTTCTTCCCATTCCTCATAATTAAAAAGTTCATATCTCTTGATATACATTTTCCAAGTTTCAATATCAAATTGGAACAATCCGAACTTGGGGCGATTGTCCTTATCTTTAGGATTTAATGCTAAAGGATTTCCACTGCTTTCGCATAGTGCCAGTTCCTTTATCCATTTTTCTAATTCCAAATTGTTAGATTGCTCGGGGATTTCCTGCTGGTATGAGTGCGTCTCCGTTGTCAGGGGAGTTGAGAATAACAGCAACTTAATAAAAATCATTCCGGCTATGACTCCTAACGGCAAGAATAGCCAAGCAACCCTTGATTTAGGAAACAATACTTATTTTTCAATCAAAGGGATTTTTACACCCCATCTGACTTTTAGATAGTTTAATATTAGGATTAAAGCTCCGCCTATTGTTAATTCTTTAATATCCGGAGTTAATCCAGCTATTAAACCAGCAATTAAGAAAACTACTATGGTTTTAAGGGATTTAACAATACCCCTGCTTAAAAGATACTTATTCATATTTATTTATATTATTATTTACGACCTTTTTATTGCGACCTCTTACTATATTTATGATACGCCTTTTTTGGGGGGGAATCAAGTTATTCCAAATCTTTTAATACTTCTTTAGTTAGTTTTTGTTTGGGTTAGTTAAATGGTAATTTGTTTTCAACTTTTATCACATTTATACGAGCTTCCGCAATTTTACAATAATCTTTATCCTGTTCTATTCCGATAAAATCCCTACCAGTTTTTTTAGCAGCCATCGCCGTTGTGCCAGAACCAAGAAAGGGGTCAAGGATTATTCCTTCTTTACTATAATCATTTATTATTGCCCGAAATAAATCTACTGGTTTTTGAGTAGGGTGAAATCTTTTTCTTTCTCGAGAAATAAATCCCTGCTGAATAACAGTATATTTTTTAACTGTTTTTTTATTAATATTGGTCCAAGCCAATTCGCAATCGCTAAAAGGATTATGAAAAACTATACTTCCTGTTTTATCCCATACAATCCAATGTCCATTAACTGGTAATAAATCAGTAAAGAAATTCCCACCAAAAATAATTATATTTTTCCCAATTCTTAGAATCTCATCAAAATAAATTTTATCTGGTCTTTTGCTGTCCCAATTATCCTTATAGTGTTTATTAGTTTTACTACTACCAAACCCATCAGTTCCCTTATCTGCCCCTATACTATAAGGGGGGTCTGTCAAAATCAAATCTACACTTTTATCGGGAATATCTTTCATTACTTCCAAACAATCGCCACATATTACTTTGTTTATAAAATCGTCTGGATATCTCATTTGAATAACTCATTAAGTTTAGCTCTTGTAGAACTTCCTACATACCCCGTAGCAGTAGTTAATCCAAGCGGAGTTAGAATTTCATCTTTGTATTTTTCTTGAAATCTTTTAACAGCCTGTAAAGTAATTGAACCAAAGTATCCTGTCGTTGTTTGATAGATAGGAAATAAATATCCTTCGCCATCTTGTTCAGTGGCTAAACACTTTTGAAGCATTTTTACTTCATCATTATTCATTCCATAATATAAATCATTTATAAAATTATAAGATGGTTTTACTATATCAGGATTAAACACCGCAAAATTCTGTAAATCCTCAAAGAATATACCACATACAACCCTATTCTTTATAAACCAGTCTTCAGTCAGAATTTGCCTTCCGCCATAGTATAGAGAATCACCCCAAGAGTTTTGAATTAAAACTGCTTTCTTACCTTGATATGTAAAATAGGCATTAGAAAGAATAACTATTGCGTGCCCATATTTAGGAGGAACTGCTTTAACTTGAGGAACTGGCGTATCAAACTCCCCATCACCAAAGATAACTGTTAGAACTATTGGTTTTTTTAAAGCAAGAACTTGAGCAAAACTATCTATATTTTTCGTCTCATATAACCAGAAGAAATTCTTTGCCCTAAGCACTTTAGCCATATTTTCAAAGGCAGAAATGTAACCATCAAGATTACTCATATTCTCATCTGTATCATTGGGGCTTGGATATAATACTTCTGGAACTGTGCCATACTCTTTACAGATTTTTCCCAAGTCATCAATATACATTCCAGCACTTGGTTTGTTTCTTCTACGAGCATAAATTGGTTTAGCAGAAAGCTTTAAAAATTTACCATCTTCTATGTAATTGTTAATAGCAAGTGCCAAACTCCCAGCCTGAGCCGCACAAGTAGAGGTAGTTCTCTGATGATTTACTTTAATATCAGCCAACATTTTTTTATTTTCTGGTTTCTCCCGCCAAATATTCCAATCTTCCCATACTAAAGGTTGAGCCATAGCAATAATTTCCTCCGTGCGATAATCCTTTTGTTTTCCTTCTGGTGGTCTGTCGTCTGGAAGGACTCCACTTATTATTTTAGGTCTTTTTAAAAAGTTTAATATATTCATAAGTTATTCTTTTAATTTTTATTAGTCCTTTTTTAAATATACTTTTCAAGTCGTTTAACAAATGGATTAATTGTCAAAACAAGAATTCTATAAAATCTGGATAGAAAAAATGGTTTCCAAATATACCAAACTCGCCAATAAATATTCCAAAATAACCATTTTTTAATTCTATTCTGGGGGATTTTTAAAGGAGTTAATGTTATCTCCCAGTATCCTTCCTTATTTATCTTATCTTTTCTCATAAGTTATTTAAATTAAACTTAAATACTTTAATAATAAAGGTTTAGTTTTTGGGTTGGTAAAATCTAATCTATTCCCCTTAGAATGAAAAGAACCACATCTTCTACATAAAACTTGTAAATTATCAGGGTCATAATTTCTTTTAACATCAATTCCGAATTGTTCTAATAAATATTCAGGCACAATATGGTCAATCGTTAAATCCTCAGTCCTTTGACATTTATTACAACATTTATTATTTGTTTTCCTAAACCATTCTTGCTCTAATTTAATTTTTTCTTTATGGGTAATGCCTTCTTTCATAAGTTATTAGTTAATTTCTTTATTAAATCCTCTTTATAATATGTGCTATCAAATAGACCAGTTGGGAGTTTTTTAATCTCCTCTATTATCTCTTGTTTTTGCTGAGAAAATAATTTTAGAATCTTACGAAATTCTTTTCTTGGTATATTATCATCTAATGTATATTTATAAGGAGTTTTCACTTGTTCTTTTCCTTTTTCCCATCCATCAAAGTGAACTCTCAATAGACAATCCTCAATTATTTTCTCTTTTGTTTGTTTCATAGTTTATTTACTTAATTTTTGTTTGAGTAGAAGTTCTCTTTTAATAATTTTTATTTCTAATTTAACTATATCCTCAACAAATCTCTTTCTTTGTGTTGCCTTTTTAGTATAAAAGAGTGGAAAATAAATGTGATTTCCATCAGCTAATCCCCACGCTTCAATTATTTTCTCTTTTGTTTTTTTCATAGGTTTTTAGTTAATATTTTATTTTTACGACTGCATTATTTTTAACCCATACTCCACTTCTCTGTTCTTTCCAGTTCTTCCTGCCATATTTCTTTTTGTTTTTTAGGTATTATTCTTAATCCATACTCAACTTCTTCCTCCTCCATATATTTGTTGGCTTTTTCAATAGCACCTTCTAAAGTTTTATCTTCCGCCACTAAAAAAGCACCGCCTCCATCAACATCTACATTTCTTACTATCCATTTTTTCTTATCTTTTGAAAAGCTAATTAAAAGTTCATTATTTGCTGACATAGTTTATTTAGTTAATTAGCTTTTTGTTTAAAATTTTTTCTTTATAGTTATTATTAATAATGAATAATCTCGTTTCAATCCCTTTTGGCACTTTTCTATATTCCTGTTCATAAATCTTAAACAATAAATTTGTTAATTTTCCCTCTCGCAACATTTGCGGATTATTAAACGCCCAATACTGATTAAAATAATAATTTATTTCCTCTTTTTTCATAGTTTTTTATTTAGTTTTTATCTAAATTAGCTAAATATTCTGTTATTCTTTTCATAGTATCCTTATTTTTACATTTTTCGTGCCAAAAATGACCGTTATAACACCAATTACCTTTGATTTCTTTTTTACAAAGCCAACATTTTTGACCTTTTCTTAATTTTAGCGGGTTTGCTTTATAGTTCTGTTTTATTATCCTACCACCTTTAAGTTTTCTTTTTACTTTCCCCATAAGTTTATTATTTAAATTTTAAGTTTAAGCCCTTATTTTGGGGGTAGGAGGTATATCTCATTACTTTTGGATAAACCACCCCTCTGAACTCATTTTCGTGCGTTTAGGGCGATTTTAGCCGATAGATTAAGTATTCAGTATCCTATGTATTTCTAACCAATTACTGACTCTAAAATTGAACTGATATGTCTGATTGTATGGTTGAGTATAAATTATAGTTTTACAAGTGTCTTTTAATTTTAGTATTATTTCCGCCTCATCGTCTATTGCTATATCTATGCCCTCCATTTTAACGACGCTTAATTTATTCCTTGCTACATTATCTCTTTCAACGAATATCAAATCCCCATAAGGCAAGTTATTCCTGCCGAGTGAATAAGCGGTTGCCTCTGTGAGTAAAGGGATTCTTGCCGTGCAGTAGATAATCTGATTTTTAGGGTCTTTTGTCCAAGTCCTTAATGTTTCTTTTGCCTCTTTGTAAGCCACGAGCCCAGCAAAGAATAGGTCATTATTAAACATTGAAAGAACCCACTTGCCCTGTTTGGTCTGCCAGTAAGGATTGGATTTATCTACTAACGCCTGCCAGTTAATTTCTTCTTGAAAAAGTGCCAAATGGAGTTTGTTGAGTTTGGAATAAGTCGGGAAAATGACACCATCAAGGTCAGCCATTAATTTCATTTTATTTTATCTCTCTGTTTGTCTTTATAATATTTATCTGCGTAAGCCATCGTGTTAAAAAGTATTCCCATTAAGGCACTTTCTATTCCATCACGGCTTTTAAATCCTCTATGCTCTAACCATAAATCCATAAAATGCCTCCACAAACTTTTCATACACACTGAATAATGTTCGTCTCCAAAATGTTTTTGCCAATTATCCGATGCCCTGAGTTTTCCGTCTGGCTGGATACGATGCTGATGCATATACTCAGCGTATTTTTGTAAAACTATTGGAGAAAGAAAACCTTCAAAGTCCAATTTCCCATCTTCGGTGTCTCTTGTGGCGCCTGTTGAAAATTGTCTAATTCTCTTCATAGGTTTTTGGTTAGTTTTTAGTTTAAACCCTCTATGAGAATCCTTATAGGTAAGGATTTAACGAGCACACTTTTATGTATCACCCCAGGCAAGTATTTATCTCGTATAGTCACCTTACACTTGATTAACCAGCCATAAGAATTTAACTTTTATCAAAAGTCCTTATGCTGTGCGTTACTATTCCGCCACTATAAAGATTCTCATAGAGAGTGCGAAGGGTTTATTTTAAAAGCCCCCTTCGCCTTGGCTTTTTCCATAAGCACCTGCTATTTCTTATTCAGGTTTAATACCTGCGGATTTTCAGGGCTTATGGAACACTTGGTTTAGTTTGAGGTTGTAAGTCCAAGTCATACCTTGCTTCTTGTGAACACTACAAAGAATTTGAGAAGTAGAGGCATTCCAACCATAAGATTTTCTGACATATTCATCATCGGAAACCAAAGTTCCGTTGACGATTAAGTATTGATTGTTCTGGCATAAATAGGCAAAGTTGTGCCAATGCCCAACAACCAAGAAATCCCATCTGAAAGGCATAGAAGTTGCCCATCTGAGCATTCTTTGGAGCAAGGCATATAAGGGAATATTGTAACTTCCTCCACGAACTTGGTCTCCGTGAGCCAGCAAGAACTTCCAACCTAAAATATCAACTATCTGATAAAACTCTTTTGCGACACGGATGTTAATTCTATCATTTTCGCTAAACTTAATCTTAAGCGTGTGATAGATTACATCGTCCCAGTTGGTCTTTTCAGAACTTCCTTTTTCTCCTCTTCCGTGATTTCCCCTCACGCAATACACATTAACTTGTTCAAAATTTTTGCTAATTTCTTTTATGTAATCTGCTAATAAAGGAATTGCGTGTCCATATACTTGGTCTATCAAAATACTTTCTAATTCCGATAAGTCAACCAAGTATCCAACTTTTTCACTTTGAACAAAATCTCCAAGTAAAAATATGTGTATCTTTTTAAGAGGATAAGCCTTTCTGTGTAAGTTAACGATATTCACGGTTGCCTTAAGAAGTTTCTGAACTCTTTCTTGTGCTACCTTATAGTTAAAACTGATTGTCTTGTGTCCCAATTGCCAGTCAGATAATACTTGGATAACTTCTTCTTCGTCTCCTCCGCCTTGCTTTATTTTCTTTGCCCTTACG
>Ga0265297_10006192_pt1 | contig 17559 bp, 17 predicted proteins | sample Munlanlwell13791_FD_192502 | JGI IMG/M metagenome (GOLD analysis project Ga0265297, IMG submission 192502) | Leachate microbial communities from a municipal landfill in Southern Ontario, Canada - Leachate well 137-91 | ecosystem: Engineered > Solid waste > Landfill > Unclassified | place...
GCGTCTCGCCGAGATACTGGAGCGCGCGGGTGATGGCGCGGAAGGTTTCTTCGTTGATGTGCTGGGGCAGCGTGACAGGTTGTTGCGAGAAGACACGGCCGCCAGCGAGCGCGAGCGCCAGTGTCGCGCCAACCCAAGAGCGGATGAATCGCCAATGCTTCACGACGGACGGTTAGACTGGCGAAAACCGCCGCCGTTGCAAACCTTTTCGCATCCGCCATCTATTGCCGGCATGCATGGGGGGTCACGCCTTCGGCCGGCCCGCCCGATACATGATGACGCGCACCTTCTCCAGCGTCACCATGCCGTCCGGGATCATCTGGTCCAACTCTGGCAGAAATGCCTGGATTTTTTCCTCCTTGTCCACGATCTCGATGATGACAGGGAGGTCATCGCTGAGGCGGAGGATTTTCGCCGTGTGCAACCGCGAGTGCGCGCCAAACCCCATCGGTCCGCGCAGGACGGTGGCGCCTGCGAGACCCAGCTCGCGCGCCCGCAGAACGATGGCCTCGTAAAGCGGCCGGCGATGCCACTTGTCGAGTTCGCCAATGAAGATCCGCAACAATGTGCCTTCGCCTTCGAGTTTCATGGGAAATGGAGTAGGGGGTGAATGGTGGAGTGTTGGGTGTCGGAGACGATGCGTCTTCGACGTTTGCGCTTCATGTTTTTTGCAGCCACAGGCCGCACGTGCGGCCGAGCCAGACGGCTGCCAGACAGAGTACGTTGGAGCCAATGATGTTCAGTGCCACCCACAGCCACTCGGCGTCGCGCGCGAGGTTGAGCGTCTGCAAGCCGTAGCTGGAAAACGTGGTGTAGCCGCCGCAGAAACCAATCAGCCAGAAATCGCGCCATTCCGGCTTCATCCAGCCGCGGCCCAGCGCCGGACCGGACATGGCCGCGATGAAGCCGATCAGGAAGCAGCCGCTGACATTGACCAGCACCGTGCCGAGCGGAAAGACGGCGGCCCACGGCAGATGTTTGCTCTGGTGATGCGACACCAAGCCGTTCAACCCGTAGCGGGCGATCGTGCCCATCGCGCCACCGAGTGCGAGCAATAGCAACTTGAACATCGGCAGTCTCCTGCGCTCGATTCTGCCTGCGCTTCAAATCGGTTTAACCACCACCGTAGGACTTGCGGTACTTGACCTTTTCCTCGGGCGGCGGGCCGGCGGGCGCGGGCGGTGTGGCGGGTTTCTCGGCGACCGGTGTCGGCTCGGGAGCAGCCGGCTGTGGCGACGAGGCGGCAGGTTGTGCAGCGTCTGCCGCAGGCTGAGGCGCTTCGGCGCCGGCCTTGCGGGCGACCTCCACGAAAATAATATGGAGTTGGTCGAGGCTGCTCTTGATGATCTGGTTCTCGTGCTCGTTGCGATTACCGGTAGTCTTTGCCTCCAACATGCCGAGCATGTCCACGAAGGCGGCGGCGGCCTCGAGATCGGGCGGCGGCGGTTGCTGGCCTTCGGGCGCGAGTTTGCCGAGCGCGAGCAGGGCGTTGGTGGAGATCATCCGCACGAGCATGTAGAACAGCTCGGTATCGTGCTGCTCAGCCATCGGGTCTTGTTGTTGGACTTCGGGCATGGTTCCTTTCCTATTTCGCTTTTGGCCGCACGATGGCGATGACACCGGCGCCGCTGAAATACTTCCGCGCCACGCGCTGGATGTCGCCTGCGGTCACGGCTTCGTATCGCTTCTCGTAATCCTGATAGAACTTGTAACCGAGTCCGTATAGCTCGTCGAGGGCGATCTCAGCCGCAAGGTCGGCGTTGGACTGGAAGGCGATCTTCTTCTCGCTGATGAGCTTGGCCTTGGCGCGGGCAAGGTCGTCGGCAGACAGGCCCGCCTCACGGATCTTGCCAATCTCCTTGGTCAACTCCGTCTCGGCGAGTTTGGCCTTGGCCGGGTCGGTGCCGATATAGAAGAGGAAGTAACCGGGGTCGAGTCCGGGGAGTTGGCTGGTGCCGGTGTAGTAGCAGAGCGCCAGTTCGTCACGCAGACGGCGGAACAGCGGCGAGCTGAGTCCGCTGAGTCCTTCCTGAAGCACTTCCATCGCAAACCGGTCCGGGCTGACGACAGTCACGCCCTTGTAACCGATGAGAATCACGGCCTGCTCGCGCGGAGCGATTTCCTCCGCGCGCGCCACGCCTGACAGCGGTGCGGCAGGCGGGTTCTTCGGGAATACGTCACCGCCACGAGTCCGCTTAAGCTTGCCGAATTGCTTCTCGACAGCTCTGCGCACGTCGTCGGCTTTCACGTTGCCGCAGACGGCCAGCACCATGTTGCTTGGCACGGCCAGCCGGTCGTGGTGGGCGACGAGGTCTGCGCGCGTCAGCTTGGCGACGCTGGCCTCGGTTCCGTTGGAGGTCATGTGGTAAGGATGCGCTCCGAAGAGATTGCGGCGCATCAGCTTCGACGCCATGGAGGTCGGCTGTTCCTTCTCGCTCTTGATCGCGCCGAGTTGGATCTGTTTTTCGCGGGTGACGGCGGCGTCGGGGAACGCCGGATGGAGCCAGACATCAGCGAGCACGCCGAGTGCTTTATCGAAATCCGCGTTCAGGACTTCGACGGCGACGCTGAAGCTGTTGTTGCCGCCGCTGGCGCCGATGGAACCGCCACCGCTCTCGATCTCGTCGGCGATCTGCTCGGCGGAGCGCGACTTGGTGCCTTTGAGCAGCAGGCGCGACATCAGCGCCGTGACGCCGTTGTTGGCTTCGGTTTCGGCCAGCACACCGCCTTTGCTGGCGGCATAGAAATCCACAAACGGCAGACGAGAATCCTCGCGCACAAGCAGCCGCAGGCCGTTCGGAAGCTCGAACCGCTTCACTTCGATCTGGGGGCGTTCGGCCTTCACGCGCGCGAGCTTGCCGAGCGTGCCGGGCGGATTGACGCTGACGACGGTCAGGTTGTCGTCACGGAGGTATTTGAGCGCGATCGCCTGGATCTCGGCCGCGGTGATCGTAGCGACGCGTTCCAGGTAACGGCGCGTAAACTCCAGATCGCCGGCAACAGTTTCGTTCACGCCTATGTCCGATGCCTGGCCGGCCATCGTTTTGAGACTGGAGAACTGGGCGGCCACTGCGATCTTCTTGGCCTTTTCCAATTCGGCAGCCAGGACGGGACGCGCCGTCAGTTTCTTGATTTCCGCCAGCACTTCTTTTTCCGTTGCTGCGCGTTTGCCGGGTTCGAGCGTTGCTGCCACGAGGAAGAGTCCCGGGTAGTTGGGCGTGTAGGAGGAAACGCTGACCGCCTGGACCAGACCCTTGCGGTCGCGGAGTTGCTGATAGAGGCGCGAACTCTTGCCGTGGCCGGCGATGTAGGCCAGCAGGTCGAGCGCGGGCGCGTCGGCGTGCCGCGCATCGCAAACGTGCCACGCGAAGCACAGGCGCGAGAGATTGATAGATCGCTCCTCGTGCGCCTCACGGCGGCCCAGTTGTTCCGGTTCTTCCGGGATGTAAACCGGCGCGACGGCGTTGCGCTGGAAGTTCTTGAATGTTTCACGCACCTGCGCCTCCACCTTCACCGCGTCGAAGTCACCGACGACAACGAAGACCATGTTGTCCGGCGAGTAGCGCGACTTGTAGTAGCGGTAGGCATCCTCGCGTGTCAGACGGCGGTAGATTTCCTCGTAGCCGATGACCGGGTGCCGATACGGATGCGTCGTGTAGGCGGTGTTCCAGAGCAACAGCGATGTCATGCGGTCGGGATCGTCGCGGTTCATCGCCAGCTCGCGGAGAATCACCTGCTGCTCCTTCTTGTATTCGTCCTCTGGCAGCGTCGAGTGCATGATCGAATCCGCGATCACGTCAATCGCCGTATCGAGGCCGGTGGTGGTGCCGGGTTTGCCGCCGTCCACGGGAACGTCAATGTGATAGACCGTCCGCTCGTAGCTGGTGTAGGCGTTCATGTGGCCGCCTTTGTCGGCGACCTCCTGTGCGATGCGGCCGACACCGCGTTTCTCGGTGCCCTTGAACAGCATGTGCTCCAGGATGTGCGAGAGGCCCGCGCCCATTTGCGAGCTTTCGTGAATGCTGCCGGTCTTCACCCACATCTGCACGGTGGCTACGGGCGCGCTGTGGTCCTCACGCAACAACACGATCATGTTGTTGTCGAGCACCGCGCGGCGCACCGAGCCGCCGTCGAGCGCGCTCAGGTCGAGCTTCAAGTCTTTGGCGTTGGCAGTCATGGTGAGAAGAAGGCTGAGAAGACAGAGCGTATGTTTCATGGGTGATTGGACAACGGAACCTCGCCAGGCGTTCGCGGGACGGCGCTAAACCGTTTCCCTCGGCTTTTCCTTGCGCGCCGGCGGACGCGGCGTGCGGGCAGCCACTTTTTTCGACGGCAAGAACGGCTTCACAAACATGTCGTCGAAGTTGTAGCCGCCTCCGAAATCCTCCTTGCGGTCTTTCTCGGTCTTGCCGAGCAGGCCGGCGTGGATCATGTTGAACACAATCTCGCCGAAGTCCTCGCACCGCGTAATGCCCCAGTATTCCAGCACCGTCTTCGCCAGCGGGCCATATTGCTGGAGCGCAAACTGACCGATCCCCTGCACCAACTCCTGGCCGGTCACATGGCGATCCTTCACCGCCCCGTGAGACGGTTTCTTGAAAAGCTTCAGCGAGAAATCCAGCGCTTCGCGCAGAAAATAATAGGCGTCCTCCGCATAGCGTGAATCCTCTGTGCGAATGGTTTCGATCGCTTCAGCGAAACTTAGTTTTTGCATGGCTACTTTTTCAACGACTGCGCGACAGCTTCTGGTACGACAACCGGGCCCGACGGGGCGCGGCTCTCACGCCAGTATTTCATCGCCGCGCCCAGCGCAAGCACTGCGGCGGCGGCGATCACGACCACGCGCTCTTTCGACGTCAGGCTGAAACAGCCTTTGATGTAATCCCAATCCGGGCGGTTCATCAGTTCACCGCAACCCGCCGCGGACGACCACACCGTCACGCGGCCACAATATTGACCAACTTGTCCGGCACCACAACCACTTTGCGCACCGTCTTGCCGACGGTGTGCTGTTGGACTTTCTCATTGGCCAACGCCACCTTCTCCAACTCGGCCTTGCTCAGGCCGGCGGTGACTTTGACACGGTCGCGAAGCTTGCCGTTCACCTGGAACACGACCTCGACTTCCTTCGCCACCAGCAACGCCGGATCGTAAGCCGGCCACGGCGCGTAAGCAACCGACTCTTGATGGCCGAGCAACTGCCAAAGCTGTTCGCCGAGGTGCGGCGCGAATGGCGCCACGAGCAACAAGAACTGTTCCGCCATCTCGCGCGGAAACGGCTGGCCGGCCGCAATGCCGCGCATGACGTCGTTCACGCATTCCATCATCCGCGAAATGGCCGTGTTGAAGCCCATCGCCTCCAGATCGTCCGTCACTGCCTTGATCGTCGCATGGAGCAGTTTCAGTTGCTCGGCCGTCGGCTTCACGTCGCGGATGGCGGGGGAAAGTTTCACCGACGCGAGCGCCTGCTCCGCCGGCGTGCCCGCTGCCACCGCTTGCTCGAACGCCTCCATCGAATTCTCGTCCACGAAAAGCCGCCAGACGCGGCCGAGGAAACGGTGCACGCCTTGAATGCCCTCGGTGCTCCACGGCTTCGTGTCTGCCAGCGGTCCCATGAACATCTCGTAGAGCCGCATCGAGTCCGCGCCGAACTCGCGCACGACCTCGTCGGGATTGATGACGTTGCCGCGGCTCTTGGACATCTTCTGGCCGTCCTCGCCGAGGATCATGCCCTGGTTGACGAGCTTCAAGAACGGCTCCGGCGTCGAGACGTGGCCGAGGTCGAACAGCACCTTGTGCCAGAACCGCGCGTAAAGCAGATGCAGTACCGCGTGCTCCGCGCCGCCGACGTAGAGGTCCACCGGCATCCAGTATTTCTCTTTGTCCTTCGCCACGAACGCCTGCGGATTCTTCGGGTCAATGAACCGCAGGTAATACCAGCACGAACCGGCCCACTGCGGCATCGTGTTGGTCTCGCGCATCGCCGGCCCGCCACACGTTGGACAGGCGGCCTTCAGCCACTCCGTCGCCTTCGCCAGCGGCGGCTCGCCGCTCGCCGGCGGCGTGTAATCCTTCATTTCCGGCAGCGTCAGTGGCAACGCCGTCTCCGGCAGCGGCACCACGCCGCACTTCGCGCAATGCACCACGGGAATCGGCTCGCCCCAGTAGCGTTGACGCGAGAACAGCCAGTCGCGGAGTTTGTAGTTGATCGCTTTCTTGCCGAGGCCGCGTTCTTCGAGCCAGCCGGTGATCTTCTGCTTCGCTTCCGGCGTCGGCAACCCGGTGATGAGGCCGGAGTTCACGGACACGCCGTCACCAACAAACCCGATGCTCTCCTGGCCTGCCGGCGCTTGCACGACAATGCGGACCGGCAGGTTGAACTTCTGCGCGAACTCCAGGTCGCGGGTGTCATGCGCTGGCACGGCCATGATCGCGCCGGTGCCGTAGCTGATCATCACGTAGTCGGCAATCCAGATCGGAATCTTTTCATCGTTGACCGGATTGATGGCGTAAGCGCCGGTGAAAACGCCCGTCTTCTCCTTCGCCAGGTTGGTGCGGTCCAACTCGCTCTTCTTCGACGCCGCCTCGCGATAAGCGTTCACCGCCGCGCGCTGCGCATCGGTCGTCACCTTTTCGACGAGCGGATGCTCCGGTGCGAGCACCATGTAGGTCGCGCCGAAGAGCGTATCGGGGCGCGTCGTGAAGACCGTGATTTGAGATTCGGAATTTGAGATTTGAAATACAACTTCCGCGCCTTCGCTGCGGCCGATCCAGTTCCGTTGCATCTCCTTGATGGACTCGGTCCAATCCACCAGCTTCAGGTCTTCGAGCAACCGGTCGGCATAGGCGGTGATTCTCAGAATCCATTGACGCATGGGCCGGCGCACGACGTTGGTGTGGCCTTTGCGGTCGCACTTGCCGTCCTTGACCTCCTCGTTGGCAAGCACCGCCTTGCAACCTTCGCACCACCAGACCGGCACCGATTGCTGATAGGCGAGACCCTTTTTGAAAAGCTGGAGGAAAATCCACTGCGTCCACTTGAAGTATTCCGGATCGGTCGTGTTTACCTCGCGGTCCCAGTCGTAGGAGAAGCCGAGCATCTGGATTTGCCGTTTGAACGTGGCGATGTTCTTCGCCGTCGTCTGGGCCGGATGCGTGCCCGTCTCGATGGCGTATTGCTCGGCGGGAAGGCCGAACGCGTCCCAGCCCATCGGATGAAGGACGTTGAAGCCGCGCATCCGCTTGTAACGCGCGAGGATGTCCGTGGCGGTATAACCTTCCGGGTGGCCTACGTGCAGACCCGCGCCGCTCGGATACGGGAACATGTCGAGGATATAGAACTTCGGCTTCGTGCCGCCGTCGCTGGCGCGGAAGGTCTTGTGGGCCTCCCAGTGGTTTTGCCACTTCGGCTCGATGAGGTCGAACGGATATTGTTGACGCGTCGTTGCCATAAATGAAATAGGGGCGGACTATATCGGCAGCAGCCGGCAGCGACAAGCGCGGAAGCGACCCGGCTGCCGGTTCATCGAAAGCTCGACCTGGCGGGCGTAATTTGGCAAAACGATGACGACAATCAACGAAAGGCAAGGCGTCATGGAGAAGATCAATCGTCGGACATTCCTCAGCACGGCGGCGGGAGCTGTCGCCCTCACTTCCATCATCGGCCGGGCGGCCGGGAGCGCAGCGGAAGGCAGGAAGCTCAAGCTCGGCGTCATTGGTTGCGGCTGGTATGGCATGGTGGACGCCCAGGCTGCGTTGAAGGTCGGCGGCGTCGAGGTCATCGGGTTGTGCGACGTGGACAGTGAGCACCTTGCCAAGAGCGCCGTCGAGATCGAGAAACTTCAGGGCACACGCCCGCAGACGTTCAAACTCTACGAAGACCTTCTGAAAATGCCTGGCTTGGAGATCGTGATCATCGCCACGCCGCCGCACTGGCACGCATTACAGTTCATCGCCGCGTTGGAGAGGGGCCTCGACATCTACTGCGAGAAGCCGCTCGCCTACGACATCCGCGAAGGCCGCGCGATGGTGGACGCGGCAAAGAAGAGCGGGCGGATCGTGCAGATTGGTTTCCAACGCCGTCAGGCCGCCGCGGTCGTCGAGGCGCGCAAGTATCTTCAGGAAGGCAACGCCGGCCGTATTGTTTGTGCCGAGGCGCAGATTCATTACACCGCCGGCCTCAAGGACCCGACGCCGCAAGCGCCGCCATTGTCACTGGACTGGGACCTCTGGTGCGGGCCGGGGCCGAAGATTTCTTACAGCCCGCAGGTCGGCCATTTCGCGTGGCGGGTGGAGAAAACCAGCGGCCAAGGCCATCTTGTGGACTGGGGCATCCACCTGGTTGACGCGACACGCTGGATTCTCGGCGAAACGACGCCACGCACCGTCACTGCCGCTGGCGGCATTTACTACTTCAAGGACAAGATCACCACGCCCGACGTATTGACGGCGCACTTCGAGTTTGAAAAATGCCCCTTCACCTGGCGGCATCGCATCTGGGGTGCAACGGAATACTCGCCCGAAGTTTCCAACGGCATCTTCTTCTACGGTGAGAAGGAGACGGTCTTCGTCACCGACAACAAATGGATCGTCATCCCGAAAGGCAAAGGCAAGGAACACAAAGTCAACGAAACCAAGTCCGACGCCGGTAAGCTGCACATGGCCGACTTCCTTGACGCGGTGCGGAGCCGCAAACAACCGTCCTGCCAGATTGAGGACGCGTATCAATCCACCGCTACTGTGAAGCTGGCGATGATCGCTTATGACACCGGTGCGAAGATTGCTTGGGACGCCGCCTCCGAGCAGATCGTCGGCAACACCGCCGCCGGCGGACTGCTCAAGCGCGACTACCGCGCGCCGTGGCGGCATCCGTGGCGCGGCTGAAAACCGGTTCTCAGCCGCTCACAGCATCATGAGGACTGCCGCTGCCATTTTTGTTGCGTTCTTCGCCATGGTGGCTTGCGCGGCAGACTGGCAGAAGCAGCTTTCTTCGCCGCAGCCAGGATCGTTTCCGTCGTTGCGTCCCATGCGGGCGAGTTACAGTTTCGGCTGGAGCATGTTTACGGCGGCCAGGGCGACGGCGGAGCTTTCACGGACCAACGAACTGCTGCGGCTCGACGTCAGGGGCGGCACCATTGGCGTGGTGCGAGGTTTGTGGCGTATGGACGCGACCAGCACGGCGCTCTGGCATCCCGTCACAATCAAACCGGTGAGCCACGTCGTCACCGAAGTGCTTCAGAACAAGACCGTCAAGCTCCGCCTCGATTTCGACGTCAAAGGAGTGACGCAGATACGGACGACCCGGAGCGATGAAACGCCCAAGCCGAAGCGCTTTGATTTCCCAGGCCTCCTCGACATGCCCACCGCCATGATGTGGCTGCGGAGCCAGCGCCTGCACGTCGGCGAAACGTATCGTTGTCTGACGATCCCGGAAGCATCCGCTTACCTGACGGAACTGAAGATTGTCGGCAAGGAGAAGATTGATGTCGCCGGCAAATGTCAGAACACCATCAAAGTGCTGTTGCGAGCGCACGAAGTGAACGACAAGCTCGAACTGGAACCCTCCAAGCGTTTCAAGGAGGCGTTCGCGTGGTTCTCCGACGACAACGACCGGCTGCTGCTTCGGGCGAAGGCGGAAGTATTCATCGGCAGCGTTTGGATGGAACTGGACAAGGTGGAATTTCGCGGCGGTTCCAGCTAGTCGGTCGTCAGCGACGTCGGCCGCAACATCCAGCCTGCCATCAGAAACGCCGGCCATGCCACTGCCGCGACGTAGAGATCAAAATCCACCAGGTTATGTCCCGTCCACGCTGCGAGGCCGATCCACGTCGCCCACTCCAGTGGGTCGAACGGCCCGGCACGCAACCGCCGCGCGCCGCACCACAACGCGCCGACCCAGAGCGCCGTGAAACTGGCGAAACCGATGACGCCGGAATCGGTCCATTGCTGCAGAAAGTTGTTGTGAGCCAGCAGTGTCGGTTCCGCGTCTGGCCGCCGGCGCTCGACGTAGCGCTTTCCAAACGTGCCTGGGCCGCCACCGAGCCACGGCTGTTCCGCAATCATCGCCACACCCGCCTGCCAGTAATCGCCACGGGCCTCCAGCGTTTCCATGCCGCGCCGCGCGCCTTGTATGCCGAAGAAGATCGCGCCGACAGCCAGCAACACCGACAGCACCCCGACGCGCCAGCGCCAGTTTACGTGCCTGCACAGCGCCAAACCGCCGGCCAGCGCCAGCGCCAGCATCACGAAGCCGCCCTTGGACCGCGTCAGCAGCAAACACCACAACACGATCGCTGCAAATGCCGCCGTCAGCGCAGCGCTCACCACGCGAACGACCCGCTCGCCGCCTTCCATCCGCTCGCGAATGAAACCCCAGAACCAGCAGCACACCGGCGCGGCGATCAGGATGAGATAGCCAGCCAGGGTGTTGGAGTAGAACAGCGTGCCAAAGACCCGGTCTTGCGCCAGCTTGCCTTGGACCGCGGCAAGGTTGGCACGGACTTCGGGCGGCACGCTTTCCGGATGTTCCCGCGCGTAACGCAGCGCCTCCTCAAAACCTCCGAAATGTTGATGCAGCGCCACCACGCAGACCAGCACCGTGGCCGCCACCAGCGCGCCCAGCACGGTCCGGTAACGTCGTTCGTTCTCCTTGGGCCACCAGCCGATGAAAAAGAAGATCGCTGCCACGCTGAAGAATGCCGCCACCGCCCACGCGCGCGCCGGCCAAAGACTCACGCTGGCCGAAAGCCATTGCGATGCGAACCAGACCAGCGGCAGCCATGCCAAGCCGCCGAGCGCCACGCCGCGTTGACGCCACGCTGCGACGACAGCCACGGCGGCCCAAACGAAGGCGAAGACGATGGCCAATTCCAACGGCCAGCGGGAAAGACACCAATCGGCAGGATTCGCCGGACGGTCCGGCAGGAGCACGAGGCCGCCAAACTTCACCGGCAACAGGAAAACCATCGTCCACAACGCGCCGTGGAGTGTGCGCATCAGCCACGTCGTTGTCATGCGCTTACGCTCCTGCGCTTCACGTTGCCGTTGCCGGCGTGGTCAGGCCGCTGAGCCGCAGCAGCGCCACTTCCAGTGCCAGCGGCTCGTTCACGTTGCGCTCCAACTGATCTTGCAGCGTCTCGATCGTTCCGAGGTTCGCCAGCGCCCGCTCGCGCGTCTGCGTTGCGGCCAGCTTCCGCAGCGCGTCGCAGCGGTCGCGGTGGAACAACAACGCTGCATCGCCGTTCTCGATGCAAACAAGCATGTCGCGCAACAGCCACTCCAACGTTGCCACCACTGCCGCGCGCCGCCGCCGGTATTCGGCCGCCGCCTGCGCCTCCATTTCCTTTTCTTTTTCCTCCAGCCACTTCGAGTCCGCTGTCTGGCGGTAACGGTCGAGTTGCGCCGATTGTTCGACCTGCTCCTCGATCCGTTTCTTTTCGGCGTCAAGGAAGCCACGAATCGTGTCGAACAATTTGTACGCTTTCAGCACCGAGCCGCTGCTGCCGAGCAACGCCAGCAAACCGTCCACGAGCGGCGCGTGGGCCGCCTCCGGTTCGCGCGCCGCCGCCGCGCCGAACTGAATCCGCTGGCAGCGCGACTGGACCGTTTCGAGCAACTGCTCTGGCGCAGTTGACAGCAGCAGCAGCAATGAGCGGTCCGGCGGCTCTTCCAGCGTCTTCAAGAATGAATTGGCCGCTTCGCGACCGAGGCGGTCCGCCTCTGCGATAATGCCCACCTTCATCCGGCCGACCGACGGTTTTAGATGAAGCGATTTTTCCAGTTCCCGGGTTTGTTCGATATCAATGCGGCGCGACTTCGATTCCGGCCGGATCCATTGCACGTCGGGATGCTGTCCGCCGGGTGGCGTGGAGGCGTCAATCTTCCGGCAGGAGTCGCAACGATCACAGGCACCCTCCTTCGTTGGCGATTCGCAGTTGACGGTCTTGGCCAGTTCGCGCGCGGCCAGTTCCATGTCTGTCAGCGCGTCACCTGCAAAAAGGTAGGCGTGCGCGAGCCGGTTATTGGCGAGACTGCGCTGGAGCACTGCGGCGACGGCGGGCTGTGAGGCGGCCAGTGACCTAAATGACATGCTTCACATACTCCCAGACGGCAGCCTCCACGTCCGCGATGGAACGGCGCGCGTCCACCACCTTGAAACGCTTCGGCTCCGACTTGGCCAGTTGCAGGAAGCCCAACAGAACTTTCCCATGAAACTCGTCCGACTCCGCCTCAAACCGGTCTTCTTTGCCGCCGACCGGCCGCACGCGGCGCATCACCCTGCGTCGCCCTTCGGCCACTGGCAGTACGAGAAGCAGCGTCATTTGTGGCACGCAAGCGCCCACCGCCATGCGATGCGCCGAGGCGACAAGCCTCGGATCGAGGCCGCGAACGATCCCCTGATACACCGTGGTGGAATCCAAGAACCGATCCGACAACACCACCGCGCCCTCTGCCAGCGCCGGCCGGATCACCTTGCGCACCAGTTCGGCGCGTGCGGCGGAGAACAGCAGCATCTCCGACTCGGCGCACATGCCGTAACCGGCGGGACTGTGTTTGAGCAGATGGCGGATCGCCTCGCCGAGATGGGTGCCGCCGGGTTCGCGCGTTTGGACCACCTTGCGGCCCATTCCTTCCAGCCGCTTGGCGAGCCGCCGGATTTGGGTGCTCTTGCCGCAACCCTCACCGCCTTCAAAGCTGATGAAAACGCCTCGCATATTGCGAAGCCTAGGAACAACCGCCGGTCCTGTCAACGCCGCATCGACGGCTTCGGGACCAACCTGGTTTCTGCGTCCCCTGAAAAAACGAACCCCCTCGCCACTTGCGCGACGAGGGGGGCCGTTACGCACAAAGTAGTTACACCTTTTGCACGTTCTGTGCCTTGGGGCCTTTGTCGGTGTTGATCTGTTCGAACGACACCGCATCGCCCTCATTGAGAGTCTTGAAGCCCTGGCCGACGATGTTCGTGTGATGCACAAACACATCCGGCCCGCCTTGAATCTCGATAAAGCCGTAGCCTTTCTTGTTGTCAAACCACTTTACTTTGCCAGTAGCCATGAAACCTTAAATCTCCTTCCTACCATGTTCACTTGCCGGCTCGTCCGGCGGACCGCACAAACAAAAATCACGAAGCGCGGTTCCTGTTTTTCGGCGCCGGCGCTCCGTGACTGATGCTGTTCATCGAAAACTCGCACGACAAACTCCGAAACATTGGCGCGCAGTTAATCAAAACACCGCCGACGCGTCAAAATAATTCTGGAAAATCTGAAAACTTGTGCTCTATCGCGTGCAGATGAAGACGTTCCACGTTCGCGCGTTGCGAATCACTTGCGTCGTCGCAGTGCGCCGACGGCGGTGGCAATCAGGCCGAGAACAATGGCGACCCAAATCGCCTGCGTGAACCACGCGAAGTCGGCAGACGAGCTGAAGCTGAACACGACGCGATGGTCGCCCGGGGGCAGCACCACGGCGCGCATGATGAAGTTGGCGCGCAGGATTTTGGCCGGCGCGCCGTCCACGGTTGCTGACCAGCCGTTGTCGAAGCGATCGGTGAGCATCAGGATGCCGGGGGATTTGAGACTGGTTTTCAGTGAAACGCGCATGGGTTCGAACTTCACCAGTTCGACAGCGGTGGAAGGCGGTGCGCTGGCGTCGGCAGCGATGCCAGGATCGGCGTCGAGCAGCAGCGTGGTGTGCGGATCGAACTTCGGGTCGGTCAGCCGTGTTAACAGTTTGTCGTTGTCGGCGACGATTTCCCAGCGGTGCAGCACCACCGCCCGCGGCAGGGCGCGGGTGCATTTGAACAGCGCCTGTTTGCCGAAGAAATCAAACTCCATCACGACGTTGATGAACTTGTCGCAGCCGAGTTGTTTGAAAGACTGTTCGGCGGCCTCCTTCGGGCCGAGGATGTATTTGACGGAGCAGAGTTCCCACTTGCGCAGCGGCGCGCGGTCCACAGCGCCGAAGAACGCCACATAGTCAGCCGGCGGCCGTGACGCGGCGGGGATGTCTATCGAATCAATGTCGTAGTAAGGCAGCAGCAGACTCAGCCAATTGTTGTAGAAGCCGGCACGGGTGAGGAATGCCACACGCGGGCGACCGGTGTCGGCGCGGAGTTGTTGGAAGACAGCGTTGTCGGCGTAATCCTGGGCCGGCGATCGGTAGTCCATGAAGTAGCTGTTGGCCTGCCATTGTTCGACGTAGAGAACAAGCGCCAGTCCGGCGCAGCATCCCCACCGCAGCAGCGGCTTGGCCGCGCCGTTAAGCCAGAGCAACGTGAGCATCATCGCGCCCGCCAGCATCGTGACCACGAAGAAATGAAACATGGCGCGGCCCGGTTGGGCGGCCATGTTCTGCGAAGCCTTCTCGCCGGTGACGGGATGGGGCGGCGTAAACATGTCGTAGCTGCCATTGGCAAAGAACTGGGTGCGACTGTCCACGCTGTCTGCAAGAATGACCATCCAAAGCAGCGAAATGCCAAGCGCGGTCGCCAGCGCAATGAGGAAGTATTTCGTCAGCCGATTCATGGATGTCTAGCGATCCGTGTTCCGCGACTTGCGACCCGTCTCGGGCGGTTGTGTTTCGTGCCAGAGCCGGTCCATTCCAATGGCCGCCAGCACCGCCAGTGCGGGCGTGAGCAGCACCAGCAGCTTGTTGGGGTTGCGCATTGAACTGAACAACGGCAACGAATGCAGCAGCCGGAACGGCGGAGGGAAGAACCGGCCGAAACTGGTCACCAACACCACCGCCGCTATCACCGCCCAGAAGATGATCGCAGGCCCGTGGCGGCGGAGCCACGCGTCACGCCAATCCGTCTGAGGTTCGGCATCCGCAGGGCGGGGTTCACGCGCGAACAAGGCGACGATCGCCAGCAAGATCGCCACCCAAGTAACGGTGCCGTGAAAATCGCCGTTGAAGCGGAAATTCCAGAACTGAAGGAGTTGGGTGGCTTGAGCGGGATTGGCGGCGTTGGCGGCCTTGAGCAGATCGGCGGGCGTGGCATACGGATCGAACTGCGGGTTGCGTCCCAGCGCGCCCCAGTAAGGTCCTTGCGGATCCATCGTTTTCCAGCCGTGATAGCCGGGTGCAAAGAGGTCTATCACTTCGCTGGGTGGGTAGCTCCACTGCGTGGCCCAGTGCCATTTCTGTTCGCCGGTGTCGCCCTCTTGCGTGCCGGGAACATTGGTGATCAGGCCGATGCCGAGCAGGCTGCGCACGATGGGCAGGGCCACGATCCCGCTCGTGATCATCATCAACATGAATCCCATCACCCAGTTGCGGCGCGTGTGATCATCCACGCTGAGCCAACGCCAGCCGGCGCTGAACAAGAACCACGCGGCAACCAGCAGTGCCATCAGCGCGCCACTGTCTATCGCTCCTTGCAGCGACAGACCGAGCGCCACGCCCGCCCAAGCGAAGTCTGACCAGCGCGTTGTCTGCAAAGCGCGTGTCAGGCACAACAGCGCCAGCATGGCAAACGTGGTCATCTCGAACTTGCCGATGTGCCCCGGAAGGATATAGGTCACATACGAGCCGGCAAACGTCATCACCAGGCTGCCAAAGAACGCCGCGAAATCACACAGTTCCATCCGGCGCAGCCAGTAGAACGCGAGCAGCGCCGTTGCCATGATGTGGAACACGTAGATCAGCCGCGCGAACGATTCCGCCGGCATCAGGTAGAGGAGGAACCATGTCGGCGTGGCGGGGTAGGCTTGCTGAGTGCCCAGCCAATGGATGCAATCCCAGCCACTGATCATTCCACCGGGGAAAATCGCCTTCGCTCTCTTCAACGTCATCAACGAGGCATCGTTGGACATCAGAATCTGGTCCGTGAGGAAACACGGCCAGAAGAAGAGCGCGATCAACGCCACCAGCACCGCCGGCCAGACCCACGAAGGAAGGCCGTCGCTGCGCGATGAAGGACGTTTTGATTTCTGCATTGTCTGTGCGTGGCGCGACCGTCACCGGCGGCCCCAAGTGGTTGAGCGGGTGGCTTATTTCTTTCCCGCCTCGCCGATCATTTGCCAGAATTCAGGCCGCTTTTCCAACTCGGTTTCCTCGCCAACGCCGAGCTTGGATCGGAACAGGAAATCCTTCAACGTGTTCTTGCTCAGAATGTGGTGCACGACGATGCCTTCCGCCGCGCGCTCGAAATAGATGCGGTAGTCGCCCTCGCGCAACCGGTAGAGATGCCGGCCCTCGCGCGCGAAGCGGCCGTATTTGGCGGTGTTGTCGGTGGCGAGGTCCTTGGGCACGTCGTCGAACCGGCCCATCAACAACAGTTGCTTTTCCTTCGGCAGCTTCGCCAGCTCCGCGGCGCTTGTCGGATTGAAAATGATTTGAAACATGATCGTTACCTTCCCGGCAGCCTAGCATCCGGCGCGATGGAGTCAAGACGCACGGCGAACACCGCCACCGCCTCGTTTTACTCGGACTTGAAGTAATTCCGCATCTTTGGCGTGATGGGGCGGCCGAGTTTTTCCAGCGCCTGCAGCATGTCTTCCCAAATGGCACGGCGGTTTTGCATGGTGTAGGCGCGCAACACGTAGGCCGGATGATAGGTCGGCATCAGCGGGATCTGGCGGTAGAGCAGCCAGTGACCGCGCAGTTTTGTGATGCCCGTGCTGATTTCCGGCATCAGGCCGCGCATGGCGACTGCGCCGAGCGCGATGATGACCTTGGGCTGGATGATGTCAATCTGCGCCTGGAGCCACGGCAAACACGTCTTCATCTCGTCGCTGGTTGGCTGGCGGTTGCCGCTCTCGCCGGGGGGCATGTTGGGGCGGCACTTCAAAACATTGCCGATGTAAATGTCGCTGCGCTTGTAGCCCATCGTCTCAATGATCTTGGTGAGCAACTGGCCGGCGCGGCCCACGAACGGCTCGCCTTGAGCGTCTTCGTCGGCTCCCGGCGCTTCGCCGACGAACATCAGTTCCGATTCCGGATTGCCAACGCCAAAGACGACCTGCTTGCGCGACGCGACGAGGTGCTTGCACTTGACGCACGCGAGCGCCTGCTGGCGCAGCGAGGCGAGTCTCTCGGTCTTGGTGGCACCGGTCACTTGGATGCGTTCGGCAAACATGTCGACCGGCTCGGCGCGCGATGCGGAGACGGGAGTTGAAGCTGGTGTTTTTGTGGTGGAGGAAGGCGTGGGATGCATTGCGTATTGCGTAGCGGGCGGTTCGGCGACGGGCTGGGCTAGCGCCTCCAGCGTCTCGCGACGGACGGGGATATGCGTGACACCGGCGCGCTTGAGTTCTTCCAGGTGACGAATGGTGGCGTCGAGCGCCTCGTGAAATTGGCTCATAGGTTTTTGCCGCCGGCTTCCAGCAGCCGGACCAACGCCGCCATATCCTGCGGAAGCGGCGCGGTGAACTCCAGCCGTTTCTTGGTGCGCGGGTGGTCAAAAGCCAGCCTTTGCGCATGCAGCATCTGGCGGCAGGCATGTTTCGCCAGCGGATGTTTGCGCGCGCCGCCATAGACCTTGTCGCCGACAATCGGATGCCCCATGGCGGCGAGGTGAACGCGAATCTGGTGCGTGCGACCGGTGTGCAGCATGCAACG
>Ga0265297_10006193_pt1 | contig 17558 bp, 24 predicted proteins | sample Munlanlwell13791_FD_192502 | JGI IMG/M metagenome (GOLD analysis project Ga0265297, IMG submission 192502) | Leachate microbial communities from a municipal landfill in Southern Ontario, Canada - Leachate well 137-91 | ecosystem: Engineered > Solid waste > Landfill > Unclassified | place...
GGAGCCCCTCCGGATATGTATTGCGCAAAAGGCCAGCGTTGGGGGATGCCGACGTACAACTGGGGCAATATCGCTAAAGACGGCTATCTTTATATAAAAGAGAAACTAAGGTATGCCGAAAAATTTTATAATATCTTGCGCGTTGACCATGTTGTCGGGCTTTTCCGTATCTGGAGCATTCCTTATAATGACCCGGAAGAGAACCAGGGATTAAATGGTTTTTTTGACCCGAAGGATGAAAATCTTTGGGGGGAACATGGCCGCAATATATTAAGTATTCTGGTAAAAAACACAAAAATGCTGCTTTGCGCCGAGGATCTTGGGGTGATTCCTAAATGCTGCACCGACACCCTGCGTGAATTCGGTATCCCCGGCAATGACGTGCAGCGCTGGGTAAAGGATTGGAATACCAGGCATGATTTTCTTGCTCCTGAACAATATCGAAAGCTTTCCGTAGCCATGCTCTCTACGCATGATACCACTAACTGGCCTGCCTGGTGGGAAAATGAGGCAGGGACAGTGGATGAGGGGTTGTTTGTCAGGAAATGCGGCGGACAGCGCGGGATTGATTTTAACATGATTAAGGATAAACTTTTTGACTCGGCGCTCTCTAAACACGGCAGGTTAGGCTGGCGGGAAGACGTGGATTCGGTTGATAAGTTAGTGTCTATTCTAAATGAAGGGGTGCTTTCAGGAGGAGCCCGTCCTAAAGAGCACCTGTTGGATTTTGTGGATTTGTACGAAAACAGTTACCGGGAAAAAGATAAACTCTGGAAGCATCTGGGGATCAAGGGCCCGATGAGGGAGAAGTGCGACGCCGAGATCATGCGGGTGGCGTTAAAAATAAGCCTGGATGCAAGCGCGATATTTTGTGTAAATACCATTGTTGACTGGCTGTATCAAGCCGGTATCTTTGAGAATGACCCGTATCAATACAGGACTAATACGCCCGGAACGATCAGCCCCAAGAATTGGTCGCTGCGCCTGCCGATCAGCCTTGAGCAGCTATCCCGGCATCCGGTAAATAAGCAAATACGCAAGATGATCGTGGATTCCGGTAGAATATAAATTAACGCGTCTGCCTTGTCTTGTTTCTCGCAGGGACGCTCGTTTTGCCCCGGCGTGTCAAAACTTCGCTCGGGTCGGCTGGCGTCGCTCTCACTAGTTTCAATTTAGCCGGTGATCCTTGCCCGCTCCTGGCCTCCACGCCCTGCTCAAAACAAGCCAAGTCATCCGCTGATATTACAGATATTTTGCCGAAGATTTTCTAATTATGCCTCCAGCAAAATCCGGAAATCTTAGCGGTGATGCGAGAGACAATCCTCGGCAGGACCCGCTAATTGTAAGGATGGAAATTTAATGGGAATATTACAGGGGACAGAATATTATATTTCTAAACGCATGGGCAAGGCGATCATGGATTATAAAATGCTTGCTGACGGGGATAAGATCGCGGTTGCCGTTTCCGGCGGCAAGGACAGCTTGACTTTATTGCGCCTGCTGCTTGACCGTAAGGCATTTGTGCCCATAAAATATGATCTTGTTGCCCTGCATATAGATATGGGGTATCCTAGGTCAATTTCTAAGAAACTTGAGAAATATTTTAAGAAGTTAAAGGTTGAGTATAGGATTATAAAATCAGACGTACTTAAGAAAACAGAGAAGAGTAAGATCAATTGTTTTTGGTGTTCTTGGAACAGGAGGAAGGAATTGTTTATCGCGGCAAATAAACTTGGTTGCACTAAGATCGCCTTAGGCCACCATATGGACGATATCATCGAGACCGTGCTTTTAAACCTGTTTTTCCAGGGGGAGATATCGGGCATGGTGCCGAAACAGGAGTTGTTCAAGGGTAAGATCACGCTTATCCGGCCCCTGGCTTATGTGGAAGAGCGTCTGATAGAACGTTTTGCCAAAGAAGCAGGGTTGGGCCATGATACCTGCGCTTGCCCGCGCTCCATTACCTCTAACCGCAACAGGGTAGGACGCATTATCCGGGAGATGGAAAAGGCCTGCCCGGATGTTAAAAAGAACATCTTCCGTTCCGTAAAAAGGATAAAAGAAGATTATTTGCTTTAATCATAAAGCTGCCAATGGTATAATAATTTTATGCTTATTTTAATTGCGATTTTATTCTTAATATTAGCCGCCTTTATCGTCTCTGTAGTTTTAAAGATCTCTTCTCAGGTTAATGAGCGCTTGAACCAGATGAACCAGTCTATCCAGGAGGCCAATAAAATCATCGGGCAGAATTTAGGCAGCGCCACTTCCGCTTTTGGCAATGTAAAGGAGCAACTGGGAAAATTAGAGGAGACTAATAAGCAGATTATCGCCATAAGCCGCGATATCTCAAGCCTTCAGGAGCTTCTGCGCGCTCCTAAATTCCGCGGGGCAATGGGGGAAACTTTGCTGGAAAATTTACTTTCCCAGGTTTTGCCTAAGGAGCATTATCAAACCCAGTACCGTTTTAAAAGCACGGACGCCGTGGATGCGGTAATCTGCCTGGGAGAGCGCTTGGTGCCGGTTGACGCGAAATTTAGTTTAGAGAATTTCCAGAAGATGCAGGATGCCCCGGATGAGCAGGCAAAAGAATCCTCGCGTAGGAAATTCATCCAGGATGTAAAAAACCGTATCAATGAGATTGCCGCAAAATACATATTGCCGGGGGAGAATACTTATGATTTCGCGCTGATGTATATACCGGCGGAGAATGTTTATTATGAGGTAATCATCAAGGAGGATATTTTTTCTTACAGCATGCTGAAGAAAGTGATTCCGGTTTCACCGAATACTTTTTACGCCTATCTGCAGGTAATCTGCATGGGTTTACGCGGATTAAAAGTCGAAGAAAACGCAAAGGTGATTTTAAAAAGCTTAGGCGCCCTTTCCATAGAAACAGATAAGTTTAAGGAAGATTTTGATATCTTGGGTAGCCATCTGCTTAATGCCAATACCAAATATGCCGATGCCGAAAAACGTTTTGATAAAGTTAACCAGCGGCTGACGGATATACGGGATACCAAGCAGATAACAAACAAATAATTCACAAATGATTTTTGATGTCCGGGTCAATCCCCGCGCCAGCCGTAACCGCGTTGAGCGGCTTGGCAATAAACTAAAGGTATACCTTACTAAACCGGCCTGCGAAGGCGCGGCCAATAAACAGCTTATCGATTTGTTAAGCAGCCATTTAAAAATAAAAAAGTATCAAATAAGAATTAAGTCAGGGGAGAAATCGCGCGACAAGTTAGTGGAGATAGATGCGGATTAATAACCCTCTGGAAAAATTCGGTTTAAGGGATGTAGTCTCGGCCTTTAGCATGCGTCAGGACGGGAATATGTCTTTATCATATGGAGATACCCGGCAGTCTCTTGGGAACCGCAAGAAATTTCTTTCTGCCATAGGCGTTGATTACCGTGATTTGATCTGCGCCAGGCAGGTGCACGGTAAGAATGTTGTTTATGTTACGGAAACCGATAAAGGCAGCGGAGCTTTAGATTACGATAGTTCTGTAGATCAGGCGGATGGATTTCTGACCGATAAGAGAAATCTCCCCATTGCCATATTGACAGCGGATTGCCTTTCGGTTTTTATTTATGACCCCGCTACGCCTGCGGCCGGTATCCTGCATGCCGGTTGGCGCAGCACTGAAAAGAATATTTGCGGCCAAGCCATAAACCTCATGCGGGAAAAGTTTGGCAGCAAGCCGGATGAGCTTGTGGTTGGTTTTGGCCCGTCTATCCGGGCCTGTTGTTGTAAGGTAGAGAATGATTTTAAAAGTAATTTCCCCTTCGGCTTAATTAGCAGGGAAGACGGACTTTTTCTGGACATTGCCTTAATAAACACAAGGCAGCTTCTTGATTGCGGGGTTAAGGAAGGGAACATCTTTGATCCTGAGTTGTGTACTTTCTCGCAATATAAAGATTTCTTTTCTTTTCGCAAAGAAGCTGAAAGCGCCGGCAGGATGATTTCCGTAATAATGATTAAATGATAAACAAATACAATTTAGAGTTTATTTTACATACAAAAAACAGCTCGCCGCAAATGATTAAGAGTTCTCTGGCTGAGTTTGGCAATGATCTGATAGTCAGCCAGTGCCAGGAGCAAGACGAAAAGTGTAATTATAAGGTTAGTATGATTACGGAGGATCCCACCCTGGTTTTTGACCTTTGCGCCCAGCTTGGCAGGATCAGGTCAGTGAAGGTGATTTAAGTTTTGTTGATTGGCCGGGTTATTAATGGTATGATTATTTAGAAAAAGGATATTTGTTCATATGCACATTGTTATTTTTGTTACCGCAAGCAGTAAAAAAGAAGCGCAAAAAATAGCCGCGGGGCTGATTGGCCGAAAACTGGCCGCCTGCGTGAATATCGTAGATAAAATTGATTCTTTATTTTTCTGGGAAGGAAAAATCCAGAAGGCCAAAGAATCTCTTCTGATTATCAAATCGAAGAAAGATAAAATGCTCAAAATTATTAAACTGGTTAAGGACTTGCACAGCTATAAAGTCCCGGAGATTATCGCTCTTCCTGTAATTTCAGGGGATAAATCATACTTGAGGTGGATTGATGCTGCTCTCCGGTAGTCCATTCGATTTTATTTATGCTTTTTTAGGGGGATTACTATCCAGCTTTACACCTTGCGTCTATCCGCTTATTCCGATTAGCGCCGGATACATAGTCGGCAATGCGCAAAATTCTAAAATTAAAAGTTTTCTATTAAGCTTATTTTATGTTACCGGTATCGCCATCACTTATTCTTCCCTGGGGATCCTGGCAGTATTAACCGGCAGAATGTTTGGGGAATTCAGCATAAACCCTTTAGTTAATCTTATATCCGGAGTTATTATACTAATTTTCGGGCTTTCTATGTTTGATTTATTTAATTTTACTTTTACTTTGAATTTAAAGCCTCCCACTCACAGGAAAAGAAGCTATTTTTTGGCTTTATTATTAGGGTTAATCTCCGGGTTAATGATTTCACCCTGCCTTACGCCAATTCTGGGCGCAATTTTGACGTATTTATCTACTACAAAAAATATATTCTATGGAGGATTTTTGTTGCTTAGTTTTTCTTATGGCATGGGTTTGATCTTTATTTTAATCGGGACTTTTGGAGTTAGTTTGACCGGGTTGCCTAAAGCAGGGAAATGGATGTTGGTAATAAAGAGGATCTGTGCCTCAATTATTATTTTGACCGGCGCATATTTTATTTATACAGCGATAAGGAGATTCTGATGCGTATTTCAGGAAAGAGTGCGGCTTTTTTTCTAGCCTTAGTTTTTGTTTTAAGTTTTGCTAATACGGTTTTCTGCGGGGACCTTGTATTGAATGATTTGGGCTCTAAACCGGTTAATCTTTCCAGCCTTACAGGAAAGCCGTCCATACTTTTTTTCTGGACTACCTGGTGCCCTTATTGCCGCACGGAATTGAAGGATTTAAATAGGATGTATCCTCAATTGGAAAAAGAGGGAATATCTGTCTTTGCCGTGAATGTCGGCGAGGCAGGTTATAAGGTGGAAAAGTTTGCGAAGGATTATACACTTAGCATAAGGATGCTTTTAGATAAAGACGGCCGGGCAGCGGAAAATTATGAAATCAGGGGAGTGCCTACTTATATATTCATAAATAAGTCCGGCCAGGTAGTTTCAGCGGAGCACAGCCTACCGCAGGATTACAAAAATTTACTTCTAAATAATTGATGGAAAAAGAAATAACCAGCTTGATCGCTAATTTAAAACGCCGTAATATTGAGGGTATCTATACAGCCTCTAAGGATGAGGCACGGGAAAAAATCAAGCAGCTTGTTTTAAAAAGGAAAACAATAGGTATCTCAGGCTCCAAAACCCTGGATGAGCTGGGTATTGTAGCGCTTCTTGAAACTTCCGATTATGAAGTGTTTAACCAGTATAAGCCGGGAATAAGCCGGGAGCAAAGTTTACAGATGCGTAATCTTGGCTGCCGCGCGGATTATTTCCTAACCAGTTGTAATGCTGTTTCCGAAGAAGGGGAATTAGTTTTTTTTAGCGCTAACGGCCAGCGTACCAGCGGTATTGCCAATGCCGAGAACGTAATTGTGGTCTGTGGCTTAAACAAAATCGTCCCAAATTTAGAGCAGGCGCTCAAACGCAGCAGGGAGCATGCGGCTACGCTTAACTGTAAGCGCCTGGATTGGAAGTCGGCCTGCCTGGAAAGCGGCATTTGTCATAAAGATATATGTCTTGAGCCGGAATATAAAAGGATGTGTTGCCAGGTTTTAATTATTGAGTCTGAGATTAAGCCTGAAAGGGTAAAAGTTGTTATCGTCGGCGAAAATTTAGGGTTTTAGTATAAAATAATCAGGAGATTTGAATATGTTCGATAAGATGAAGCAGATATTTGAAATGCAGAAGTCGATGCAGGAGTTGAAGCGCAGGCTTGAGGAGGTTAATTTTGATGTTTCAAGCAGCAACGGGATAGTGAAAATCAACATGAACGCCGCGCAGAAGATCAATAATGTAAATATCAACGGTAACCTTGCTGAGCTTGATAAAGCCGTTCTTGAGAAATCTATCTGTGATGCTTATGAGCGGGCTTTAAAGCACGCTCAGGAAATAGCAGCCAGTAAACTTAAGGATATATCAGGGTTGAACAAGCCCTAAACCATAATGAGTAAATTCTTTGATTTGGTCGAGGAGATCTACAGGCGCGACAAGAGGTATAAGCCGGATGCTTATGAGTTTGTACTGCAGGGGTTGAGCTTTACGCAAGGCAAACTTAAAAAACAGACACATGTCAGCGGGAAAGAGCTTGCATTCGGCCTGCGGGATTATGCGATTGAGCAATATGGAGCTCTTTCGCAGAGAGTATTATCGCATTGGGGGATAAGCCAGACCCGGGATTTTGGAGAAATTGTCTATAATATGATCGAAAAAAAACTTTTGTCCAAAAGCGACGAAGACTATCTGGATGATTTTAATTTGGTTTATGAATTCAACGCGGCATTTGCCAATGTCTTGGCGGATACCGTGGATTTTAACATTCCTAATAAGCCATGATCAACAAATGCCTGAAGGAGCTTATCGAGTCCAGGGAGTTTATCAGTATGGCCTCCTGTGATTTAGAGTTTAGGCCAAATGCCGCGCCTAAATTCTTATTAAAGGTGGAGGGGAATTATCTTTATTTAGTGGATTATATTATCGGCCGGACTTTTACTAACCTTCAAGTAAACCCGCGGGCCTCGCTTTCCTTTATTGACAGCAATACTTTAATAGGTTACCAGATTAACGGGAGGGTGGAGATTATTGACGCAGGCCCGGAGTATAAAGAAATAATAAAAGAATTGCAGCATAAGCAGATTAATTTATCTATTGCCAGGGTTATTGAGGGAGTGACTAAGGGTAAGGCGCATAAGTCTTTTGAGGTAGCTATACCTGATCAATTTGTGATCTTTAAGGTGAAGATGGAAGAGGTGGTTGAGATGCGTCCCAGCGGTACCCTTAAGAGGGAAAAGGTATGATGAATATGAAAGGTCTGGCAACGGGTGTTGGCAGCCTTCCTTTTCTTGAGGCGCAAAAGGCTATAGATTTGATCTTGAGGTATGTACCTTGCGCGCCTTTTTGGCCGCAGCTTCCCAAACGCGATATGCGCGAAGGGATGATTGCGCAGTTCAGCGAAAATTTACCCGGCCTTAAGATTGATGCTTCCGGGCTGCGTTTTGCCCCTGTTGATAAAGAAAAAGAGCTGGAGGTTTTTTACGAGAGGTTTATCGCTGAAGATCTGCCTTATTTTAAGGTAAGCCCGGATTTTGCCAGAGGCTTGTATGCTTTTTACCAGCGCCTTAAAGGTGCGGATCTGTCCAAGATCGAGTTTATTAAATGCCAGGTTACCGGTCCGTTTACTTTTTGTTCCGGGATAAATGATTTAAACGGAAAATCTATTCTACATGATAAGGTATTGATGCAGGCAATGGTTAAGGGCTTAAGCATGAAAGCGCTTTGGCAGCTGGAGTATTTTAAGCCGTTTGGGAAGAAAATAATAATGTTCTTTGATGAGCCTTATCTGGCTTCTGTGGGCTCTGCCTATACGCCGGTTGACCGCAATGATGTAATTAATGTATTTTCTGAGTTGACCGACAGCCTAAAGGGCCGGGATTGCCTGGTTGGTATACATTGCTGCGGTAATACCGATTGGAGTATGCTTATGGAGGCCGCGGGTATTGATTTAATCAATTTTGACGCTTTTGACTTTCAGGAAAGATTTGTACTTTACGCGGATAACCTGAACAATTTCTTAAAGAGGGGGGGAGTGATTTGCTGGGGGATTGTTCCTACCCAGGGATATGATTCCAGCCAAACTCCGGAAGGGCTATCGCAAAGAATAAAATCCGGATTGGATACCCTGGTTAAGAAGGGTATTGACCGGGAACTCCTCCTGGATAGGCTTATGATTAGTCCTGCCTGCGGTTTAGGTACCCTGGATGCGCGGCAGGCGGAAGGAATTCTTGGTTTGCTTGATAAAACCTCCGCGTTTATCCGGAAAGCCCTCTAAAAGAATTTATTTGACAAATTCAGTTTAAGCTATATAATCAATAAAGTCGTTTTCCATAAAAGAATTTTGTTGGTTATTTTTCCAGGAGTAAGATGAAAGAAATCAGGATACATGCCCGCGCAGGCCAGGGCGCAATCACCACCGCATCTTTATTAGGGTTTAGCTACTTTAATGAAGGTAAATATCCCTATGCTTTCCCTAACTTCGGGGCAGCCAGGATGGGGGCGCCGATGAACGCCTTTGTGCGCGTAGATAAGGATCCTGTCCGGCTGCGCAGCCAAATTTATGAACCTGATTATGTAATTATCGTTGATCCTACGCTTTTACGCGGGTATAACTGTTTTTCCGGGTTAAAAGAGGATGGAGTTGCTATTATTAATGGTAAAGAAGACCTGGAATTACCTAAACTAAAGGCCAAACAGAGTCTTTTTGTGGTTCCGGCTAATGAAATTGCTTTAAGGAACATCGGCCGCCCGCTTGGCAATACCGCTTTAATCGGGGCATTTGCGGCGGCTACCGGAGAACTGAAACTGGACAACCTTATTGAGGTAATTAAGAAGCGTTTTAGCGGCAAGGCACAGGAAGGCAATATCAAGGCGGTCAAAGAAGGTTTTGAGTACGTTAAGAAGGGGATAAAATAATAGATGTTTGGGCCATTAACCGTAAAACCGAAAAACAGCAAGGGTGATAAAACAGGCAGCTGGAGGACATTACTCCGGCCGCATTATTTACATAAAAATTGCATTGCCTGTAAGATGTGCCTGATGATTTGCCCTGAAGGCTGCGTAAGCGGAAAAGAGAAGAATGCCTTTTCGGTTGATTACACTTTTTGTAAAGGATGCGGGTTGTGCGCGGATATTTGCCCTAAGAAAGACATTGAAATGGTTAGTGAAGAACCAAATAGCGAAGGGGTAAGTTAATTAATAAAGGAGAGACACGGGAGTGAAAGAATTTATAGAAGGCTCACATGCGATAGCCGAAGTTGTTAAATCCTGCAAACCTGGCGTGATTTCCGCCTATCCTATAACGCCTCAGACGCATATAGTTGAAGATTTGGCCCAGATGGTATCAAGCGGCGAGCTTAAGTCGCAGTTTGTTAACGTGGAGAGCGAGCATTCCGCAGCCAGCGTAGTTTTAGGCGGCTCGGCATGCGGGGTGCGTGTTTATACCGCCACCAGTTCCCAGGGGCTTTTTCTTATGCAGGAGGTAGTTTTTAATATCGCGGGTATGCGCCTGCCTGTTGTGATGACCTGCGCTAACCGCGCGATAAGCTCTCCTATAAATATTTGGAATGACCAGCAGGATTCAATATCTTTGCGTGATGCCGGATGGATCCAAATTTACGCTGAGGATAACCAGGAGGCGGTAGATTTTCATCTTATCGCATACCGCCTGGCTGAAGATAAACGCGTAATGCTTCCGGTGATGGTTTGCATGGACGGTTTTATTTTAACACACGGCATGGAAACAGTGGATATACCGGAGCAGGAAAAAGTCAACAAATTCCTGCCCGCTTATAAGCCCTTATATAAATTAGACACGGCTGACCCAATAAGTATGGGGCTTTTGGCTGACCCGGATTATTATATGGAGACGCGTTTTGCCCTCCAGGAAACAATGCGGGAATCCATAGTCTATTTGTCTGAGATAAGCAAAGAGTTTAATAATGTTTTCGGCCGGGATTATAAGGATTTATTGGTTGAGGAGTATCAGCTTAAAGACGCGGAAAAGGTAATCGTGGCAATGGGTTCGGTTTGCGGCACGATCAAGGAAGTGGTGGATGAGCAGCGCGCAAAAGGCAAGAAGGTTGGCCTCCTACGGATCATCTCGTACAGGCCATTTCCGTATGCGCGTGTTTATGAAGCCTTAAAAGACGTGCCAAAGGTAGCGGTTTTGGATAAATCAGTTTCTTTAGGTGCTTATGCGCCGATTGCGGTTGAGGTAAAATCAACATTTTTCGGCAAAAAGAAAGGCCCGAAGGTAGTCAGTAGTTTTGTCGCCGGCTTAGGCGGAAGGGATATTACCCCAGAAACTATATATGAAGTATTCAGAAGATTAAGTGCCAAGGAAGTTAATTTTGATTTTGTAGATTTAAAACCAGAATTGCTTAAGGAAGAATATGGAGAATAGCCCTTTATTTAAATGCGGACATACCGCTTGCGCAGGTTGCGGACAGGCAGTTGCCGCCCGCCTAGTCATTGAGTCAGCCGGAGCCAACACGATTATCGCCAACAGCACCGGTTGTCTGGAAGTTTTTACTACTAAGTATCCGGAAACCGCCTGGGGCGTTCCCTGGATACACTCTTTGTTTGAGAACTCCGCTGCCGTTGCTTCAGGTATTGAAGCGGCGTTAATATACTTAGGCAAGAAAGATACGATTAATGTTATCGCGCAGGGCGGGGATGGTTCAACTGGAGATATTGGCTTACAGGCTATAAGCGGTATGCTTGAGCGCGGCCATGATATTTTGTATGCTTGTTATGATAATGAAGCTTATATGAATACCGGAGTGCAAAGAAGCGGGCTTACCCCGTTTGACACAAATACTACTACCAGCCCTGCTGGAGCACTTTCTTCAGGAAATCTGCGGCCGAAAAAGCCTGTGCCGGAGATTTGCGCGGCGCATGGGATTCCTTATGTGGCAACAGCTTCAGCGGGATTTCCCCAGGATCTGATACGTAAAGTAAAGAAGGCCATTTCTATTAAGGGGCCTAAATATATCCAGATACATGTGCCTTGTCCTTTAGGCTGGCGCCATGAGTCAAATCAGATGCTGCCCGTAGCAAGAATGGCAGTAGAGACCGGGCTTTACCCTTTATTTGAATACGAGTTTGGGGTATTGTCAGGACGTAAACAAATTGTTCCTAAACCTGTAGAGGAATATTTAAAATTGCAGGGAAGATTTAAACATCTCCTCAATAATCCCGGGGAAATCAAGAAAATCCAGGAGATTGCGGATAATAATATAAAGAAGTATGGTTTGAAGTTAGAGGCGCAAGGGTAAGACACCCCAAGACTACAGGCACCCGACGCTAATAGGTATTGCGTCGGTGTGCGCTAGGTAGCGCAAATTGCGCGGGTGTTGTCTAGGTAGACAAGGAGGGTCACTATGGGAAAGCAAGCAAGGGCGATTGTAGATTTAAGCTTGAAGGATTTAGTGAAAGATTTGAATAAGGCTTACTGCGATGAATGGCTGGCGTTTTATCTTTATTGGTATATGGCACAGACAGTTTCCGGCAGGGCCTATGAAGATATGAAAGAGATGCTTGAGAAAATAGCCAAAGATGAGTTAGAGCACGCCGGTGAATTAGCGGATTTGATTACTAAATTAGGAGACGTTCCGGTGGCTAACCCTATGGATTTGGAAAAAGGGGCTAATGCCGCTTATCTTATGCCTCCGAGGAACACCGCTGATATTAACCGGATTATCCGTATTGTTGCCGAGGCAGAGGCAGGGGCGATTGAGGTGTATAATAAGATTGCCAAGAAGACATTCGGCAAGGATAATGTTACCTATCAGTTAGTTTCGCACATTTTAAGCGAAGAAGTAACCCACGAAGAGATGTTTGAAAACCTTTTGGAAAGATAATAAGGGAGAATAAATATGGCAAAAGTTACAGTTGATGCTTCTACATGTGTAGGTTGCGGGTTATGCGAACAGTCATGCCCGGGAGTTTTTGAAGTTCAGGGTGACGGTGTTGCCCATGTAAAGGCGCAAGTATGCGCAACTTGTAACCTGCAGGAAGTAGCGGATTCTTGCCCGGTAAATTCAATAAAGATCAGCGCTTAATAAAAATTAAAAAATAGCCGCATCTATTATTTTTAGATGCGGCTATTTTTTAATTCTTTACAGGGCCTTTTTCTTCATCTCTTCGGTAAACTTGCCAAAAACCTTGCTTTTCTCGCGGGATAATATGTTATCTCCAAGATCCTTCTTTTCCTTGGCGAATTTATCCTCATCCACAGGTTTGTTAGCTTTGAGCTTGATGATATAATAGCCATTGGAATCGGAGAATATGTCGCTTAGCTGGTTTTCTTTTAATTTCTTCGCGTTTTCCCAGAAGATCTGGCCCGGGCCAAGATTGTCCAGCTGGTCGCTGGATTTGAAGAATTTAGTCTGGCCGGTTTTAAAGCCATAAGCGCTGGCGCTTGCTACCTGGTCAAAGGGTTTATTTTTTAACTTATCAGCGCATTCTTTTATCTTGGCCTGCGCGATTTTTCTTGATTCTTCGTTTGTTATGAGTTCTTTGATTTTTTCCTTTACTTCCGCTAAGGCAGGGGCTTCTGCCGGTTTATTTTCTTTAAGGGCATAGGCATAGTATGTATTATCTACTTTTGCCACGGGAGCAGGCAGGCCCTCTTTCAGGGTTAAGATTAAGTTTAAAGTTTCCTGCGGTATTTTTAAAGCAGCGGGAGGCGCGTATTGTTTGAATAAACCGGTTTCTTTCTTGGGCAGATTAAGTTCTTTGGATATTTTATCTAAATCGTATTTTTTGTTTATTAAATCCGTAATCTTCTTTGCTTCTTCATCTGATTCGGTGAGAATATATTCCAGGTTGAGGCTGGGGGGCTCTTTAAATATATCTTTGTTTTTGTCATAATAAGCGGAGATTTCCTTATCGTCAGGGTTAATTTTATTGGCAAATTCCGCGAACAAGGCGGCGATATAATAAATACTTAATTCCTCATTGTTTTTCAGCCATTCCTGGCGTATTTGGCTGTCTTCTATCTTTACTCCATCGGTAACCTGGCTATAAAGTTTAGCCAGGATCAGGTTTTGGCGCAGCTGTTCCTCGAATGCGCGCGGCTGCAGGCGAAAGACATACCGCAGGATTTCTACATAGGTCTTATTATCAAATGCGGATTTCTTTTGAAAATAAGGCATTTTTTGAATGGTTTCGATAACCTCCTTGTCGCTTATATTTATCTTGCGTTTCTTTGCCTCTTGTAAGAGTACTAATCTTTCCCAGGCCTGCCCCTCTAAATTCAGGTATTTTTCAATCTTCGGGAAGTTATCCCCGAACTGCATGATAGCGGCTGTCCTTGTGGCAGCTATCGCTTTCCTAAATTCCAGGTTGGATACGTTTTTGCCGAACATTTTGCCGGCAGGCGTATTTTCTTCTTTGCTGCGGCTTGAACTGCCAAAACCCCAAAGGGTAAAAGCAGGGATGATGATTATGGCAAGGCCTATCCAAACTTTCTTCGCTGTTTTTTTATCGCGTAAGATTCTTAACATTTTTCCTCCTATTATGCATTAATTATAAGCTAAATAGCGCGAATTGCAATAATCATTATTTTACAGCGGGAGAGCAAAAATAATATTGACAATTGCGGGTAATATGGTATAGTTTTATTGTATACAGCGTTGTAACAAAGACATTGAAGTCTTCTGGCGGAACTTTCGTTAGAAGATTTTTTTGTTTCTCGGACCAAGGCGTCCTTTACCCTTAAAGAACAGGGTAGGGACGTTTTTTTTATTGAGGGTTTGAATATGTGTTTTGAAGAGTTACATCAAAAGTTATCCCCAACCATAAAAAGGATTGCTTACCGGCTAAACGGGCATTACCGGTCGTTTAACCATGATGATCTTTATCAGGAGGCGACAATCCATCTTTGGAGCAGTTTTTTGAAGGGTAAGCTTGGCGATAAGACAGACAGCTATATTTTGCAAGGATGTTATTTTCACCTGAAGAACTATATACGCAAAGTTAACGAGCGTTCAAATATTGTCAGTATTGATACGGCTTTGAATACTGATGATGAGGCAACTATGGAGGATGTCCTTGGTGAATATTGGGCTTGTCAGGATTGCCGGCAGGATTTGCATAATAAACTTTTAGCTCAAAGCATCAGGGATAATGGTTTTAATCCAAGAGAGAAAAGGCTGCTTACTTATTTCAGCCAGGGGCTGACTACCAGAGATATAGGTAAGCGTATGAGGGTGTCTCATGTCAGCGTAGTAAAGATGATGCGCAAGATCAGAGCCAAGTCCCAAAAGCACCTGGATAAAATTTAGTTACCAGTTTCAAGCATTCTTTACTTGTATTAATGTAGGGCACATTGAAGTGTAAGAATTAAACATGGGCGTTCTATGATAATAGAGCGCTTTTTTTGTTTTCAAAAGACGCAGGCGTCTAAACCGTTTTTTAAAAGAACGGGCTGGGCGCCTGTTCTTTTTAAGAGGAGGTAATGATGAAAAGGTTTAAATTAGGTTTACTCCTAAGTCTACTCTTAAGTGTATCGACATGTGGTTTGGCACAGGCAGAGGATGGAGGATTACTGGATGGTATTTTATCAACTTCGGGAATTGAAGTTTCAGGGGATTTAGCTTTTAACTCCATATATATGTGGAGAGGCATAATGCTGGACGGAGATGCCGTAGTCCAGCCGGGTTTTTATGTGCGCAGCCCGGAATCAAAGTATGGCAGGATAAAAGTAGGTATATGGCTTAATCACGACCTTCAGAATAAGGACAGCTTAAGATCCAGCGAAACAGATTATCTGTTTGATTATACCTATAGCTTTCCCAGCGTGGCTCTTTCCACAGGGTTTACTTATTATGATTTCCCTGATGCCGCGCCCAGCGATGGCGCGCCGAGGGGTTTTAGCCGCGAAGTCTATGGTGGAGTAACTCTTACCAAACTGTTACTTTCTCCGGCTATCTATTATTATTATGATTTCGGCAAGAAAGAGGATGGCGGAGGCGAGGGCAGCTATACGGTACTTAATCTATCCCACAGCATACCGTTTATTGTTAAGAAATACAAAATGAGCCTGGATTTCTCAGGACACGTAGGTTACAACAATAAACAATATTACCGCGGTAAAGGCGGGGATGCGGCTTTAGGGACAGGAATTACGATACCTTTATTAAAGAATTTAACTTGTAAGCCCAATATAAATTATTCTATTCCCTGGGGTAATATCAGCGATAAGAATAATGGTAATCAGAAGAACAGGTTTTACGGCGGAGTTTATCTAAACTATGTATTCTAATCTTTGGGAGCGCAAGAACATGTTTATTCGGAGGTTAATTATGAGAAGAAAATTGAAAGAGTGGTTCAGCGGTGCCAGGACAGCGGTAATGGCTGTTATGATAGGTTTGTTTGTTTCTATGGTATTGCCTTTTTCCGCCTTTGCTGCCGACCCATCGGGAGCGGAAACCCTCGCGCAGAATCCGCAGGCGCCGATTGATTATGTGTGGGTGCTGGTCTGCGGATTCCTGGTTTTCTTTATGCAGGCGGGTTTCGCGATGGTGGAGGCCGGGTTCTGCCGCGCCAAAAACGCGACCAACCTGATGGCCAAGAACACCATTGATTTTGTTATGGCCTCTTTAGTTTTTATGGCCGTTGGTTATGCTTTGATGATGGGTAATGATTATAACGGTTTAATCGGAACATCAGGATGGTTTTTGCATGGAGATAGCTATGATGTAGGAAAATATTTGATGTTCTTCTGGCAGCTCGTCTTTGCCGGAACAGCCGCAACGATTGTTTCCGGAGCAGTAGCGGAGCGTTTGAAGTTTAAAGCCTATTTTCTATATAGCTTAGCAGTAATTGCAATAATATATCCTATATATGGGCATTGGGTATGGGGCGGAGGATGGCTGGCCAAAATTCCTTTTGGGGTAGGCCATGTTGACTTTGCGGGCTCAGGCGTAGTGCATACTATCGGTGGTTTTGTAGGTTTAGCCGGCGCTTTAGTATTGGGTCCGAGGTTTGGAAAATTTGACAAGGAAGGTAAACCAAAAGCCATTCCCGGCCACAGCATAACCCTTGCCGCTCTGGGTACATTTATACTTTGGTTTGGTTGGTTTGGTTTTAATCCCGGGTCGACATTTTCTGCGCATCAGCTCAGGATTGCTGTGATTGCCGTGAATACAAACCTGGCGGCAGCAGCAGGGGCAGCGGTTGCTATCCTTTTAGTGTTCATGAAGACCAAGAAATGGGATGTAGGTATGATGTTAAACGGCTGCCTGGCAGGCTTAGTAGCTGTTACAGCCCCATGCGCCTGGATTGAGGCATGGGCAGCTGTAGTGATTGGAGCAATCGCCGGTGCGCTGGTTGTCATAGGTGTATATTTCTGGGAAAAAATGGGAGTTGATGATCCTGTTGGCGCAGTAAGCGTTCATGGGATAAATGGTGTTTGGGGCTTGATCAGCGTAGGTCTCTTTGCTGACGGGACATATGGCCTTGGTACAGCCAGCGAACCTTTGGTCAGAGGGTTGTTTTATGGCGGCGGATACGAGCAGTTGATTGCTCAGGTTATCGGCGCCGCAACCTGTGTTGCCTGGGCGTTTAGCCTCGGGTTTATCGCGTTTAAGATTATGGACAAATATTTTGGAATAAGGGTTTCTCCTGAGGAGGAATTAAAGGGGTTGGATATACCTGAGCATGGAACTCCGGCTTATCCGAACTTTTATACAACGAATCAAAATTAATTTATTAATTTAAAATTTTCCGCTGCGCCTGTTGGCGCAGCGGCAGGGAGGATTAAGGATGAAAAAGATAGAAGCGGTTATTCGGGTAGAAAAGCTGGAAGAGATGATGGGGGTTTTGGAAACATTAGGCTGTCCCGGCATGATGATTACGCATATTGAAGGCCATGGCCGGCAAAAAGGGCTTGTTGAGCAATTTCGCGGGAGAGAGTATAAAGTTAATTTCCTGCCGAAAATAAAGATTGAGATAGTTGTTAAAGACAATGACCTGGATAAGATCCTAAATACCATAGCCAGGATCGCCAGGACAGGCGAAATCGGAGATGGAAAGATATTTGTTTATCCGGTTGACGATGTTTTAAGGATACGCACCGGCGAAAAAGGAGAAAGTGCCGTATAAGCGAAATGATAGATAAGGAATTGATCGATAAAATAAGGAATTTGAAAATTGAAAACGGATATACGTTGTATGAGTTATCCAAGAAAATCGATATTCAGATAGGGACTTTGGAAAGGTGGCTTAAGACAGGCAGGATAAACAGGTTTTACGCCAGAATAGTTAAGGAGAAGCTGGGAATATAACAAACAGCGG
>Ga0265297_10006194_pt1 | contig 17558 bp, 16 predicted proteins | sample Munlanlwell13791_FD_192502 | JGI IMG/M metagenome (GOLD analysis project Ga0265297, IMG submission 192502) | Leachate microbial communities from a municipal landfill in Southern Ontario, Canada - Leachate well 137-91 | ecosystem: Engineered > Solid waste > Landfill > Unclassified | place...
TAAATTTTAATATTGAATTGATAATGTTTTTGAATTTTAAGCCCCGGCAGGGTTTATTTATATTCTCCAGCGTTTCCTGCGAATAAGCGTCAAGCTTGCAGATTACAAAATCAGCCGCGGATAATGCCTGCCTGGTTGAACTGAGGCGCAATAATGAGGCATTGGTCAGGACCGCTACGGGCGCTATATCAAGCTTCTTAATTTTGACTATCGCCTCTTTTAGGTTGGCGGCCAGGGCCGGCTCCCCCATGCCGGAGAACGTAATATAGTCGATCCCGGACCGGGGGATGCTCTTTAATTCATCGATTATCCTCTCCACCGGGACGAATATTTTTTTTGACGCCCTGACTGAGGGGTTCCTGCCCAGCTGGCAATAGAGGCAATTAAATGTGCACACCTTTTTGCGTGAAGAAATGATGTCTACGCCCAGGGAGCGCCCTATCCTCCAGGATGAGACCGGGCCGTAAATGAAGCGGTGGCTCTTTTTTTTATTCATTGTCTTTTGCGGATAAAAAATAAGGAGGTAAATTTTTCAACTTACCCCCTTATTGCCGTAACTTTTGATCCGTCCTGCCCGCTTTAGTTTTTGATAATGTATTCGCAAAGATCTATGACTCGCCTGGAATAGGCCCATTCGTTATCGTACCAGCCCAGGATCTTTATCATGTTCCCTCCGAGGACCTTGGTAAGCGCGCAGTCAAAGATGCAGGAATAGTTGCAGCCGTTAAAATCGCGGGAAACCAGCGGTATGTCGCTGTAAAGAAGGATGCCCTTGAGTTCTTCCTGCGAGGCTTTCTTGAAGGCCGCGTTAATAGCTTCCACTGTCGCCTCTTTCTCGATCTCGCAGGTCAGGTCGGTAAGCGAAACGTTAGGCGTGGGCACGCGTATTGCCAGGCCGTCCATTTTTCCCTTTAATTCCGGTATTACCGAACCTATTGCCTTGGCCGCTCCCGTGCTGGTAGGGATCATGGAAAGCGCTGCCGCCCTGGCGCGCCTCAGGTCCTTATGGGGCAGGTCCAGTATTTTCTGGTCATTGGTATAGGAATGGATAGTCGTCATTAAGCCTCTCTTGATCCCGAAGTTATCCATCAGGACCTTGGCCATAGGGGCGAGGCAGTTAGTGGTGCAGGAAGCGTTGGAAATAATATTGTGTTTCTTGGAGTCATATTTTTTCTCGTTGACGCCCATGACGATGGTGATGTCTTCGTCTTTGGCGGGAGCCGAGATTATGACTTTTTTCGCTCCGCCGTTGGTGATGTGGCCGCTTGCTTTTTCACGGCTGGTGAATACGCCGGATGACTCTATTACTACGTCAACTCCCAACTGCTGCCAGGGAATTTCCGCGGGTGACTTGTAATTTAACACCTTGACTTCTTTTCCGTCTACTATCAGGGATGATTCTTTGGCTTCGACTGTTGACTGAAGCTGTCCGAAATTTGAATCATATTTTAACAAATGAGCCAGGACGTCTGTCCCGACGGGAAGGTCGTTTACCGCTATAATTTCAAAATCCTTGGATTTATAGCCTGCCCTGAATACTAATCTTCCGATCCTGCCAAAACCGTTGATACCTACCTTTACTGCCATTTCATGCCTCCTTTAGATAAACTGCCGCAAGTTCCGGTGGTGTGGGCACGATGTAGAACCCCGTTCCCCATTCAAAGCCCGCCACGCGTGTTAAACGCGGCATTATTTCGATGTGCCAGTGGTAATGATCTCCGTCTCCGCCGTCTATGGGAGAGGTGTGTATTACGTAATTATAAGAAGGATGAGACAAGGTCTTTTTTAATTTCGCCAGGGTATCTTTTAATATCGCCGCCAGGCTCGGTATTTCCTCTTTGGTCAACTGGAAGAAATACGCGTTATGTTTCTTCGGGATTATCCATATTTCAAAGGGGAAGCGTGAAACAAACGGGCAAAAAGACAGGAAATGCTTATTTTCCAGGATGACCGTTTCTTTCTTCTGCAGTTCCTGCCGGATGATGTCGCAGAAAATACAGCGCTCGCGATAATCAAAATACTCCTGCGCTCCCTGCAGCTCTTCCAATACGCTCTTGGGGACCATCGGCAGGGCGATGAGCTGAGTGTGCGGGTGTTCCAATGACGCCCCGGCAGACTGCCCGTAGTTCCTGAAGAACATTATATATTTAAACCGCGTATCCCGGGCAAGGTCTATTGCCCGCCGGCAATACATGGAGATGACGTTTTCGACTTCGGAATTCAGTAACTCGGGGATATCCTTGGTATGATAAGGCGATTCGACCAGGACTTCGTGCGCGCCTACGCCGTTGGTCATGTCATAAATACCATTGCCCCTTCTTTCCAGGTCCCCCTCGATCTGCAGGGCGGGAAATTTGTTGGGGATGACGCGCACATGCCAGCCCGGGGTATTGGGCGCGGTATTAGGGTCCCTGATGCATTCTATTTCATTAGGGGTAATGCTTTCGCTGCCGTAGCAGAACGGACAAGTCCCTCCGCTAAAGACGCTCTCTTCTTTTTCGAAATCCTGGGGGCCGCTGGGGTGGTCGGTATCTATGATAACCCATCTTCCCACTATCGGATCCCTGCGTAATTCTGCCATATTATGCTCCTACCTCGACTTCCCTTAAGAATTTGGCCGCGTTTTCCGGCGGTAACGGGCAGATGTAAAAACCCGTTCCCCATTCAAATCCCGCCACGCGGGTCAGGCGCGGCATTATCTCGATGTGCCAGTGGTAATCTTCGTCGATCGTCTTCCAGTATCCGCTCTTTGCCCTGCGGAAAGGAGCGGTATGCAATATATAGTTGTAAGGCGGATCGTTTAAGCCCTTTTTTAACTTGGATAGGACAAGTCTCATCATTTTTGCCAGGTCTCTCCTGGCGCCCATATCCAGAGCCGTAAAATCAGAGGAATGCTTCTTGGGGACGATACAGATCTCAAAAGGGAACCTCGCGGCAAAGGGCACGACCGCCAAAAATCCGTCTATATCCAGGATGACCCTGTCTTTTTGGTCCATCTCCTGTTTTACCATATCGCAGAAGATGCATCTTTCGTGTTGTTCGTAATAGCGCTGCGCTCCGGCAAGCTCTTCTTTTACGCGCTTGGGATTTACCGGGGTGGCGATGATCTGGGAGCGGGCGTGTTTTACCCGTCCGCCTCCCGCTGTCCAGCCGTAATTCTTGAATACCAGCACGTATTTAAAACGCCTGTCTTTTTCCAGGTCAAGCATGCGGTCGATATAACAGGTAATGACCTTGGTGATCTGCTCATCGTTAAGGTCGGCCATGTTGCCGATATGCTGGTTGGTTTCAATGACGATCTCATGCGCCCCGATGCCGCTCATCAGGTCGTATAAACCTTTACCCTGGCGGTCCAGTTCCCCTTCTATGCGCAAGAACGGCGAGATGCTCGGTACTACCCTTAATTGCCATCCGGGTGTGTTGGCGGGAGTATTATGCGTCCGTAAAGCGTAGATCTCCGGCGGGGTGCGTGTTTCCTGGCCTTCGCAAAAAGGACAGGCCCCTTCTTCCGGGCCTTTGGGCATGGAACCGAACTGGTCCGGCCTCTTGGCGCGTTCAGTGGCGATAATCACCCACCTGCCGATAATAGGATCTTTTCTTAATTCTGGCATATTGTTTAGGTTGTGTTAGACTTTATTTAATTATCATAATCGGGATGCGTATTAAGGATTATAACATTTTTTGCCGATTGCGCAACTACTTTATTTCTTCTGTATCTCTATTTCGAATTTCAAGTTTTCCGCGGGGAATATATAAGTCCAGAAACGCTCGTATCCTTCCTGGAAACGGTTGGCCAGGAATTTTATTCCGCAAAGGCGGAATGTCTTATAAAGGGTTATCTCTTTTTTTACGGTCTTATGGGGGACGATGCCCACCAGTTTGTTAAGCAGGACATACGAAAAGTACCTTTTATGGGTCAGGTCGGAATAGGCGATATGGGATGAGAAATGCGGTACTTCCAGCGTTACGTGCCCCCCATTTTTAGACACCCGGTATATCTCCCTGATCACGCTTTCCGGGTCTTTTAAATGCTCAAGCAGGTGTTTGCAATAGACGCGGTCAAAGCTGTTGTCTTTGATGGGAAAGGTCTTTTCCAGATCGCAGACAATATCCGCGTGACTCTCTTTATTTATATCCAGGCCGATCGCCCCCTTCATTTTATTTTTAGAACATCCCACATCCAGGATCTTCATCTTAAGCAGTCTCCTTTTTAACTTATCCGAGTATCTGGCCCGCGGCCAGCTTATAGCCGGAAATAAAATCTTTAGCGGTCATTTTTCGCTTGCCTTCGGCCTGCAATTCTTTGATCAGGAGTTTATATTTTCCCGCGGCTACTATTATGCCGGCAGATGAGGCTTGGGTTATTGTGCCCGGAAGATCCGCGGTTTCTTCGCTTATGACTTGCGCGGAATGGATCTTGAGGATCTTGCCGTTATGGCGGGTAAAAGCTCCCGGCCAAATATTGACTCCCCGGATGAGGTTGCGGATCTGCGTTGCTGTTTTGGCCCAGTCGATCGCTCCGTTATGTTTGTTCAATTTGGGGGCTAGCGTGGCTTTTCCTCCGTCCTGAACAATGAAGCGGCAGGACCCCTTCGCGATGCCGGGCAGGGCCGAAATGAGTAACTCCGCGCCGCTTACGGCCAGTTTTTCTTCTAATGTGCTTTCAGTGTCGTCCTCATCGATCTCTTGCGGCTGCTGGGCGATTATGTCCCCTTCGTCCGGCTTTTCGTTCATCCGGATTATCGTATTGCCGGTTATCTTCTCACCGTTGATAAGAACCCAGTTGATCGGCGCCGCTCCCCGGTATTTCGGCAATAAAGAAGCGTGCAGGTTGACGGCGAATATCCGGGGTATACCCAGGGCTTCAGCGGAAAGGATCCTGCCGTAGGCTATTACTATGAAGAGGTCCGCGTCAACTTTTTTTAAAAATTCAATTTCTTCGCGGTTTCTAAGGCGCGCGGGCTGGCGGACTTTGAGGCCTAGCTCTAATGCCGCTTCTTTGACCGGCGTAAATGAGTTTTTTAGTCCCCTGCCTTTTTTCTGGTCAGGCTGGGTGATAACGCAGGCGATATTATAGCCGGCAAGGCTTATTTTTTTCAGCGCCGGCACGGCAAATTTTGAGCTTCCGAAAAATATAATATTCATTTTTTTAAAACAGTTAAGGTTGTCAGAGCGGATCAACGTCCGCCGTTACTATTATATCCGAATGCCGGAAATCTTGCACATTTTTATTTATTAATTGCAGGGCTTTCTTCAGGCCGGTGGATTTTACGCTTATATAGAAGTAAAAGTTGCCGCGCAATTTTTCCCTGCCTGTCTCCTCGAGAATGGTCACTTCGATCTTTTCCTTTTCTTTTGCCGAGTTCAACCGTTCAAACAGCGACATGCCGCGTTCCTTTACTTTGTCAATTTTGCGGCCGCGGATCTTTATTATTACAATATGGCTGAAAGGCGGGAGCGAAAGCTGTTTTCTGAATTTGAGTTCTTCTTCGTAGAACGAGCTGACATTTTTATTGAGTAGCGCCCAGAAACAGTAGTGGGTGGGAAGATACGTCTGGATGACCAGTTTTTTTTCGGTTTGAGCCAGGAGCTCAAGCAAAAGCGCGAAGGTTTTTTCACCGGCCCTGAAATCCGGCCGGCCAAGGGCGTTATCTATCGAGATCACGGCTGTTAAGTCAAAGCTGCCCTCGACCTTGCCCAGCAGCGGCCGGGATGAGACTACTATGTCGGTTTCCGCGGGCTTTGCCCCTTCTTCCTGTAATTGCGCGATCCTGGCGGCCGGGAACAAACGGGAAAACTCGCTTTCTATTTTATCGGTCCCTATCCCGGAATAGCGGATATAACTGGCGTCGCACTGCGGGCAGAGATTAGGAGCGTCCATCTTATAGTTACAGAAACGGCATGTCAGGAGATTGCTTTTGAACTGAAAGACCAGGTTAGCGTTGCACCTGGGGCAGCGTAGTGTATTATGGCAATTCGGGCAGGTAGCCGTTGTTGCGAAACCCCTGCGGTTCAGGAACACTAGTATCTTTTGTTTTTCCTTAAGCGCCTGGTCGATAAAAGACTGCAGTTGATAAGACAGGCCGGTCTTCTGCTTTTGATACCCCGCTCCTGTTTTCATGTTTATGACCGTGATCTCCGGAAAAGATTTCTTATCCGTAAAGGCATATTCTATCTTACCTGTTTTTGCCATATGTAAGGCTTCTAAAGATGGGGTCAGCGCGCCCAGTAGGACAGAAGATCTTTCGATCTTTGCGCGCATAAAAGCTGCTTCGCGGGCGTGGTAGTGGGGCGTCTGGTCCTGTTTATAAGACGGGTCTGCCTCGTTGTCTACGATGATCAGTCCTGTTTGATCGAACGGCGAAAAGACAGCCAGGCGCGTTCCGACAGCTATTTTTACTTCACCGTTCTTTATTTTCAGCCACTGTGAGAGATGTTCATTATCTGTCTGGCGGCTATGCAGCAGCGCGCTTTCAAGACCCAGCTTATCGTTGATGGCCTTTTGGGCGCGCAGGGCGTATTCAATCTCCGGACTCAGGAATATGACGGACTTCCCGGAATCGGTATTTTCTTTTATCGCCTTCAAGTAGAGATCGAGGTTGCCTTCCCGGTTAAGATCGTGAAGCAATGTGCTGCGGGGAGGCAGTAAAGGGGCGGTTGTGGCGGTATTCGGCCTTAGCCCTGCGAGGGGCCTTCCTTTTCTCAATGAGGCAGGCAAGGCGCATTCAATGGCTTCTCCCCAGGAACACAGATAATAGTCGCTCAGTTCCCGGGTAAGTTTTAAAAGATTGGCGTTTAAAACCGGAGCTTCGTCAACGATGTCGTATAAAGCCTTTACCTTTTGTATATCCGTTTTTGCGGCAAGGCCTACAATATAACCTGTGAGTTTTTTATTCCTGAAAGGGGCTTGTACCCTCATCCCGGGCCGGGCCTTTTTTTCCAGCCCCTGGGGGATAAGGTAGTCAAAAGCGGTGCGCAGGGGCAGCCCTAATACTACCTTGGCAAAAAGCATTCAGAGATCTCCTTGGAGGCGAGCGGCTTTCTTATCCGGCTGACTTTTTCCCGCATCAGGCTGAGCTTCCCCGGGTCTTTTTTTAGTTCCAGGATGTCTTTTTTTAAGGCGCTTAAGTCTTCGGGGATTATCGCTACGCCGTAGCCGGCCATGATCGCCGCGTTCCTTGTTTCCTGGCCGGGTATGGCGGATATGAACATCATCGGCGTGCCCATGGTCAGGCTTTCGGTGATGGTCATTCCTCCCGGCTTGGTGATGAATATGTCGCAGGAAGCCATCAATTCTTCCATGTTGTTGACAAACCCGAATATTTTGGCCGAGGGATAATTCTTAGATAATAATTTTTTGTATAATTTTTCGTTGCGTCCGCAGACGACGAGAAGTTGAACGTCGTTATGCAGGAGGTCGGCTATCTTCTCGATCGGCCCGATCCCGAATCCGGATGTGGCCAGTAAAACCGTAAATCGTTTATCGGGTATGCCCAATTTAAGGCGGATTTCGCCTTTATCGTACTTAGCCGTAAATTTAGGGTCGACCGGTATGCCGGTGATCTTTATTTTTTCCGGGGGCACGTTATCGGCGATCAACTCGTCCCTGGCATAGGCGCAGGGAGCGGTGTAGATGTCGGTTGCGCTGGTAAGCCAGAACGGATGCACGTTATAATCCGTGATCACGCTGATCAGGCGCGTGTTTATCCGTTTTTTTTCCCGGAGGCAGGATATTACCGCTGAAGGCAGGAAATGGGTTACGACTACGGCATCGGGCCGGTATTCCGAGAGAAATTTCACGAATCCGGCCGTATTGAAGCCGTTCACGAAATAACGCAGCTGCTTGATAACGGGGCGCATAAGCCTGATCCGGCTCAAATGGTATGCTCCGGCCCAGATCCAGGGCATCCGGGTTATGCAGAGAGTATAAAGCTGGTTGTAGACGCTCCTGAATAGTAAGCTGGAGTAGTCCAGGGTATCGATAAGTTTTATCTCCAGCTCTTTATGGCTTTCCAGCAGGTAATTATAAAGAGCCGTAGCCGCCCGGCGATGCCCCTCTCCCGCCTGTGTATAAACTATTAGTAATCTCATGATAGTAATATATCCGTAGCGTTAAGTAAGTTTTTAGCGATAAAATCCGGCTGTATTTGCCACGATCTTTTATCTTTTAGTTTGTCTCTTCCCGATAATACAAGGATGGTTCGGCATCCCGCGTTCTTCCCGGTCTGGATATCCCGTATACTATCGCCGATCATATAGGTATTTTTCAGAGGGGATCTGGCGAACCCGTGTTCTTTGAGCGCTTTCTTGATCAGCCCCGGTTTTGGCTTGCGGCAGGAACACTTGTCTATATCGCGATGGATGCAATAATAAACCCCGCTTATTTTTCCTCCGTAACTTTCTATGCCCAGTAACATCCGGCGGGTAAGCTTATCCAGGGCTTTCTGGGAATACAGCCCTTTGGAGACTCCGGCCTGGTTGGAGATAATGAATATTTTAAAACCGGCGTTATTCAGTTTTTTGAGCGCTTTCTTTACCCCGGGAAGGAATTTAAATGAGCTCCAGGAGGTGACGTACTTAAAATTACCGGGGTATTTATTTATAACGCCGTCCCTGTCCACGAATAGTATCTTTTCTGTCGGTTTATATTTCATTTTATGGTCCCGGCGTGAAGTTTTTTGACTCCGGAATAGACATCTTCGACCGTAAGATTGGCCAGACAATCCCTGTTTTTCTCGCAGGGCGGCATCCTGAAATTCCGGTAGCATGGGCGGCAGGAAGCGCCGCTATTCTTGATCACGATATGGTCCGGCGATGGCGGATAGGGCCCGTAAACCGCCTCATCCACCGGGCCGAATATAGATACTGTCTTTGTCCCCACGGCCACTGCCATATGCAGCATTCCGCCGTCATTGGCGATCACGATATTAAGAAGGCTCATCAGGGCTATTAATTCTTCCAAGGTGGTTTTTCCCGTCAGATCCAGGGGTTTATTGCGCATATTACGGATCATCGTATCCGCGATATCCTCTTCCTCTTCGTTTCCCAGAAGCAGGACCTTGGCGTTTAGGTTATCCATGATCTTATCCGCTAATTGCGCGAATTTCACTGCCGGCCAGCGTTTCAGCTGGGCGTCTTTTCCCCAGCTGGCGCCGGCGCCAGCGGCAATACCGATGAGCAGGTCTTTTTCGGATATTCCCAGGCCGCTAAGGCTTGCTTTAGCCTTCCCAATCTGCTCTTCTGAAGGATACAGTCCCAGCCCGGTTGCCTTAGGCTCTAGATTGAGGAATTTTATTAGGCTTAAATAATGCTCAGCCATATGTTTACCCGCGTAGCCTTCTATTTTTATCTTATCCGTAAGGAACCTTCCCCGCCCCTTATAATCGAACCCGATCCTTCTTTTTATTCCCAGTATTTTCAGGAGCAGGCTGTAGCGGTGGTCTAAAGACAGGTCGAAAGCCAGGTCGAACTTCTCAGCTTTTAATTGCCTGATAAGGCCAAACAGCGCTTTTATGCCTTTGATCCTGGAAACGGCAAATATTTTTTTAAGGTCTCCGCGCGCCAGCGGGAATATTTTGTCTAGATGCTGGTTGTTCGCCAGTATCGGCCGGGTCCTTTCATTGCACCAGTAGGAAACTGAGGAATCCGGGATCTCTTCCTTCAGCAGGCTGATCAGCGGTGTGCTGAATAAGACGTCCCCGATGCCGAACGGGTTAACGATGAGGATCTTTTGGTATTTCATTTAAGGATTTTTCTTGCGCAGTTCCCAGTATTTGGCGTAGCTTAGGACCTGGTAAAAGCTGTCAAAATAGGCGATCATGAATCCGATAAAGCCGTCTTTGTAGCCTTTCTTGCCGATGAAGCGGCGGAAGAACCGGTCTATCGCCCTCCAGGTGATCCTGCCCCTGCTCATCCGGCGTCCGGTTGAGACCCATTTTTCCGCCTCCCAGGTGGTCTGGCGGTTGATGCTGTCCAGGAAATGCGCGAAATCCGGATAGCCTTTGTGGACGATGTCTTTGGTAAGATGGCCGCATTCCCCGTCAATAAAGACCCTGGGGTGGACTTTTACGTCTTCATATTTAAATTTATCTTTTCGAAACAGCCTGACCTTTCCGGCCGGATACCAGCCGCCATATCTGACCCAATAGTTCCCGATAAAATTACGCAAAGGGATGGAGAACGCGGCGTATTTGACGCCGGTATTGTTCAGGATGCCGCTTATTTCCTCTTTCAGTTCAGCGCTTACCTGTTCGTCGGCATCCAGGCTCAAGACCCAGGTGTTCTTTGCCTGCGCGTAAGCCCAGTTGCGGTGGGTCCCTTCGACTTCCATTTTCTTGGCCAGGACTTTATCGGTGAATTTAGAACTGACCTGGCGCGTATTGTCCGCGCTTTCGTCATCCACTACTATTATTTCATCCGCCCAGCCGCGCACGCTTTCCAGGCATTCGGCGATATTCTTTTCTTCATTTTTGGCTATTATGACCACGCTAACGGCTGCTTTACTTGGCATTACTTCCTCCTAAAAGGCTTATTTTTTTATCGGTTGCAGTTCGAAAACTATATTTTCAGCGGGTAAGATGTATGCCCAGAAGCGCTCATAACTGCGCGGAAACCTGTTGATCAGGCGGTGCAGTTGATAGCGGCGATAGGCGCGGTGAAAGGTTATGCGCTTATTGAGCAGGCGGAATTTCTTTTCTACCACCATCCAGCTTTTCTCCGCTTCGGCTGTGTATGAATCCAGGGAAAAGTAGGAAAAATGCATCTTGTGCTCCGGGGCATTGGCAAAACAAGATGAATAATGCGGTACTTCGATGTAGATCTTTCCGCTGCCGCTGCAAACCCTGTGCAGTTCACGCATTACCGGAGGCAGTTCGTTTAGATGCTCGATGATATGGTGGCAGATGACTTCAGAGAATTGGCTGTCTTCAAACGGCCAGGGGACCTGGTTAAGGTCATGGATAACGTCGGGGTTATAGGCTGAGTCTATATCTACCTTAACGGCATCCAAGTCGTGGCAGTTGACCGCCCCCAGGACCAGTTTCTTCTTTGGCGAGTTTTGCATCGTTATTCCTTCCCCTCGATTTTAATGAATGGCGCTCTGATCATCGCCATAAGCGCTCCGGACATAAGCCAGAACAAGGCTCTCAATTGCAGGGCGTAAAGATGGTTATCAAAAAAGCCATGTATAATGAAAGCGGACAGCCCGCAAAGTATGCCCAGCATAGCCAGGTCTTTATTACGTTTAAACGCCTTGGTTGCTTTCGTAAACAGCAAACCTAGAAATGTCAAAAAGCTCAACAGAGTAAATATGCCTGCTTCCGCCCACATTTGCATAATAGAATTATGGGCATAGTAGGTAACATCTTTCATAGAGGAGTATTTATTAAAGTGATCCATATAGGTCCCCAGGCCCATTCCTAAAAATGGCCTGTCTTTGATCATTGACCAGGTTGTTTGTATGAGCGCGAGTCGGTCTCCGCTGTCATGATAAAAGATAGTATTTATGACTTTTTTTTGATAAGCCGGCAGCACCAGCAGCGCTACGCTGAATACAAGCAGGCAGACTAAGATGATCCGGTAATTACCTGAAAGCAGTGAAAATAGGATCAACCCTGCGAAGAATCCCAGCATCGCGCCGCGGGACTGGGTCAATAACAGGCATGTCCCGCAAAGTAAGGCTAAGATAAATAAAGCTGTTTTATGGGCGATCTTAAGGTGGCTGACCATGAACAAAGATATGGCCAGTAAGGTGGCGATGATCAAATAAGCGGAGAAGCTGTTCTGGTTCTTAAAAGACGCCGTGATAAACCCGGTGGCCGAGAGCAGATTGCCGCGGATGAAGTCCGTTCCGGATATTTTTTGGAATATCCCGTCAAAAGATATAAGCCCGGCGGAGAATACCGCCACGATGATAAAGTTGCGCAGGCGGATGCGGTTATTCAGGCCTTCCGCGGCCAGCATGAATATAAGCAGGAATTCAAACCATTTAAAAAACAGGGCTTTTAAGCTTTTGGCCAGGTAAGGCCCGCTGTTAAATAACGAGAGCGCGTTAAATATAAAAAAAGCCAGGAGGATCAGGTAAATTTTGTTTTTTAGAAAGGAAAAATCAGGGTTTACTATTTTTTTAACGATAAAGGCGGTGAAACATATCCCGGCCATGGCTTCGATAGCCGCGATGGATATGGGGATAAAGAAGAGCATTCCGTAAAGGGAATACTCCATTACTATATCCGCGATCTTCTCAATTTTTTGTTTTTTCATGGTTGGCAGAGGTACGGATCGGCTTGTATTCCGGGACTATCTTTTTTATCTCTTCAATAAGCTTATCTTCCTGCATGGCATTAGCGAGTTTTTCCAATTTTTTTATCTCTTTGCGCAGTTTGACCGGGTTGAAATTATCCGGCTGGGCGATAAAGATCTTGTTATATTTGGTAGCTTTGTCTTTTTCGATATCCAGGAGGGTCTCTTCGAATAATTTCTCGCCGGGCCTTAAGCCGATAAATTTTATCGGGATGTCCTTATTGGGCACAAGCCCCGAAAGGCTGATAAGTTGAGTGGCCAGGTCCAGGATCTTGATCTGTTCACCCATATCCAGGATGAATATTTCTCCGCCTTTACCGATCGCCCCGGCCTGGAGCACGAGCTGGACGGCTTCGCTTACGCTCATAAAATACCGGCGTGTTTGTGGGTCGGTTATCGTGACCGGTCCGCCTTCTTCGATCTGTTTTTTAAAAAGCGGGACTACGCTGCCGTCCGAACCGATGACGTTGCCGAAACGCACAGCCATGAACTTAGTCTTGCCGTTAGCGCCCTTGGCCTGAAGGATCATCTCGGCGATCCTTTTAGTAGTGCCCATTACGCTGGTAGGGTTTACCGCTTTATCGGTGGAGATCAGGACGAACCTTTCCACGGTATAATGCTTGGCGGCGTATATCAGGTTGCGGCTGCCGATGACATTATTCTTGACTGCCGCCTCGATATTTTCTTCCATCAGCGGCACGTGTTTGTGCGCCGCGGCGTGGAATACGGTCTGGGGTTTGTATCGGGAAAAGACCTGCTGGAGCAGGCCGATATCTTTGATGTCCCCGATGATGGTCCTATAGCTGATCTTGGGATACCTGTTCTTAAGTTCCACGATCAGGAAATATACTCCGTTCTCGTTATGGTCCAGGAGTATTATTTCCTGAGGGGAAAAATTAGCTATCTGGCGGCAAAGCTCCGAACCGATGGTACCCCCCGCTCCCGTGATCAGGACGCGTTTGCCATTTAAGTACGAGCCGACTTCTTCTTTGTTGATGTTTACGGTTTCCCTGCCCAGCAGATCTTCGGGCTTGACCTCTCTGGTCTTAGCTTCTATTTCGCCGCTTAAAAGCTTGTAGATGCCCGGGATTATTTTTATCCGCACATCCGGTATCTGGCAGCAGGAAAGGATCCTGCGTTTTTCTTCCCCGCTGGCCGAGGGAATAGCCAGGATTATTTCGCTGACGCCGTACTTTTCGACAATGGAGGGGATATTTTTAGCGCCGCCGAATATGGGCAGGCCGTTTATCTTAAGATTCCTTTTTTGCGCGTCATCATCGATAAAGCCGACGACTTCAATGCCCATGCCCGGATTTTTGCGGTATTCTTTCAACATCAGGATCCCCGCTTCTCCCGCCCCCACGATCAGGGCTTTTTTTACTTTTTGGCGGATGTCCCTTTTCAGGTTCTCGCGTAATAACCGCGTCATGAACCGTACTCCTCCGACTAAAGAGGTGCAGATTATAAAGTCCAGAATAAATACGGAACGCGGATAGCGCAGTAATCCGGTGGTGAATATCACTCCGGGTATGAAAAGGATGGTGGCTATGGCGTTGGCTTTTAATATCTGCCAGAGGTCCTCTATGCTTACATACCGCCATAATCCCTGGAACAGGCCCAAATAATAAAATACCGTCATTTTTATGAGGAGCAGCACCGGCAGGTTCTTGATGATTACTATTTCGTATTCTTTGGGCAGGGTAAGCTCAAAGCGCAGGTAAAAAGCTAAAATGTAGGAGATACTGATAAAGATAAGGTGAACCAGTACGATCAGCGGCCTTCTATAGGTATGGATATGGTCTTTGATGGTCATCTATTTGTACCCTACGGCGAAGATAACTTTGTGCCTGCGGTTGGGAGAATCCTGCGCGATCGGCTCCGGAGGAATATATTGCGCCAGGTTATCCCGGATCTCCGCAGGCAAGGGGACTAATTCCCCGTAAAAGATCTTTTTAAAAAGCTCCTTGCCTTTCATTGTTTTGGGTATCAGGTTGAATTTTACCGCTATTTTTTTTATCATTGAAGTAAGCATTGCTTTGGGGCTGCCTGTTTTTATCCGGCAATCGCCGAAAAGCTCCACCTTTTCATACCCGTGTTTTTTTATGAGCTCAAATAGCTCACTCGCGGAAAAATATTTATGGCTATGGGGGCTGGGATTAAAATCGGGCAACTCCTTATTCGCTGTACATATCAGGAGTTGACCGTTCCTGCGCAGCAGCCGGTAAGCCTTTTTTATGAATTCAGCCGGTTCGGGCAGGTAATATATCGCTTCATACAGGATTATTACGTCAAAACTGCTGTCCGTGAAGGGCAGCTTCTGGACGTCCATCAGTTCAAGCCTGATGTTCTTGCTTTCCCGGTAATGTTCTTTGGCTTTGGCGAGTATTTTCTCGTCTATGTCTACGCCAATGACCTTCTTCGCTTTCTCAGCCAGGTATCCCAGGCCCTGGCCTGAGCCGCAGGCCGCTTCCAGGACATCCTTGCCGTCAACAAATTGTCCGGCAAAGCGGTAGCGGGTATACATCCGCTGGATCTGTTCTGCGGTTACTTTATATCCTGTTATTTCCGATACTGCGGAAAATCCGGCGTTATCCAATTTTATCTCCTAAAAGAATGATTTGATAGTATCGATGACGATCTTTGTTTCTTCATCGGTTATCTCGGGGTACATGGGTAAAGATAGTATCTCGTTTGAGATCTTTTCAGTCACCGGAAGCTTAAAGCGACTTAAGCCCAGGGCCGTTTGTTTATGCAGCGGGCGCGGCCAGGATATCAGGACTTCGATCCCTGAATCCCGCAGGTGCCTGACCAGCTTGTCCCTTTCCCGGCTCCTAATCACGTAATTCTGGTATACGTCAAAGAAATCGCCGCCTGATCTTGGGTGAATAAGGATATCCCCGACACCGGAGAGTTCTTTATCGTAGATAGAAGCGATCTGCCGCCTCCTATCCACCCACTTATCAAAATAATTGAATTTCATGTTTAATATAGCGGCATGAAGGTTATCCAGCCTGCTGCACCAGCCGAAACATTCGATCACTTCCACGGAATCGACCCTGCCGTTATCCCTGAAGGCTTTTAATTTGCGCGCCAGGGCCGCGTCGTTAGTGCAGACCATCCCTCCGTCACCGGCGGTCCCCAGCATCTTGGCCGGGTAGAAGCTGAATATTCCCGCGTCGCCGAAAGAAGCGCATTTTCTGTCTTTAAACCGGGCTCCCAGCGCCTGGGCGGCGTCTTCCAGGACGCGCAGGTTATATTTGCGGGCCAGGGCCAGGATCTTATCCATATCGCAGGCATGACCGTTAAGGTGCACCGGGATTATCCCCTTGGTCTTGGAGGTGATCAGGGGCTCTATCTTATCCGCGTCGATATTGAAATCATCCTTTATATCTGCCAGGACCGGGGTGGCTCCGCATTGCACGATCGCTCCGACTGTCGCCACAAAGGTATGGGCAACAGTGATTACTTCATCTCCGGGCTTAAAATCCAGCGCCCTGCAGGATAAATACAAAGCGTCGGTCCCGGTATTTACGCCGATGGCGTATTTCGTCCCTACATACTCCGCGATCCTCTTTTCAAATTCTTCCAGGTGCCTTCGGAGTATGAAATCTCCGCCGGACATTATTTCTTCAAAAACAGCGTTAAATTCTTTCTTTAGCTGTTGATATTGCCTGGGATAATTGACAAACCTCACCTTTGTCGCCATTATGGCCCCTTTTCTTTGCCGAGGATCTTTCTTATCGCGTTAATGATAGTCGTGCTGTCCGGATAGTAGGCTTTTTCCAGGGAAGAGCTTGCCGGAGCCGGCACATCGGGTAAGGTTACTCTTATAACGGGGCTTTTAAGCCGGTTAAAGACTTTTTCCGAGATCAGGGCGGAGATCTCCGCGGACAAGCCGCATGTCCTCCATCCGCCGTCGGCGATCACCAGCCTTCTTGTTTTTTTTACGGATTCGAGCAAAATAGACTCATCCAAAGGCTTAGCCGTGCGCAGGTCTATGACTTCCACGTCGATCCCTTCTTTAGCCAGGCTTTCCGCCGCTTTTAATGATTCTGCCGCCATATAGGATATCCCGGCGATAGTCAGGTCTTTGCCTTTCTTACGGATAATGCCTTTTCCGATAGGAACGCTGTAAATTTCCTTCGGTACGTTATCCTCGACTTTGTATAGCCATCTGTCGTCAATATAAACTACCGGGTTATTGTCTTTTATGGCCGCGATCATCAGGCCTTTGGCGTCATAAGGAGTCGAGGGCATTACGACTTTTAAGCCGGGTATATGGGAAAATAAGGCGTGCAGGGACTGGGAATGCTGAGCTGCCTGTTCTCCGCCCCGGTTTATTATGCCCCAGATCACTATCGGGACAAAAGACCTTCCCCCGAACATATAATGCCAGTTTGCCGCTTCGTTGATTATCGGGTCAAAAGCGTAGAGCATAAAATCCACCCTGGGATGGACTACGACCGGCCTCATCCCGGCGATAGCCGCTCCTACTGCCGCTCCGGTTATGGCGTTTTCCGATACCGGGGTATCGATTATTCTTTCGGGCCCGAACCTGTTGAGCAGCCCCCTGGCGGTATTGCCGACATACCAGGGGCTTTTAACCCCCTGGCCGATCAAGAATACCTTTTTATCGGCCGACATCATCTGATGCAGGGCCTCGTTAATAGCCAGACTGTATTGCAGTTTTCTATTTGAAGACATATTTACCCAGTTTGTTTGAATGGGGATACGGGCTGCTTTTGGCGATACTGTGCGCCGCCTTGATATCCGCCTCGATCTTCCGTTTTATCCTGGCGATACTTTCTTTATTCAAAATATGGTTTTTAATCAGGAACGTTTCCATTCTTGTGATCGGGTTTTTCTTTTTCCATTTTTCTATTTCTTGCTTTGGCCTGATATCGATATGCGTGCCCTGGATATAGTCGCTTGGCCCGACATGGCCGCGTAACCTGTAAGTGGAGAATTCAAGGAATACCGGGCCGCGGCCTTTTCTGCAGAGCTGGACCGCTTCTTTCGCCGCGCCGTAAACGGCCAGCACGTCATTGCCGTCGGCTTTCATGCTTTTGATCCCGTAAGGCGCGGCGATCTTATGAATGTCGTTATTAGGCCTGCATTCAGATATAGGCATATGCGTGGAATATAAATTGTTCTCGCAGACGAATATTACCGGCAGCATCTTCAGGGCGGCAAAATTCAGCGATTCATACAGCGTCCCTTCTCCGGTAGCGCCGTCGCCGAAAAAGCTGACTGTTACC
>Ga0265297_10006195_pt1 | contig 17557 bp, 13 predicted proteins | sample Munlanlwell13791_FD_192502 | JGI IMG/M metagenome (GOLD analysis project Ga0265297, IMG submission 192502) | Leachate microbial communities from a municipal landfill in Southern Ontario, Canada - Leachate well 137-91 | ecosystem: Engineered > Solid waste > Landfill > Unclassified | place...
GACGGCGAGCAACTGGCGAAACGGCCCGACACCGAACTGGCGGGACTGCCGTGCCGGATTTTCGCCTCCGCCAGCGGCGGTACCAGGGTCCTGGCCTGCCGCGGCAGCGACGGCAGCAGCCAGACCGTCCTGCTCGAGCCCTGAGATGCTGCGCAAGCTCTGCCTGACTCTATGCCTCGGCCTCTTCCTCGTGGCGGCGCCGCACCATCACGGCACCGCCCTCGCCAAGGACGGCGGCGGCGAAGGTGGTGAGGGCGGCGGCGGTGACGGAGGGGGCGGCAGTAGCGGCGGCGGCTCAGGCAGCGGCGGCTCGGATCACGACTCCGGCCGGAGCGGATCGGGGGGCGACGATTCGAGCGGCAGCAATTCGGGCGGCGACGACGGGAGCAGTGACGACGGGAGCGGCGACGATTCCGGCAGCAGCGGTTCGGGCGGTGACGATGCCGCCGATGACGATTCCGGTGGCGACGATACGGGCGGCATTGCCGATGGCGGTGGCGCCCCGGGTGCGAGCGGCAGCGGCCACGACGGCCCGCATATCGCGGGCGAACTCACCATGGTCGGCAGTGCGGCGACCGAGGCGGAGCTCCGCCCCTTCGGCGTGACCATCGTCGAGACCCGCGATCTCCCGACCCTGGGCCTGCACATCCTTCGCCTGCGGGTCGGGTCGGGTTCCGCCGAGAACACGCTGGACAACCTCCGGAGGGCCTTCCCCGACGCCGAAATCGCCCTCAATTCGCTCTATCGGCCGCATGGATCCGACGCCGCCGGCGCGCGGCCGCCGATCACCGCCCTCAATTGGCACCGCCGCCTGACCAATTGGTCCCACGATGCCGCCGGTTGCGCGACCGGGCGGATCATCGGAGTGATCGACACGGCGCTGGCACCAGGTATCGGCGATCTCGCCGGTGTCACGGTCGAGAGCAAGAGCACCATCGACGGCGGCTATGAAGCGCGGCCCGATGCCCACGGCAGCTATGTCGTCTCCCTCCTGGCCGGGCCGACCGTCGGGGTGGTGCCGGGCGCCCGCGTGCTCCATGCGGCCGCTGTCGAACATATCGGCAAGCGGGATTTCGCCTCGGCGACCTCGATCGCCACCGCCTTGGACTGGCTGGCTGAGCGCGGCGCCGCCGTGGTGAACATCAGCCTGGCGGGGCCGGACAATGCCCTGTTGCGCCGGGCGGTCGAACAGGCGGCGGCAACCGGCATGGTGCTGGTGGCACCCAGCGGCAACGGCGGTGCCGCCTCACCCGCCGCCTATCCCGCCGCCTATCCGCAGGTCATCGCCGTCGCCGCGACCGATCGCCTGAACCGCGTCTGGCAGGGATCTTCCCGTCCGGCGACCACGGGCCTGGGCGCGCCGGGGGTCGGCCTGTTGATCGGCGACGCCACGGTGAGCGGAACCTCCTTCGCCAGCCCCCTCGCGGCCGGCGCCGCCCTGACGGCGATCGCCGCGGGTGGCGATCCCCGCCCCCGTCTCCTGGCGGAGGCCCATCCGACCGACGTCGAGGGCATCCGCCTGCTGCAATTCGACGGCGCCTGCTTCCAGCGCTGAGCCCTTCAGGGGGCCTTGGCGGCCTTCTCACGCAGGCGGTCGCGCCAGCGCGCCGCCTCGGCCGAGAGATTGGCGGCGACGGCATCGTTGCCCATCGCCCGTTCCGCCTTTTCGAGATCGCCGAGGGCGGTCAGGAAATCCTCGACCAGGCCGAGGTTGCGCGTCTCGTTCACCAGATTGCGCATCGACTCGACCGAAGTCATCAGATGCGGATGCGCCTCGAAGGGCCGGCCGGCGGCCGTCAGCGCGCGGCCCAGGCGGTTCGAGGCGGCGGCATGGGTGTTGAACAGATTGGGCGGCAGCTTACCCTCGGTCGCCTCGGCGACCTCGTGCAGCTCGTCGATACAGGCTTGCAGGACCTCGATCGCGGCCTCGGCCTCGCCGAGCTGGAGATGCAGCCGGCCGAGGGCGTTGCGGGCGGAGGCGAGCGGCGCGCGCTGATCCGGCAGGTCGCTCCGCCCGGCGAGGGAGAGGCGGCGGGCGACCGCTTCCGCCTGGGCGTCGCGTGCCTCGGCCCGGCGGCCGATGGTCTCGAGCGAGGCGGCGCGGGCCTGCGCCACATCGGCCAGCAGCGGCCCGCCGAGGCCCCGGCCGTCGCCGCGCACGGCGCCGATCTTGGCCGCGACCGCCTGCGCCCGTTCGATCGCCGCCTCGTGCCGGTTGCCGGCCTGCATCACGCGAATCGAGAGGAAGCCCAGAATGCCCGACTCGATGCCGAAATCGGCCAGCGCCGGCAGGTCCCACACGCGGTCGAGCAGGGCCAGCGCCTCCTCGCCCATGCGCCGGGCCATCAAGGCGTCGACCAGGCGGCGGCTGCCGTCCAGCAGGCGGGCGGCGGCGGCATCGTCCGGCGCCTCGGCCAGCACCTCGACGGCACGCTCGACCATGGTCTGGAGGGCGGAGAGTTCGGGATCGGCAGTGTCGGACATGTCGGGCTTTCGGGCACGTGGGCCTAAAGGGCGGCGCTTCGGGCTTGGCCCGTCGCGCGGAAGGCTCCAATATGCCGTCAAGCGCGGTTTCCGGCAAAGTGGAAGCCGGTTTGCCGCAGGAAAGCGCGCTGAACCAAAGCATCCGAGCGGGCTGCCGATTCTCTGAATCGGTGATCCGCTCCAAGGCGCTGGGGCGCCGAGGCGGGGACCATGAACGAGGACGAACGCGCGAAGCGACGCGCGCTGCTGATGCGGCATTTCCTGCTGCGCGACATGCCGGAAAAGGTGCTGGACGACCTGATCGGCTTTTCGACCACGCGGCGCTTCGGCGACGACGAGATGATCTTCGCCAAGGGCGACGACGGCGACGGGCTCTACGGCATCCTCGAGGGCCAGGTGCGCATCTTCTCGGGCGATGCCGAGGGGCGCGAGATCACCCTGAACATCCTCGACACCGGCGACCTCTTCGGCGAGATCGCCCTGATCGACGGCAAGTCGCGCTCCGCCGATGCCGCCGCGATCGGCGACACCGTGCTGTTCCACATGCCGCGTCGCCATTTCGCGCCCTATATGCGGCAAAGCCCGGATCTCTGCTTCAGTCTGCTCGAAATCCTCTGCGCGCGCGTGCGCTGGACGTCGAGCGTGATCGAAGACCGGGCCTTCCTCGGGCTCGAGGCGCGGCTCGCCAAATGGCTGCTGAACCTGGCCGAGAGTGTGGGGGCGGAGCATCGGGGCGGCCCCCTCCGGCTGCGCATGAAACTCTCCCAGCGGGAGTTGGGGGCCATGGTCGGCACCTCGCGCGAGGCCGTGAACAAGCAATTTGCACTGTGGCGTGACGGCGGTCTCATCGCGATCGAAAAGGGATCGATCATCATCAACTCGCCCGACGATCTGCGGGCACTGGTGGACCTGGCCTGAACGGAAGACTGCATCATGTCCGAGGTGATCGAAGAGGTACTGCGGGCCGTTCGCGCCGCGCGCAAACGGGGCGAGCTGTTCGAAGCCTTCGACCTCGCCCGCAGCGCGATCGAGGAGCACGGCGCGGATCCGCGCCTCGCCTATGAGGCGGTACTCTGCCTGGCGCGCGCCGGGGCGAGCGAACTGGCCCACCGCCGCTACGAGGAATATGGCCTCAACCCCGATCTCGGCCTCGACTATGCGACCCTGATCGGCCGGATCGAGAAGGACGAGGCCCTGGCCCTCTCGGGCGAAGCCCGGCGGGCCAAGCTGCACGACGCGGCGGAAGCCTATCGCGCCGCCTATGTCCGCTATCCCGACTATTACCCGGCGATCAATGCCGCCACCCTCTATCTCCTGTCGGGCGACGAGGGGAATGCCAAGGGTTTCGCCGAACGCGCCCGCCGCCATCTGGTACCGGCCGAGGACGCCGCCCCCCGCCCGGCCAATTTCTGGGAACTGGCGACCGCGGCCGAGGCGGCCCTGGTGCTGGGCGATGTGGACGAGGCGGCCGGGGCGATCACCGCCGCCATGGCACTGCCCGATCTCGACCTGACCGAGATCGCCTCGACCCGGCGCCAGCTCCGCCTGGTGATCGAGGCGCGCGGCCTCGACCCCGCCCTGCTCGCCCCCATGATGCCGCCGGCCGTGGCCCATTTCACCGGCCACCGGCTGACCCCCTGGGGCCGTACCGGGCGCTTCCCGGCCGCCCTCGAACAGGCGGTGACGGCGGAAGTGCAGGCGGCGGTGGCGCGCCACGGCGTCAAGGTCGGCTATGGCTCGCTCGCCTCCGGCGCCGACATCCTGTTCGCCGAGGCGATCATCGAGGCGGGCGGCGAGGTCCATGTCGTGCTGCCCTTCGCCTATGAGGATTTCCTGCGCATCTCGGTCGCCGATTCAGGGCCGGAATGGACCGAGCGTTTCGAGCGCCTGATCCATCATCCACGCATGAGGGTGAGCCTCGCCACCTTCGATCCCTTCCTGGGCGATGACGAGATCTTCGGCTATGCCGCGCGTTATGCCATGGGTCTCGCGGTGATGCGGGCCGACATCCTGGGTGGCCCCACGGTGCAACTCGCCGTCTGGGACGGAATCGGTGGCGCCGGGCCGGCCGGCACCTCGGCCGATGTCGCCTTCTGGCGCGACCAGCTCGGCCGCCCCTGCGAGGTGATCTGGCCGGCCGGGGCCGTCGCGGCGCCCCTGGCGGCCCCCGCCCCCACCCCTTCGCCCAAGGCGGAGAGCGAGCTGGCGCCGGCCCAGCGCCCGCCCTCGCGCGTGCTGCGCGCCCTGCTCTTCTGCGACGTCAAGGGTTTCTCGAAGCTCAACGACGTGACCATCCCGACCTTCTTCCGCGAGGTGATGGGCGGGCTCGCCCGGGCGACCCGGCGCCACCGCGACCGCACCCTGTTCAAGAACACCTGGGGTGACGCCATCCATGCCGTGATGGCCGACGCGCCCTCGGCCGCCGCCCTCGCCCTCGACCTCCAGGAAGAGATGGGCCGGCTCGACCTCGACGCCCTCGGCATGCCGGAGACGCTGGCGCTCAGGGTCGGCGGCCACGTCGGGCCGATCTATGCGAGCTGGGACAATGTCCTCGAGGAAGAGACCTATTACGGCGCCCAGGTGACGCGCTGCGCCCGCATCGAGCCGATCGCCTTCACCGGCAAAGTCTTCGTCTCGGAAGCCTTCGCCGCCGAGCTGGCCCTGACCTCGCGCGAGTTCAGCTCGGAATATGTCGGCACCATCCCGACCGCGAAACAATTCGGCCGCATGCCGATGTATCTGCTGCGCCGGCGCGGCTGACGGGCCTCCGTCTCAGGTCCGCCGGACGAGCCCGGTCAGGCGGTGCAGTTCGGCCAGGAATTCGGCCTCCGCCTTGGCCGCCGGCCAGGGCTCCAAGCTCCGTTCCAGGGGCGGCTCGGTCATGCCGAAGGTGGCGGGGTCGGCGGCTTCGGCCGGGGTCAGGCCGACGAGCTGGACCGCCTCGGTGGCGGCCAGGGCGCGGTCCGCCTGCTTGATCCGCCGGGCCATCTCGGGCGGCAGCGGCCAGGGCAGGCCGTAACGCTGGTGGACGGCGCGCTGCATCCCGTCCTCGAGCGCCTTGAGCGAGGGGCCGAGCAGCGGCTTCAGCGGCGTGATGACATCCATGCCGAGCAGGCCTTCGGCGGCGTCATGCACCAGGGCGGCGAGTTCCAGGCGCAGGCTGAGGCGGCGCGGCGGGGTGCGACGGCGGACCTCGGCCAGCACGTCGAGACAGTGCTGGGCGACCGTATAGGGCAGGTCGCCCCTGGTCGCCCCGTTCCAGCGCGCGATCCGGGCGAGACCGCGGGCCAGGTCGGTATCCTCGAAATCGAGCGGCGAGGGATTGGCGAGGTCGAGCCGGCGGCCGGACAGGAAGCGTTGCCAGACGCGATTCTCGCTGGTGGCCGCCTTCGGTGCCCCTGCCCTGCCCATGATCCCACCACCGAAAATTGACCCGGCCCCACTCTTAACGCGGCCGGGCCTGTTTCGGGAAGGGTCAGGACTTGGCGCGGCTGCCCCGGCGGCCGAGCCAGACATTGAATTCGCCGACGATGCCGCGCCGGAAGGCGAGCACGCAGACGACGAAGACGAAGCCGATCACCGTGGTCACCGGCAGGCCGGATTCCGCCAGGTAATTCTCCATCGAGACCACGAGGCCGGCACCGACCGCCGGCCCGACCAGGGTGCCGACGCCGCCGAGCAAGGTCATCAGGATCACTTCTCCCGACATCTGCCACTGCACGTCGGTCAGCGAGGCGAGCTGGACCGCGATCGCCTTGGTGCCGCCGGCAACCCCGGCGAGCGCCGCCGACAAGGTGAAGGCCAGCAGCTTGAAGCGGTCGACCCTGTAGCCGAGGGAGATCGCCCGCGGCTCGTTCTCGCGGATCGCCTTCAGCACGGCGCCGAAGGGCGAATGCACGATGCGCCAGATCAGGGCGAAACAGAGCAGGAAGACCGCCAGCACGAAATAGTAGCCGGCCAGCGAATCCTCGATGTCGATCAGGCCGAAGACCTTGCCGCGCGGCACGCCCTGCAAGCCGTCCTCGCCGCCCGTGATGCCGCCCGCCTGGATGCAGAAGAAGAACACCATCTGCGAAATGGCGAGGGTGATCATGGCGAAATAGATGCCCTGGCGCCGGATCGCGACCCAGCCGACGATGAGCCCGAGCAGGCCGCCGATCAGCGCGCCGAACAGGATCGCCAGCTCGGGCGTGAAACCCCAGAACTTGGCGGCATAGCCGGTCGCATAGGCCGCGATGCCGAAGAAGGCGGCATGCCCGAAGGAGAGCAGGCCGACGAAGCCGAGCACCAGGTTGAAGGCGCAGGCGAAGAGCGCGAAGCACAGCGCCTTCATCACGAAGCCCGGATAGGCCAGGAAGGGCAGCGCCAGCAGGAGCGCGATCAGCAACAGGCCGATGACGATGCGCGGCCCGGGCGAGAAGGAACCGGTGACGGTACCGCTGACGGTGGTCGAGAGTTTCACGGCCATGATCAGCGCTCCCGCCCGAAGAGGCCGGCGGGGCGCAGCAACAGCACCACCACCATGATGATGAAAACGACGATGTTCGAGGCTTCGGGGAAGAACACCTTGGTCAGGCCCTCCGTGAGACCGAGCAGGTAACCCGAGACGACGGCGCCGAAGATCGAACCCATGCCGCCGATCACGACGACGGCGAAGACCACGATGATGAGGTTGGAGCCCATCAGCGGATTGACCGAGTAGATCGGCGCCGCCATCACCCCGGCGAGCCCGGCCAGCGCCACGCCGACGCCGTAGGTCAGGGTGATCATCACCGGCACGTTGATGCCGAAGGCCTGGACCAGGCGCGGATTTTCGGTCGCCGCGCGGAGGTAGGAGCCGAGCCTGGTGCGTTCGATCGCATACCAGGTGGCGACGCAGACCACGACCGAGAGCAGCACGACCCAGCCGCGGTAGAAGGGCAGGAACATGAAGCCGAGATTGGTGCCCCCGGCCAGGGCTGTGGGCACGGGATAGGCCTGGCCGGAGACACCAAACTCATGCTTGAAGCTGCCTTCGAGAATCAAGGCGATGCCGAAGGTAAGCAACAACCCGTACAAATGATCGAGCTTGTAGAGGCGGGACAGCATCGTCTTTTCGATGACGATGCCGAGCAGGCCGACGGCGACGGGTGCGATCACCAAGGCGCCCCAATAGCCGATCCCCGCATATTGCATCAGGAACCAAGCCACGAAGGCGCCCACCATGTAGAGGGCGCCATGGGCGAAGTTGATCACGTTCAACATGCCGAAGATCACGGCGAGCCCCAGGCTCAACAGCGCGTAGAAGGAGCCGTTGATGAGGCCGAGCAGCAACTGCCCGAACAGGGCTTGAGGCGGAATACCGAGAAGCTCGAACATGCAATTTCCCGTCGTCGTCGGTCCCGGAGGTTTCGGTTACTGAACCAGCGGGCAGCCGGATTTCGCCGGATCCTGGAACGCCTGGTCGCCCGGTACCGTCTTCACCACCTTGTAAAGGTCCCATTCACCCTTGGATTCCGAAGGCTTCTTGACCTCCATCAGGTACATGTCGTGGATCACGCTGCCGTTGGCGCCGATCTTGCCGTTGTGGATGACGTCGTCCTGCACCGGCGTCGCCTTCATCTTGGCGGCCACGGTCTTGCCGTCGTCGGTGCCGCTGTCCTTGACCGCCTTCAGGTAATGCAGCACGCCCGAATAGACGGCCGCCTGCACCATGGTCGGTTCCTTGCCGAACTTGTCGAAGAACTTCTTCGAGAAGGCGCGGGTCTGGTCGTCCAGGTCCCAATAGAAGCCGGTGGTGACATTCAGGCCCTGGCCGAGATCGAGCCCGATCGAATGGATGTCAGACAGGAAGGCAAGCAGCGCCACCAGCTTCTGGCCGCCGGCGACGATGCCGAATTCGGCCGCCTGCTTCACCGAGTTGATGGTGTCCTGGCCGGCGTTGGCGAGGCCGATCACCTTGGCGCCCGAGGACTGGGCCTGGAGCAGGAAGGACGACAGATCGGCCGAGGGGAACGGATGGCGGACCGAGCCCACCACCTTGCCGCCCATCTCGGTGATCACCGAGGTCGCATCGGCTTCCAGGCTGTGGCCGAAGGCATAGTCGGCGGTCAGCAGGAACCAGCTGTCGCCGCCGTTGGCGATCACGGTCGGCGGCGTCACATGGGCCAGCGCATAGGTGTCGTAGATCCAGTGGAAGCCGGTCGCCGAGCATTCCTTCTGAGTCAGGCGCACCGAGGCGGCGCCGGTGTTGATGGTGACCACGCCCTTCTCGGCGCCCACGCCCTGCACGGCCAGGCCGACCGCCGAGTTGGTCATGTCGATCATCATGTCGACGCCCTTGGCATCGACCCATTCGCGGGCGATGTTGGCGCCGATGTCGGCCTTGTTCTGGTGATCGGCCGAGATCAGCTCGATCGGCTTGCCGGCCACGGTGCCGCCGAAGTCGGCCACCGCCATTTCGGCGGCCGCGACCGAACCCTTGCCGGCGACGTCGGCATAGACGCCGGAAAGATCGGTCAGCACACCGATCACCACCTTGTCGCCGGAAATACCGGCCGCCATCGCGGAACCGGCCAGCATGGCAGAAGCCGCCACGCCGGCGAGCAGAGCCTTCTTGAACATCGTCTTCCTCCCGATCAACGATTATGCATGTATGTTATTTTATGCGTTACACGCCGAGATAGGTGACCAGCCGCTCCTTGTTGGCGGCCAGTTCGGCCGAGGTCATGGCGTCCACGACATGGCCGTCCTCGATCACATAGAAGCGGTCGGCGATGGTCGAAACGAAATGAATCGACTGTTCGACCAGGATCATGGTCAGGCCGCCTTCCTTCAGGCGGCGCACGGCTTGGCCAATCTGCTGCACGATCACCGGGGCGAGGCCCTCGGTCGGCTCGTCCAGCAAGATGAAATCGGCCCCGGTGCGCAGGATGCGGGCGATCGCCAGCATCTGCTGCTCGCCGCCCGAAAGCTTGGTGCCCGGGCTGCTGAGCCGTTCGCGCAGGTTCGGGAACAGGGTGAAGATGTCCTCGACGCTCATGCCGCCCGGCTTGATCACCGGCGGCAGCATCAGGTTTTCCTGCACGTTCAGGCTGGCGAAGATGCCCCGCTCCTCCGGCACGTAACCGATGCCGAGGCGGGCGATCCGGTTCGGCTGGGCGCCCACGATCTCGACGCCGTCGAACTGGATCGAGCCGGTGCGCCGGCCGACCAGCCCCATCACCGAGCGGAGCGTGGTGGTCTTGCCGGCGCCGTTGCGGCCCAGCAGGGCGACCACTTCGCCGCGCCGGACTTCGATGTCGACGCCGTGCAGGACGTGGCTCTCGCCATAATAGGCGTTGAGCCCGGCGATCTTCAGGCGGGGCGCGCCGTCCGCCGCCGCCATGGTCTTCAGCGCCGCCTCAGCCATGACCGGTCCCCATGTAGGCCTCGATCACGGCCGGGTTCTTGGAAACGCTGTCGTAGGGCCCTTCGGCCAGGATCTGGCCGCGCTGGAGCACGGTGATCGTGTCGGATAGGCCGGAGACGACAGACATATTGTGTTCCACCATGAGGATGGTGCGGCCTTCGCGCACCCGGCGGATCAGCTCGATGATACGCCCGACGTCCTCGTGCCCCATGCCCTGGGTCGGCTCGTCGAGCAGCATCAGGTCGGGATCGAGGGCGAGCGTGGTCGCGATCTCCAGCGCCCGCTTGCGGCCGTAGGAGAGTTCGACGGCGAGTGTGTTCAGATAGGCGGACAAGCCGACCGCATCGACCAGTTCGCGCGCCCGCTCGTCGAGATGGTCGAGCTCGCGCACGGAGCGCCAGAAATGGAACACCATGGAGCTCGACGCCTGCAGGGCGACGCGCACGTTCTCCAGTACCGTCAGATGCGGAAAGACGGCCGAAATCTGGAACGAGCGAACCACGCCCATGCGGGCGATTTCAGCCGGCTTTGCCCGGGTGATGTCGCGCCCGTTGAAGCGCACCACGCCGCTCGTCGGCTGCAGGAATTTGGTCAGCAGGTTGAAGACCGTGGTCTTGCCGGCACCATTCGGACCGATCAGCGCGTGAATGCTGCCTTTGCGAACCTTGAGGTTCACATCCTTCACGGCGACGAAGCCGCGAAATTCCTTGGTCAGGCCTTCCGTTTCGAGAACAAGCTCGGCCACCGTGCTCCCCACTGTTTCGGGCGCTCCGGGATCACCTCCCGTGGGTGGTGATCCATCCTGGCGCCGCTTCCGTTTCGCCGGCTTCTGTCGAGCCGTCCATCTCGTTTACCGATGCGGGCCTTAACTGAACAGCCCCTACTTAAGTCTAAAACCGCCCTGCTGACGGCCGAAGCGGCAACCCTTTACCGATCATCGTTGCACCACCCAGGGCGCGGCCTTAGTGTCGGTTGCAGGGGAAACGAGAGAGTGTGCGATGGAAGGTGCAGAACCCGGGTGGACCGTGGTGGTCGCCGACGATCACCCGCTGGTCCGCGACGCGATGCGCCACGCCCTGACGCAGAGCCTGAACGACGTCACGGTAGTGGACGCCTCCAGCCTGGACGAAGCCAAGGCGGCGGTCGACCGGCTGGGGTCGGTCGATCTCGTGATCCTCGATCTCAACATGCCGGGCATGGACGGTTTCACCGGCCTCGCCTCGATGCGTGCCGCCCACCCGCTGGTGCCGGTCGCCATGGTCTCGGCGACCAACGACGAGACCGTGATGCGCCGGGCGATCGAATTCGGCGCCGCCGGCTTCATCCCGAAATCCTCCCCGCTCGAAACGATCGCGGAAGCGGTCGGCCAGATCCTGGACGGCCAAGTCTGGCTGCCCCCGTCGACCGCCCCGGCGGCGGCCGGCACCGGCACCAGCCGCCAGGACATCGCCAAGCGCCTCGGCGAGCTCACGCCCCAGCAGCTCAAGGTCCTGGCCATGATGTCCCAGGGCCTGCTCAACAAGCAGATCGCCTACGAACTCGGCGTCGGCGAGGCCACGGTGAAGGCTCATGTCACCGCGATCCTGAAGAAGCTCGGCGTACACAGCCGCACCCAGGCCGTGATCGCCGCCCGCCTGCTGGATTTCAAGACAGTCGACTGAAGCGGACGAGGTCCCAGAGAAAATCCCCCTGGTCTTGCCGTCATGGCCGTGCTTGACACGGCCATCCACGAGAACACCGAGCCGGGCGGAGAGGCGTGGATCGCCGGGTCGAGCCCGGCGATGACGATCGCGAGTGGTGCTGGGGCTCCTTGGAGTAACCCGACTTCCTCAACCGGACAGCCGTGGGTCGAGCCCGGCGATGACGGTCAAAGGCTGTTTTCCCGACGATGATACTGCCTGATTCCGGCCCGACCGTGGCCCCGGGAGCCGGGTGCTCAGCTCGCCGCGGCGAGGCCCTGCTGCTTGCGCAGATGGTCGAGATAGGCGCGCAGCGCCGCCGGCTTCACCGGCTTCGGCAGCAGTTCGACCTGGTGCCGCTTGGCTTCCTGGCGCAGGCGCGGCTCGCGGTCGGCGGTGATCAGGGCGGCCGGCAGCAGCCAGCCCGCCTGCTGGCGCAATGCCGTGATCACGCCGAGGCCGTTGGCGCTGCCGCCCAGGTGATAGTCGACCAGGATGACGTCGGGGCTCCGCCCGGCGTCGCGCATCGCCTGGCGCGCAGCATCGAGCGATTCCGCCGTCACCACGTCGCAAGCCCAGCCTTTCAGCAGGGCGGTGATCGCTTCCCGGATCGCCGCCTCGTCGTCGATCGCGAGGACGAAGAGCCGCGCCTGTTCTTCTTCCGGCGGGCGAACCTGGATCGTCTCGGCCCGACGCAGAGCGGGCGCTTCGGTCAGCGGGGCCGCGACGGTGAAGACGGCGCCGCGCCCAACGGTCGAGCGAAGCCCGATCGGATGGTCCAGGATGCGGCAGATCCGCTCGACGATGGCGAGGCCGAGGCCGAGGCCCCTCGCCCCCTGCTCCTCCATCTTGGGGTTGAGCCGAACGAATTCGCCGAAGATCGTCTCGCGCTGCTCCGCCGCGATGCCGGGGCCACTGTCCCAGACTTCGACCACGGCATGGTCGCCGCGCCGGCGTGCGCCGATCAGCACGCGACAACGCGGCCGCGCCGGATCGCTGTAACGGATCGCGTTCGAGAGATAGTTCTGGATCACCCGGCGCAGGAGCTGCGGATCGGAGCGAACGGCCAAGCTGGACGGCATGACCACCAGCTCCACACCGCGCTTGGCCGCGAGCGGCGCCAGGGTCGAGGCGATGCCCTCCATCAGCGGGCCGAGGGCGACCGCCTGCCAATCCGGCGTCATCACCCCCTGGTCGAGACGCGAGATGTCGAGCAAGGCGTCGAGCAGCACCTCGACCGCGGCGAGGCCCTGGTCGACCTTGCCGACCAGCGGCTCGTCCGGGTGACGGTCGCTCAGCGCGGTGGCGAACAGACGGGCGGCGTGGAGTGGCTGCAGCAGGTCGTGGCTGGCCGCGGCGAGGAAACGGGTCTTGCCCAGATTGGCTTCTTCCGCCTCGTTGCGTGCCTGGTCCAGTTCGGCGATCACACGGGTCAGGTCGGAGGTGCGTTCCTCGACCCGGCGCTCCAGCGTCTCGTTGGCGAGCTTCAGGGCGGCTTCCGCATGGTGGCGGTCGGTCACGTCGGTGACCATGACCGAAAAGCCGCCGCCGGGCATGGAATCAAAGCGCAGTTCCACGCGCGCCCCGTCCGGCCGCTCGACTTCGCGCACGGCGGTGAGCCCGCCCGGTGGCGGTGTCAGCGCGGAACCGAGCGCGCGCAGGCGGCCGACCACGCCCAGTTCGCCGGTCGAGGTGCCGACCCGCGCCTGTTCCGGCGGCAGCCACAGCATGTCGAAGAAGCGCTCGTTCCAGGTGGTCAGGCGGTGGTCGCGGTCGAACACGCCGATGCCCTGGCTGACGTGGTCGAGCGTGGTGCGCAGCAGGGTGAAATTCTGCCGGATCGCCTCGGTCGCCTCGCCCAGGACGGCGCGCATGGCACGGCCCGAAAGGCGCGTGCCCTGCCGTGCCGAAGCCAGCACGACGCGGGCCGAGGCGGCACCGATCACGCCCGACAGCAGGCGTTCGGTGAAAGCCGCGACATTGACCCCCGTCCGCTCGATCCCGGCATAGGCCTGTTCGGCCTGGTCGACACCGATGAAGCGGGCCGACAGGCTCTTCAATTCCTCGATCGTCATGGCGGCGCCGGCGCGCTGCACCGTCTCGGCGTCCAATTCGACCTGGGGGTTGACGAAGGCTTCGGCCTGTTCGCGGTCGCGCTTGTGCGGGGCGGAGAAGAGCGAGACCACGACCAGCAGGCAGAGGTTCAGCCCGAGGCTGGCGACCACGCCGCGGCTGAGCGGATCGAGCCCGCCCAGGGTCTCCTCGAGCAGGCCATCGAGGGTGACGAGATCCCCCCCGTTACCCGTGATCGAGGGCATGAAGAGGACGAAGAACCAGACCAGGGCACCGCCCACCAGGCCCGCCACCGCGCCATTGCGATGCGCCCCACGCCAGAACAGGCCGAGCAGCAGGGCGGGCGCGAATTGAGCCACCGCCGCAAAGGAGATGAGACCGATCGAGACCAGCGTCATCTGGCCGACCAGCGCGCGTTCGTAGAGATAGCCGAGCAGCAGCACGACGACTACGGCCGCGCGCCTGGTCACCACCACCACGCGGCCGCTGTCGTGGCGATCGAACTGGCGCCAGCGCAGCAGGAAGGGCATGGCGATCTCGTTCGAGGCCATGATCGAGAGCGCCAGGCAGGCGACGATCACCATGCTGCTGGCCGCCGAAAGGCCGCCGATGAAGGCGAAGGTCGAGAGCACGTCGTCGCCCCGCGCCATCGGAATCGCCAGCACGAAAGTATCGGGCGCGGTGCCCGCCGGCAGTGCCGTCAGACCGGCGACCGCGATCGGCACGACGAAGAGATTGATGACGACGAGATAGAGCGGGAAGAGCCAGCGGGCCATGTCCAGGTGGTTGCCGGCACCGTGCTCGATCACCGCGACATGGAACTGGCGCGGCAGGCACAGAAAGGCGAGACCCGACAGGACGGTCAGGGTGAGCCAGCCGGTATCGAGCGTGGGCGAGGCGAAACGGACGAAGGCCGGATCATGCGCGACCTTGGCGAACAGGCCGCCGAAACCGCCGAAGACTTCATAGGTTACAAAAAGGCCGACGGCAACGAAGGCGGCCAGCTTCACGAGCGATTCGAAGGCGATCGCCAGCATCATGCCGCGGTGCTGCTCGGTCGCCTGGGCGCGGCGGATGCCGAACAGCATGGTGAAGACCGCCATCATCACGGCGACGATCAGGGCGGTGTCGCGCCAGGCGTGGAAGTCGCCGGCACCGCTGGTCGCCGCCGTGCCCACGACGGTGTCGAAACTGTCCGACACGGCTTTCAGCTGGAGCGCGATATAGGGCAGTACGCCGACGATCGCCAGCACCGCGACCAGGGCCGAGACGGCCCGGCTCTTGCCGTAGCGCGAGCCGATGAAGTCGGCGATCGAGGTGATGTTCTGGTTGCGCGCGATCAACACCATGCGGGCCAGCAGGCGGTGGCCGAACAGCATGATCACGATCGGCCCGACGAAGATCAGGAAGAAATCCCACCCCGCCGCCACGGCCCGGCCGACGCTGCCGTAGAAGGTCCAGGAGGTGCAGTAGATCGCCAGCGAGAGGGCATAGACCACGCGCTGCGACGTGGCACCGCGTCGTTGGCGCCAGTCGCCCACATAGGCGATTGCGAAGAGACTGCCGATATACAGAAGCGACATCAGCAGGATTGCCCAGTCCTGCAACATGGCGTCACGACCCTCCCTGCACATCTCCATCTACGCGCCAATACCGACCTTTGTCTATTTCCATATGACATTGCGATGGCAAGGCCCGCCGGAAATACGTTTTTGCAACGCAACATGACTTGACGCATGGGCCGCCATTTCTCTGGCGGAGGCGGTTTTTCGACCATTGTCGGGGCTCACCTGTTGGCAAGCCTCCGGTACCACTGTGGCGATCGGCAAAGGCCGAGAGCCTTGATCTGGCTCAAACGGGGTACAACGGGCGAAAAACCGCCCAGGGAGGTAAAAGATGGTCAGCGTGGCAATGGGAAAGGACAAGGAGCGAGCCGAGGCCGCTGAGAAGCGGAAGGTCGTGTTCGCGTCGTCGCTCGGCACCGTGTTCGAGTGGTATGATTTCTACCTCTACGGCTCACTCGCTGCCGTGATTTCCAAGCAGTTCTTCTCCGGCGTCAATCCGACCGCCGCCTTCATTTTCGCCCTGATGGCCTTCGCCGCGGGCTTCGCCGTGCGCCCCTTCGGCGCGCTGGTGTTCGGTCGCCTGGGCGACCTCGTCGGCCGCAAATATACCTTCCTCATCACCATCCTGATGATGGGTGCCTCGACCTTCATCGTCGGCATCCTGCCGTCCTATGCCTCGATCGGCGTCGCGGCGCCGATCATCCTGATCTCCCTCCGCCTGCTCCAGGGCCTCGCGCTCGGCGGTGAATACGGCGGTGCCGCGACCTATGTCGCGGAACATGCCCCGCCCAACAAGCGCGGCAAGTTCACCTCCTGGATCCAGACCACGGCGACCATCGGCCTGTTCCTCTCGCTCCTCGTCATCATGGGCGTGCGCCTGTCGATGTCGCCCGAGGACTTCGAGAGCTGGGGCTGGCGCATTCCCTTCCTGGTCTCGATCATCCTGCTCGGGGTTTCCGTCTGGATCCGTCTGCAGCTGAATGAATCGCCGCTGTTCCAGAAGATGAAGGAAGAGGGCACCCGCTCGAAGGCGCCGCTGACCGAAAGCTTCGCCCGCTGGGGCAACCTGAAGATCGTCCTGATCGCCCTGTTCGGCCTGACCGCCGGCCAGGCCGTGGTCTGGTACACCGGCCAGTTCTACGCCCTGTTCTTCCTGACCCAGACCCTGAAGGTCGACGCCCAGACCGCGAACCTGCTGATCGCCGGCTCGCTGCTGATCGGCACGCCCTTCTTCGTCATCTTCGGCTCGCTGTCCGACCGGATCGGCCGCAAGCCGATCATCATGGCCGGCTGCCTGATCGCCGCCTTGACCTATTTCCCGATCTTCAAGGCGATCACCCACTACGCCAATCCGGCGCTCGAACAGGCCCAGGCCGCCTCGCCGGTCGTGGTCGTGGCCGATCCCAACAAGTGCACCTTCCAGTTCAACCCGGTCGGCACCTCGAAGTTCGTCACCCCCTGCGACGTGGTGAAGAGCGCCCTGGTGAAGCGCGGCACGCCCTACTCGAACGAAGTGGCGCCGGAAGGCACCTCGGCGGTCGTGAAGATCGGCGGCCTGACCATCGACGGCTATGACGGCACCGCGCCCGACGCCAAGGAGAAGGCCGCGGCCTTCGACGCGGCGCTGACCAAGGCGCTGTCCGACGCCGGCTACCCGCTCAAGGCGGATCCCGCAGGCATCAATCATGTGATGCTGCTGGTCCTGCTCTTCGTCCTGGTGGTCTATGTCACCATGGTCTACGGCCCGATCGCGGCCATGCTGGTGGAACTCTTCCCGACCCGCATCCGCTACACCTCGATGTCGCTGCCCTATCACATCGGCAACGGCTGGTTCGGCGGCTTCCTGCCGACCACCGCCTTCGCCATCGTGGCGGCCACCGGCAATATCTACGACGGCCTCTGGTACCCGATCATCATCGCTGCCGGCACCTTCGTGATCGGCATGCTCTTCGTCCGCGAAACCAAGGACAACACGATCATCGACTGATCGACGACGCGAGGGTGGCGGCCCGGCCGCCACCCTCTCCCCATACGAAATTGGAGACGCCCGATGACCGCCACGCCCAAGCCCGATGCCGCCCATGATCCCCTCTATCCGGTTCCGGCCGGTTTCGCGGCGAAGGCGCATGTCGATGCCGCGGGTTACGCTTCGGGTTACCGCCGGTCGGTGGAAGACCCGGTAGGCTTCTGGGGCGAGGCGGGCAAGCGGCTTTCCTGGATCAAGCCCTATTCGGCCGGCGCGGTGAAGGACGTCTCCTTCGGCCCCGGTAACGTGCACATCCGCTGGTTCCACGACGGCGTGCTCAATGTCGCCGCCAACTGCCTCGACCGCCACCTCGAGACCAGGGCCGACAAGGTCGCCATCC
>Ga0265297_10006197_pt1 | contig 17554 bp, 20 predicted proteins | sample Munlanlwell13791_FD_192502 | JGI IMG/M metagenome (GOLD analysis project Ga0265297, IMG submission 192502) | Leachate microbial communities from a municipal landfill in Southern Ontario, Canada - Leachate well 137-91 | ecosystem: Engineered > Solid waste > Landfill > Unclassified | place...
CGAGTACAAAATGCCCACGCTCCGGCGCGGGATCGAGGTCCCGATCGTGCTCTGCGGGGGCCCGGATATCGAGACCCTCAAGAAGATCATCGACCCGCCGGTGGACGGCTACGTGGGGAACGTGGGCCGGTTCATGCGGCGGACGAAAGAGGCCGAGGAACTGGGGAAGCTGGACGAGATCATCGCCGAGATCACCCGGGTGCTTGAGAAGAAGCGGGACTCGATTGCAAAAGACCCGCTTTCGGTTGCACCGGCGCGTCTGATGGGCCTGATAAGGGAGAAGATCCCCGAGATCCTCGACGTGACCTCGCCAACCCCGCTGACCGTGCAGATGGCCGGCCTCCGGGTGAAGCTGCCCTACGATACGTTTGCAGAAAAGGTCAGGAAGATGGAGGTCGAGGACGGGATTACGCTCGGGGATATCGCGGAGGTCCTGCCCTCGCGGATGCGGGACTATATCCTTGTCAAGATCCTCCCATTCTCAGAGACGAATACGGTGGTCTGATGACTGAAACGACAAAGAAGGAGTTCGAGGAGCGCCTGGCCCGCATCGTGGAGCAGGGCGCGGATGTAACGGCCGAGGAGTGGATGAAGGCAATCGAGGTCGAGTACGGCAGGGTGCCGCTCGTCTTCAAGCGGATGGGGGAGCGACCCGAGGTGCTCATCTCGCACCTGCTCTACAAGGGGACGGTGGCGCAGACGAGCCCGCTCGACCCGAAGTTCGTGGAGCTGATCAGCATGGCGGTGGGAGCGGCCCTGAAGTGCCCGCACTGTACCAGCTACCACATGCAGGCGGCGCTGAAGATGGGGGCGACCCGCGAGGAGATCCTCGAAGTGATCCTGCTCTCCGGTATGATCTCCAACTCGTCCGTGCTGGCGAACGCGTACCGGATCTTCGATGAGAAGGTGGAGAAGTGCGTGCCGTGCGAAGTGAAACCGCCGAAGGCCGGTGGGAAGAAGAAGGCGAAGCGGGCTGAGGGAAAGAAGAAGAAGTGAGTGGGCTTTTTTTATCGAGCCATTTTTTGGATCTGGTTACCGTTTTGAGGGAAAGCGTGCTCTCCTTCCGGTGACCAGATAGATTACAGAGATACCGCCTTTCTCAGGTTCTCACAATTGTAAAATGGTCAGGACTACTCCTTGCGTACCGGGGATTTGCCAGGATCTTTTTTCTCTGCACTTTGTTTCCACAGTCCACTGTGTTCATTGAATATGAAGAAAAATTCCCGACCCCGTTTCTCTTTGATGAGATAGCCGAGATCTGCTAAGTGAAGGAGATCCGTTCGTGCGGTCTCATAGACGGTGTTGTACTTCTGCATGATCTCGCGGATGGTGAAGTAGTCGTCAGCATGATCCATTATTTCGCGGAGGATGTCACCTTCCCTCGGGTTGATATCCCGGATCTGTCTGATGATGGCCCTTGTCGCGTTCTGTTCGGTCTGTTTATCCTCAAGATAGGTGAGGAGGTCTTTTCGTCCTGCTTCGATACACGACAGATTATACAGGATGAAGTAGGTGAGATCCATCTCATCGTACTCGGTCTGCAGGTACGCATGAGAGTACTTCTTTTTCGACCGCAGGATGATCCGGGAGAGGGGCATATACTCAAAGAGCCAGTATCCTTTCGACAGTACGTACCAGTAGAAGAGGCTCCGTGCAGTTCGCCCGTTCCCATCATCGAACGGGTGGATATACCCGATAAGGAAGTGCAGTACGATCCCCTTGATGACCGGGTGGATGTACTCCTCACGTGGATCTTCATCTTGTCCACCCTGGTTTGCAAAGGTACAGAGCGCTTCTACGAACGTTCCGATCTCCTGAAAATCGGGAGGTGTGTGGTAGACAACGCCGGTTACCGGGTTTGCGACCACGATATCATTGTTTGTCCGAAACTGCCCGACCGCTTCCCGGTCTATTGTCCCTTTCGTTACCAGGCGGTGGATCTCAAGGAGGAGAGACGGAGTGAGCGGGTCATCCTTGTGGTTGAGGATGAAGGTCAATGCCTCGTAATTGTTGAGTACCATCTGCTCGGAACTGTTCTTCGGCTTTCTGCCTTTCCGGAGCATCTCCTTGGCCACACGCCTTGTTGTTGCTGCACCTTCGAGAATACTCGACGCGATGGCCTCCTCCATGAACGAGTTGATGATCCATGACTGTTCGAGCCGGATGGTCTTGTTGTGGATACGGATATTCCCGGTGAGGTAGCTATCGATGGTATGGAGGTTTCTTGTGATCTCAGGGATGACTGTATAGACCAGTTTAAGGGGAGGGTACTGAACCCGCTCCTGCCGCATCTCCCGGTAGAGTTTCATGACTGCCCATACTCTCTTTCGCTGTTCCGGGTCTGGGATCCGGTACTCCAGTTCATCCCAGGAGAGGTAGCGGCGGTTATACTCCGTTACGTCTTTTTTGAACTGATCATCCAGGAAATAATTCTTCTGCCCTTCGGTGAGAGCAAGCATCCAGTCTGTCGGGGGCCTTTTTGGAAGCTGCGTCACGGGTCAATTCACTAACTACTAATTTAGCACAAATTAGTATTTATTAGTAATTGGGTTTTTCAACGGTTTTGTAAGCGCAACAGTCGAAGCAATTACTAATTTGGTAGCAATTGGGAGATTCTGGGAATGAGAACCGGGTGATGGGGTTTATTCCCCCGTCTACATAATCAACCCGACGATCTTTTGCACCGTGACCGGGTCGAGCGCCTGAATTCCTATCGGATTATATAATACAGCGGCAAGATATATGCTGATACGATGAAGTCCCCGTGGCGTGTTCCTCTGGCACTGGTGGCGATGTCGCTTCTGTTCTTCTTTCCCGCCATAGCCCCTTTTGGTGACAGCGTGATGCGGATCCTTGGGGCTCCCTCCGGCGTGACGATCTTTGTGTCATCCATGATGTGGAGCCCCACACTCCTTGGCCTCATCTCGTTGTGCGGCGGGATTGCGTTTCTCGTATGGACCCGGGACGAGAATCCCTCGTGGCACCTGGGAATCCCCCTTGTTGTCGCGTATGCGGGTATTGTTGTGGCACCGGTTGCCGGGGGATTCTTTGTCATCCACGATATGACTCCCCCGCTCTACCACCCGGGGGTGGTGTGTACGATCCTGGCCGCGTACGGGACGGTCCTCCTCCCTCCCTGCGCAGCACTCTTCTTCTGGTCTCAGAGACGGGCGGGATGGTGGGCCCCGGTGATGACCGGTGTTGCCCTTGTCATAACGCTGAATGCGCTGGTACTCATGTTCTATGTGCTCTCCCCCTACCTGATAGCGGCGGGATTGCTCCCCCCGGCACAGCCCCAGTACATCGACGGTCACCTGGTGAAAATGGCTGACGGGGAAGGGATACTGTACCTGTTACTCCACTACATGATAGGACTCCCCGTCCTGGGCCTCTGCTTCCTTGCGCTTGCGGGGTATTCCTGGTACACGGTTCGCCGGGCTACGGCTCCCGGGCAGGAGACGTAAGACCAAGAGTCTGCTGCTATAGATGCGTGCATATGGGGGGGTCAACAGTCAACCCCCCCACCATTTATTTTTTAAAACGATCCGACCCCCCCTGCATGGGGGTGGGGGGGTTACCGGCCGACCCCCTCCCCCCTCCGGGCCAAATCGACCCCCCGTTATCATTTCTGGGAACCCTGCGTTCCGGCTCGTTCCTCTGAGGCTCCACGCGAAATACCGGTCGCGATACTGAAAAAACCGGCCTCTTACTCACTTTTGAGGAGGGGGGTCGACTACCGACCCCCCCTCCCTATTTTTTTCAAAACGGGTTGACCCCCCACCCTCTCGCGATCATGGAGGGGGGGTCTCCCCCACTCTTGATCTGTCTGGAGTCGGATCTCCGGCGTGAGTTCACGAAGCGGGGGGAGGAATGAACTGGGTGGGAGGGGGTTAATGGTAGACCCCCCTACCCCTCTGCTAAATTTTTATGTGGGAACCCCAACCCCATCAGAAAAGAATTGTGGGATTGACTGGAGGGGACTGAGTGTCCCAAGCAAACCGGTGCCGGGCACCTGCCAGATTTCGTGCACATATAACATTATAATGCATGATTTTATCTACTTCCGTGCACTATGATGGTTCAGGAACATCGTATGGCAGTAACCGATGCACTGATCACCCAGCGACGCGAGATCGAGAGCAGGCTTAAGGAGCGGTATATCGAACGGGATGCCGCGATCAGCGGGAGATCGGGCGACCTGATACGGGTAATTTCAGGGCCGCGAAGGGCAGGAAAATCATTTTTTGCCATGCATCAGCTGCCGCAGGATGGCAGGTTCGGGTATGTGAACTTCGATGACGAACGGCTGGCGGCACGGGAGGGCGACGAGATCATCGCGGCAGTAAAGGAGGTATTCGGTGCGCCGGAAGTCCTCTTCCTCGACGAGATCCAGAACCTGCCGGGCTGGGAACTCTTTGTCAACCGGCTCCAGCGGGAGGGGTATCGCCTCATTCTCACGGGTAGCAACTCCCAGCTCCTCAGCTCCGAACTTGCCACGCACCTGACCGGAAGATACCTCCAGACCACGCTCTTCCCCTTCTCGTTCCGGGAAGTCCTGCGCACACGTGGCACACTCGTTACCGCCACAGAGAAACAGGCAATACTTGCCCGGTACGCGAAGACCGGAGGATTCCCCGAGGTGATCCTGAAAGATCTTGAGGGAAGGGAATACCTCTCGGCACTCTTCGATGCGGTCGTGTACAAGGATATCGTGAAACGGTATCACATCCGTTCGGTCCCTGCTATCGAAAATCTGGCACTGTACCTTATCTCCAATATTGCAAGCGAATATTCCTACTCCACGCTCGCGAAGGTAACCGGCAGCCGGAGTGTCCACACCGTCAAGAAATACTTAGGTTATCTTGAACAGACCTTTCTCTTCTTCTCCGTCCCGAGATTCTCATTCAAGGTAAAAGAGCAGATCACGGCAAACCGGAAGATCTACTGTATTGATAACGGATTCATCCAGGCAAAAGCCGCAACCTTTTCAGAGAATCGCGGGCGGCTCTATGAAAACCTCGTTGCAATTACCCTGAAACGACATGAGATGAACGGCTTGCTTTCATGCTATACCTGGAAAAATGCCCAGCAGGAAGAGGTGGATTTTGTTGTCCGTAGGCAAAACCAGGTATCAGAGCTTATTCAGGTATGCACACACATCGGCTCCCTCACCACAAAGGAGCGGGAAGTCAGGGCTCTTCTCAAAGCAGGACGGGAACTTCAGTGCTACCGGCTCCGTATCATTACCGAATCAGAGGATCGGGTGGTTGAGGAAGAGTGGTTTGGCATTAAGGGGACTATTATCTATGAACCCATCTGGAAATGGCTGGAGAGAGACGGGCTGGAGGATTAAAGGGGACACCCATCATATAATCCACCATTTTTATTAATCCCAAAAAAGGGTCTTCCCTCTAAAAATGCTGATCTTTCTTTCCCTTCCCCGCTTTCTTCTTCCCGGTCCTGAACAGCTCGTTCACCATCTTCACGGCACAGAGATCCCCGCACATCGAGCAGGTATCCGTTGCCCCATCCCGCTCGTGGATCTCCCGGGCATGGTCGCCATAGAGCGAGAGCCGGAACTGTTCGTCCCAGTCCAGCTCGTGCCGGGCCTCCGCCATCTGCACCTCGCGCTCCATCCGCCAGCCCTCTGGCTTCCGGACCGTGTCGCCCACGTGCGCCGCGATCTTTGCCACCCGGGTGCCCTCGATGATATCGTCAACGTCCGGCAGAGCAAGGTGTTCGCTTGGCGAGACCATGCAGAGGAAGTCCGCCCCGTTCAGGCAGGCTGTTGCGCCGCCGATGGCTGCAACCACGTGGTCGTAGCCCGGCGCAATGTCAGTGACGATAGGCCCGAGCAGGTAGAGTGGGGCGTAATCGGTGATCTCCTTGATCATCCGGACATTGTAGCCCACCTGGTCGAGCGGCATATGGCCGGGGCCTTCGATCATCCGCTGGACCCCCGCTTCCTGCGCCCGCTTCGCAAGCGTCCCGAGTGTGACGTACTCCACGGACTTTGCCAGCTTCCCCGCGTCCTGCAGGCAGCCGGGCCGCATCCCGTCGCCGAGGCTGACCGTGACATCGTACTCAGCAAGGATCTCAAGGAGGTAGTCGTACTCGGCATAGAGCGGGTTCTCCTCCTCCCGCTGCATCATCATCGCGCAGTGGAACGATCCGCCCCGGGAGACGACCCCCATCAGCCGGGGGTCGGCCTTCAGCGCATCGAGCGCCTGCCGGTTCACGCCGCAGTGGAGAGTTAAGAAGTCCACACCCTGCTTGCAGTGCTCCCGGATCACCTTGAAGAGCAGGTCGGCCGTCACGTCGCCGGCATTGCCTGCCCGGCGCACCGCTTCGTACACGGGAACCGTGCCGACCGTGGTATCGAGTTTCAGGATCTTTTTTCGGATCGCGACCAGGTCGCCACCCGTAGAGAGATCCATTAATGCATCGGCACCGTTATCGAGCGCTGCCTGTGCCTTCTTCACTTCGAGCGCCGGGTCGCACCGCGAGCCCGAGGTCCCGATATTGATATTGATCTTGACCGTGCAGCCCTCACCAATGGCACAGGCCTTGTGCTTCCGGTTCGGGTTCTTCGGCACGACAATCCGGCCATCCACGATTCCTCGTGCCAGCCGTGCCGGCTCCATACCTTCCGCCCGCGCCACGGCTTCCAGCTCTTTGGGAAGTTTCTTGTGGCACCTGCGGATGAGCGAATCCATAAAACACATCTGTTTTGAGTCCTTATTATTGTGCATGCAGGTCGAGTGGCTGACAAGCGGCGATCCGTGGGCGAACTCCTACATCGCAGGAAACATCCTCGTGGATGCCGGGGTTCTCCCGATGGTGGTTGCCCCGTACAAGGAACAGATCGAGACCATCGTCCTCACGCACTGCCACTTCGACCATATCGCACGGGTGAAGGAGATCGCGCACATGTGCAAGGCGAAGGTGGCCATCCATACGATGGACGCCCTCGGCCTTCTGGAGGATACCCGGTCCCTCTCCATGAATTTCGGCGCCCGGTCGCCGGGGATCATTCCCGATACCAAGCTCAAGGACGGCGACAAGATCGGCGACTTCGTGGTCATCCACACACCGGGCCATACGCCGGGCTGCATCTGTCTCTGGTCGGAGAAGGACCAGGTGCTCATCTCCGGCGACACGGTCTTTGCGGACGGGTACTTCGGGCGGTACGATTTTCCCGGCGGGAGCAGGACCGACCTCTCCCGGTCGCTCGAACGGCTTTCAAGCCTTGACGTTGAGGGATTGTATGCAGGCCACGGGCAGCCCACTACGGAGGGCGGCAGCCGGTGCATTGCCGCAGCCATGGGGCTGATGAAGAGCGGGTATGGATAAGGGCATCTACTGCCTCGTGTTTAAGAACCCGGCCTGCACGGCCCGGGTCGGGGCGCTCGGCGAGATCGCGTTCCGGAAGGGCAGGCACGTGTACGTGGGCTCGGCACTCGGAAGCGGGGGTCTTGCCCGGCTCGAACGGCACGTTGCCCTCTCGCGGGAAAAAAACAAAAAGCCGAAGTGGCACGTGGATTACCTCTCCACCGACAGCCGTTTTGCGCTCCGGTACACCGTCCACGCGGTGACTGAAGAACGGTTTGAGTGCCGGCTCGCAGACTCCCTCGGGGAACCGGGCATCCCCGGGTTCGGGTCGAGCGACTGCGACTGCCTATCCCATCTCTTCTACCGCACGCAGGATCCCGTGAGCGGGATCGAACGTGCATTCCGGGCCCTGGGACTCGTCCCGGTCACCACAACCATCAAGAACCCGTAATACCGTAAGGGTATCATATGAAGGTTCTGGGTATCTCGGGAAGCCCGCGGAAGGAGGGCAACACCGCAACACTCGTGAAGGTGATCCTTGACCGGTGCCACAAGGCCGGGATCGAGACCGAGTTCGTCTCCCTTGCAGGAAAGAAGATCCTGCCCTGCCTCGGCTGCGAGAAGTGCCGGGAGACGAAGTGGTGCATCATCGAGAAGGACGACTGGGACAAAGTGATAAAAAAAGTGCTTGAATGCGATGTCCTGATCATCGGCTCCCCCACGTATTTCTTCGATGTGAACGGCCAGACCAAGAACTTCATCGACCGCACCTTCTCCCTCTATCACGACCGCAAGCTGACCGGCAGGAAAGGCGTGGCCGTTGCGGTGCACGCGAACAAGGGAGTGACCCGGACCATCCAGACCCTCGAAGGGTTCCTCTCCACCCACGAGTTCGCCTCGCTCGGGTCCATCAAGGGGACGGGATTCCACGAAGGCGATGTGCTCAACGATGCCGAGGCGATAAAAAAGGCCGAGAAGACCGCCGATAAAATAATTCAGCTCATCAGGACCAAGCACGGGTAATTTTAGTACCCGTGCTTCTTGCCGGTCATCTCATCAATATCGATCCGGATCACGCAGACGCGCCCGAGTTCCTTCTCGCTGAAGATGTGCTCTTCTCCCCCGTAATGCTTCAGGATGCAGATGAGGGCACGCAATTTCTCCTTATTTTCGGTGACAAACGAGGCAGTCCCGGTGCAGATCACGCTTTTGTACTGCATCTCCCATGAGCAGGGATTGTCATCGGTGAGGGGCCCTTCGGTGCTATCTACTTCCACGCAACAGCGGGGGTTGCGCCGGAGGATATCGGTCTTCTTTCCTTCCGGGGCGCAATGGATATAGAGGGCGCCGCCGTCCATTCCAAAACAGAGAGGAACCACATAGGGATCGGTACCGTCAGAGAGGGCGAGCCGGCATACGGGGGCAGCATCAAGGATCGCTTCCATCTCCCCGTGATCGGTAATCTCACGATCTTTTCGCCGCATATCAGGTCCTTTCGTCATCCCTGGACGGAATCAGTTCATACAATGTCGTGCGCCGGGCAAGAGTCCTTCCGAGATCCTCTGCCACCCGCTGCATCTCCCCGGGGTCAAGGTAATCGGTATTGGTTGCCCCGGCTCCCTTGGAGATGCTCTCCTCAAAGACCGTGCCCCCCAGATCGTTCGCTCCGGCAAGTAAGCCCAGCTGGGCCATCTTGATCCCTTCCTTCACCCACGAGACCTGGATATTTTTGAAATTGTCCAGGAAGAGCCGGGCCACCGCAACCATCAGCTGGTCCTCCCTGCCCGTGGCCCCTGCCCGGGCATGACCCTCCCGGAAGATCGGGGTGTTCATGTGGATGAAGGAGAGCGGGACGAACTCGGTGAACCCCCCGGTCTCGTCCTGGATGTCCCTGAGAATGGAGAGGTGCACCACCCGGTCAGCCGTACTCTCGCAGTGCCCGTACATGATCGTGGCCGTACTCGGGATCCCGAGCGTGTGGGCCTCGGTGATGATCCGGATCCATTCTTTCGTTGGGATCTTCCCGCGACAGATCCGGTCGCGGACCGAATCAACCAGAATCTCCGCTGCCGTGCCGCACATCGAGTTGAGGCCGGCCTCTTTCATCGCTTCAAGCACCGCAACCGTGCTCATGTTGCTCTTCTTTGCCGCATAGGCAACCTCCATCGGGTTGCTCGCGTGGAGGTGGATCTTCGGTGCTGCCTCGTGGATCCAGCGGTACACATCGGTATAGGACTGAGCAGTAAAGTCCGGGTGGAGGCCGCTCACGGTGCAGATCTCCGTGCACTTCCGCTCCGTTGCCAGTGCCACTTTTTTCTGGATCTCTGCCTTGTCGTGGAAGTAGATTCCCTCATCCCCGGGTTTCTTCGAGTACCCGCAGAACCCGCAGTTGTTCACGCAGAGGTTGGTCACGTTGATATTCTGGTTCCGGACATAGGTGACTGCGTTTCCCACCCGCTCTTCGCGCACCCGGTCTGCGGCGGCGGCAATCTCCCAGACCTGCCGGTCGCGGATCTGAAAGAGCCGGAGCGCTTCGTCCCCGGTCAGCCGGTGTCCTCCCTGCACATCATCCAGTAGCGTCTTCAGGCTCGGTTCCATAGATCCTCACGGTTCTGTTACGGAGTGTGGCGCCTCCCTGAAATTAAAGTATCGTTATCCTGATTCCGCAGGATTATCATCCGGTACGTCAACCATTCCTGTACGCGTATGAAACAGGTAGAAGTCCGGCTGAGCAAAAAGGTTGCCAAGGGATTCGTCATTCCTCTTGGACCGGCCAACCTTGTTGCCATCAAGACCGACGTGGGACTCGTCGGGTGCGGTGCATTCGATGTGGCGGCACTCGATTCCTTCAGTTATCCCGCGGCAAAAGTGAGACCCTCAATCGGGCCGTCGATTGTTACGACCGACGATATCCTCACCGGGATTGTCAAAGAGACCAACCGTGCCGCAATGGGACGCGGGATCAAGACCGGTATGACGGGCCGCCAGGCCCTCGAACTCCTCTGATCCGGCTTGGCGGGGGAGGCCTAGGCCGATCACCTGCTGTTGCAGTGAATATCCGGTACCATGGGTGCCCTGTCCGTGGCCGGCTGCCACTTCCCGCACTTTTATCTCCCTGTTCGATCCATGCCCCAGTATATGCCGCAGGCTAAAACGATTACATGGCAGTCTGTTTCCCGAAAGACACGGGAGGGGGCCGGCGTCCGGCTCCACAGGGCATTCGGTTACCACGAAATCCCCGCCTTTGATCCATTCCTGATGCTGGATGACTTCCGCGCCGAACGGCCAGAGGATTATCTTGCCGGTTTCCCGTGGCACCCGCACCGGGGAATCGAAACCGTGACGTACATGCTGGAAGGGACCGTTGAACATGGTGACAGCATGGGGAACCGGGGCACTGTTGATGCAGGCTGTGTCCAGTGGATGACAGCAGGATCCGGTATCATCCACCAGGAGATGCCAAAGCCGGTAGACGGGAACATGGGGGGCTTCCAGCTCTGGGTCAACCTGCCGCGGAGCCACAAGATGATGGAACCCCGCTATCAGGAGATACTGGCGGTTCATATCCCCGTAGTCGCATTGCCGGGGGGTGCGGAGGTGAGGGTCATCAGCGGAACTGTCAATGGTGTTGCCGGCCCCGTCCGCGATATCGTTGCGGAGCCCGAGTACCTTGATGTGACCCTTCCGCCGGGTGTGCAATTCTCGCTTCCGGTCAGGCCCGGTTACGTGGCCGCGGTATACATCATCGGGGGAAGCGGTATCTTTGACCGGCAGCAGGACAAGGAACTCGGGAACCGGGTGATGATCCTGTTTGGCAACGACGGCGATTTGGTCGGAGTCAAGGCAGGAGACAACGGGGTGAGGTTCCTGTATATCTCTGGAAAACCTCTCCGCGAACCCATTGCCTGGGGCGGGCCTGTCGTCATGAACACGGAAGAAGAGCTGCAACAGGCATTCGACGAATACGAGCGTGGCACATTCATTAGGAAAATATCCTGAATGCCTAAAAAATACCGGAAGAGAGCCAGGTCAGCACCTGTTCCTGCCGGTATTCAAACCGGATTGCTGAAGTGCCGGGCCATGGTATCGTTCACACCAGATCGTACAGTGTTGTCCGCTGCTTCAGTGTGCGCCCGATGTCGGCAACGATCCGTTCCATATCCTTCGGGTCGAGGTAATCCGAACCCGATGCCCCGGCATTGCCGGTCACGTCATCCGTGAACATGGTGCCGGCAAGGTCGTTGGCACCGGAGAGGAGCGCCAGCTGGGTCATCTTTAAGCCCACCTTTCCCCATGCCACCTGGATATTGTTGAAATTGTCAAGGAAGAGCCGGGACACGGCAAGCATCAGCAGGTCTTCGCGGCCGGTGGGTCCGGCCCGGGCAAGCCCCTGCTGGTAGATCGGGGTGTTGGTGTGGACGAAGGGCAGGGTGACCAGTTCCGTGAACCCGTGCGTCTCGTCCTGCACATCCCGCAGGATGCCAAGGTGCTCGATCTGGTGCTCGGCAGTTTCGTACGATCCGTACATAATCGTTGCCGTGGACCGGAGCCCGGCCCGGTGCGCCTCTTTGATGATCCGGACCCAGTCTGCGGTTGACACCTTGCGGGGGCAGATCACGTCCCGGACGGAATCGACCAGGATCTCTGCTGCCGTGCCCTGGATGGTGCCAAGACCCCCGGTCTTCAGCCGGGCGAGCACATCGGGGGTCGGGCAGTGCAGCTTTTTTGCGGCAAAGGCCACTTCGTCAGGGCTGAACGCGTGAATGTGAACACCCGGGTGAATCTCGTGGATCCAGTCCATCAGGTCACAGTAGGTATCGAGCGTAAAACCCGGGTGAACGCCGGAGAGGAGGCAGATCTCGGTTACGCCCCGCTCCTTTGCCATGCGGGCCTGTATCTGGATGCCGTCCTTGTCCATGCAGTAGGCACCCTCGTCGGTGGCCTTCCTGCCAAAGCCGCAGAAGCCGCAGAGGTTCTTGCAGATATTGGTCACGTGCAGGTTCTGGTTCCGCACGTACGTGACGGTATTTCCAACACGCCGCTCCCGCATCTCGTCAGCAGAAGTCGTGATCTTCCAGACATCCCGGCCTTTCGTCTTCATCAGGAGGGTTGCTTCATCTGTGGTCAGCCGGTGGCCCCCCTGCACATCGTCAAGGAGCGTGGTTAGTGTGGTCATCCGGCGCCCCTACTTCTGGTTCTTTCCTGCCTTCTTCTTCGAGCCTTTCGATCCCTTACCTTCCGTCTTAGCCTCCCGTGACTTGAGGTAGAGCTCGTGCAGGATCATGATGATGATGACCGCTGCAATCACTTCCCAGATATGGAGCGGGAGATAGCCGACCAGGGGCACGGTGAAGAGGGCCTTCCCGACAATCCACTCGTCCTTCACGGGTGCAGGGGTGCCGATTTTATCGTAGATCTCGAACTGGTCCGGGTTCCGGTTATGGTCGCCCCAGGTGATGTACCCGTCCGAGGGGGCCGTGTAATTCGACCTGAGCTGGTTGCCGCGGATCTCCGTCAGGGGCGTCGAGGTGTTGGCATAGGCAACGGCCCGGTGGATGATGGGGTGGACCGCGGTGTTCCCGTTGGGCTTGTAGATGATAACATCGCCGTAACTGTTGAACTTCGGGACGTTTGCCGCCTTGCCCTCCTCCCAGGTCATGAGCTCCCCGTACCGGTCCTTCTGGACCACGACCACGAGGTCCCCGATGTTCATGTTCGGGACCATGCTCCCGGATTCAATGGTCACAACAGCCGGCCATGTGCCACAAATAAGGAAGAGGGTAAGGGCAATTGCACCGACCACCGCGACAACCCAGAGGAGGTCGCGGGCAAGCGAGACTGCCCAGTGGTCACTGGTGCGGAACTGGGTGAAAAGCGAACGGATATCCCGGGGTTTGTCGTGGTCTGCCATGGGTATGCCTGAAGAGGTGTGTGATACAGTGTTGAACCGGGCGCTGATAAAGAATGCGGGATGTTGAGTCCCTTCAGGGACGAGACAGGAGAAGAGCCGAAGGCTCTTCGACTTGCCGAATCCATTCAGGGAAAAGGTAGGAAAACGCATCACTGTTTTTCGACATCCGACAGGTCGTCAGACCTGGAGGAGGAGAAGATGCGAAGCATCTTCGCCCGATCCCAAAAGGTCGCGACCGTTCAGTGGAAGAAAACACCGGACAGGTAATACAGGCCGAACAGGATCAGGAACACCCCGCAGGCCGCCATAACCATATGGTAGATCCGGTCGGACATGATGGTCTTTCCCCGCGATACACCGGTGGAGACGAGGGTATACCAGCCGGTATCGGCCGCCCAGTGCCCGATCATAAACGCCCCGGCAAGGACGAGGCCCCCTTCGAGCCCGGCAATCACCATGGTGCTGCCCACCGAGAGCCACCAGATCCAGAAATACGGGTTGGCCGCGCTCGTCAGGAGACCGGCCATGTACGGATTCGAGGCCGCCTTACCGCCGGCTTCCTGCGAAACCACGGTAAGGGTGGCATCCCTGCAGCCCCGGAGAGTCAGTGCGCCAAAGACTACCAGGGCAATGCCACCGGTCACCGCAATCAGGGCTGTATAGGGTTGCGCTACGGCAGCAAGACCGAGCACAATCAGGAGGAAGATCGCCGCCTCCACCACCATATGGCCGCATGATATCTTCAGGCCGGTCTTCCAGTCCCCGGTCAGCGAGGCCTGGATGGTGGCAACCAGCGTCGGGCCAGGGGCGAGCGCTCCCGTAAGGCCGATGACAAACCCGACAACCAGCATGGAGACAAGATCGTACATGAACGGTGTGTCCGTTATTGACAGGTTCGCCGGGCAAGATTATCAACCATGGCAGGCAGGGATGACTGCCCGTTACAGCTGCACAAAATAACAGTCTATATTCGTGGGGCACCCAATATTCTGGTATGTCCGATGCGCAGGAGATCGCCCACCGGTTCCTCGATACCAAGCTGCAGGTCCACCCCGACGTGGTCCGCTATATCCTGGAACATGACGAGCCGGGTCTCATCGATCGCATCATCAACGCCGTGCCTGATGGTACGGTCGTGGTCTCGGCAAAACACATCCCGGGGGTCCACCCGACCCGGGACGGGGTCCGGTTCGATATCGATCCGGAAGTCGAGGTGGTCTCCGGCAGCGCCGGCACCTCGGGGCCGGTGAACGGGACCATGGATTACCTCCACTATTTCCGGGACCGGTTCGGGCGGCTCGGCGGGATGATCCGGGCCAGAGCCGGTGCCATGCCCATCGAGGGCCTCACCAAGAACACCCGTTACCGTCAGGAAGAGTGCACGGTGATCGGCATGGTGGTTGATGTGAAGACCACGAAGAACGGCCACCGCATTGCCGAGATCGAGGACACGGCGGCGTCCATCGGGGTGCTCTTCCGGAAAGACCGCCCGGTCTTTCACGATGCCGAGAAGATCATCCCCGACGAAGTGATCGGCGTGAAAGGCAAGCTCTCCAGCGATGGGAAGCTCTTCTTTGCCGAACTCCTGTACCGCCCCGATATCCGGATCGATCATGCCCCGTACAAGAGCGAAACCCCGGGAAAAGCGGTCTTCATCTCGGACGTGCACGTGGGAAGCGACACCTTTCTCGAAGGCAGCTGGAACAAATTTGCTGACTGGCTCTCGGACACGGATTACCAGTATCTCCTCATTGCCGGCGACCTCGTAGATGGGATCGGTATCTATCCCGGGCAGGAACAGGAACTGACCATCAAAAACATCTACGAGCAGTATGATGTCTTTGCCACGATGATGCGGGACCTTCCCTCCCGGATGAAGATCATTGTTGCGCCGGGCAACCACGACGTGGTCCGGGGCGCCGAGCCGCAGCCGGTGCTGCCTGAGCAGTTCACCCGGAAGTTCCCCGAGAACTGCGTGCTTGTTGAGAATCCCGCGTTCGTGCGGCTGCAGGGCGTCGGGGTGCTGATGTACCACGGCAGGTCCATCGATGACATGATCGGCCTGATCCCGGGCGCGTCCTATGACAACAGCGGCCTGATGATGGAGGAGATGCTCCAGCGCCGCCATCTCGCTCCGGCCTATGGCCGGAGAACCCCAATCGCAGCAGGAAAATCCGACCGGCTGATCATCGATACCCTGCCCGAGATCCTCCACACCGGCCATGTCCACATCAAGGGCATTACGAATTACCGGGGCGTGCTCGGGCTCAATGCCGGTACCTGGCAGTCCCAGACCAAGTTCCAGAAACAGATGAACGTGAACCCGACACCGGCACTGGCGATTACCGTGGATCTCCAGACGCTGGTGCCTGAGACATTCTCGTTCGCTTAAATTACAAAAAAAGATTATTCTTTCTTCTCTGCGGCGGGTTTTGTCCCCTCCGCCGGCGCCGCTGCCGGTTCCTTCTTCTTGGGTCCTGCCACGGTGACCTTCTCGATCCCGCCCCGGGCCGTCATGGCCGGGCGGTACTGGGTGTCCATCGTAAGACACTTGGTCGGGCAGGTATCGACACAGACGGCGCAGACCACGCAGCGCATGTTGTCGATCTGCCATGTCTTCTCCTTCACCTCAACGCTGATCGCCTGAGACGGACACTTCCGCTGGCAGGTCCGGCAGGTGATGCACCCCGCCGGGTTGATCGTGACGTGACCGCGAGTAAGTGGAGTCTTCTTGGCCGGCTTTGCCGGGTACATCAGGGTCGAGGGGCGGGAGAAGAGGCTTTTTAGGACCGTCTTGGTATTCTGGAAGATGGACATGATTCTCACCGCTCCGCACAGCCGATACAGGGATCGATACTCAGCACAATCACCGGCACATCCGCCAGCTGGCACCCTTTGAGAATCTTCACCAGCGGCGGGATATTCGTGAACGTCGGGGTCCTGACCCGGTGGCGCACGAGATTCTTTTTGCCATTACCCTTGATGTAGTGGAGCACTTCGCCCCGGGGCTGTTCCGTCCGTGAGATGTATTCCCCGTCCGGCGCACCGGTCACCTTCATGTCAACCGGGCCATCGGGGATCTTCCTGATGCACTGCTCGATGATATCGATGGATGTGAACATCTCTTTTGCCCGCACCGCACAGCGGGCATAGCTGTCGCCGCCGTGCTCGACCACGGGCCGGAAGTTGATCTTCCCGAATGCCCCGTACCCGGTCTCGCGGATATCGATTGCAAGGCCGCTCCCCCGGGCCGTGGGGCCCACGGCGCCGAGGTAATAGGCGTCCTCTTTGTTCAGTACGCCGATACCTTTCAGCCGGTGCTGCATCGAGCTGTCGTGGAGGAAGACATTCGTGAGATCCTGGAGTTCGTGCTCCATGCTTTTGAGCCCCGTGAGCATCTCATCGAGTTTCTCCGGGGTGATATCCTTACGGACTCCGCCCACCTTGCAGACGCCCTGGATGACCCGGCCACCGGTGGTGGCTTCAAGGTCATCGAGGATGTGCTCCCGGAGGCGCCACGCGTTCATGAAGACGCTCTCAAATCCCATGCTGTCGGCAAAAAGGCCGAGCCAGAGCAGGTGCGAGTGGAGCCTTGAGTATTCGCCCCAGATCGTCCTGAGATACTGCGCACGCTCGGGTACTTCGAGGCCCATGATCGCCTCGATGCCCTGCACGTAAGTCTGGCTGTGGATGAAACTGCAGATCCCGCAGATCCGTTCCGCGATGTAGACGTATTCGGTGAACTCGCGTTTCTCCACGAGTTTCTCGAGGCCCCGGTGCACGTACCCGATGGTCGGGACCACATCAACAACCAGTTCGTCTTCGAGGACGAGGTCGAGGTGGAGGGGCTCGGGAAGCACCGGGTGCTGCGGGCCGAACGGTACCGTTATTTGTTTTGACATGCGTCGTCCTCCTTCGTTATGGTCACAGAAAACGGATGTTTGATCGCCGTCTTGTAGAACGTGCCCTTGAAATCGATGTTGATCCCGGTCACGGTCAGGCCGTACAGGTCATGGATCTCGTTCTCGTACACGAACGCACCCCAGTACACCCCGCTGATGCTCGGGATGACCGCATCCTGTTTCACCGTGATCCGGTAGTTCGTCAGGAGATATTCCTTGTCGTACGTGTAGATGATCTCGAAATCATCGCCTACTTTTGTGCACCCGATCTGGACGAGACGCTGGCCGCTGTTCTTTGCTTCCTGTGCCTTTGTCACAACATCCCCGACACCGATCGGTGTGATTTCCTGTGTTGCCATTACTGAGCCCCTCCGCTCTTGGATATATGTTCAGGATGCAGTCCCGCGTG
>Ga0265297_10006198_pt1 | contig 17552 bp, 28 predicted proteins | sample Munlanlwell13791_FD_192502 | JGI IMG/M metagenome (GOLD analysis project Ga0265297, IMG submission 192502) | Leachate microbial communities from a municipal landfill in Southern Ontario, Canada - Leachate well 137-91 | ecosystem: Engineered > Solid waste > Landfill > Unclassified | place...
TTGCCTCGTTTCATACCCACACGCATCAAAATCCGATAGGGTACATAAATTCGACCCATGCCTATGATTGCATCTTCCGAAATATAGAACCCAATTATCTCCATGAGGCTCTATTGAATATCTCGTTGGGCAACTACATATCTCCATACTTCTATTATCTCACACTGGCATTGATTAAGCAAGGGGCAATGCTTCCCTTTTCACCGTTTACCATAGAAAAATATCTATACCTTGTTATCCTATTAGTTCCCCTATTGAACCACCCATTATCGAACTTCTCTTGCTCCCTTTTTAACAGGCCGTCATCAGTTAGTTCCTTCAAATATCTCTTCATAGTATCTCTGGGTGATAATACATCCATTACAATAGTAGAATATAACTGTTCACAAGTTAAACCTTCTGGGTGTTTTGACACAGCATCTACGATCTGTTTCTTTATTTCCAGTACTTCTATGCTTCGTTTCTTCAATTATTCTCCTTTATCCTTGATTGAATGCGGGTTGTCTAGCTGGTCGATTAACAGGTTCTTTTTGCGGATTCTTTGCGGCCTTTTCTGGCTCTCTGATAATATCAGGGGATTCGTCTGGGATAACCCTAACATGTTTTCCTACGCGCATATTCCCTCCATGCTTTATCTAACTTATATTTATCTTTAAGCATACGATACATAACCGTAGTCATCCATGTAGTAAATGCGTATGCTATGCCAAGAACTATCATATCCTCCAAGTTTTTGTACAATGGCTCAGCTAAATTCGGGCGCATAAAGTAGAATGGGATAGATGCTATTACTATGAACCATAACCATAACACTATCCCAATATACCCAAACAGCCCCACTTTAATACCTAGCCCTATTCTCTCTTCTCGTTCATCTATATGCATATTATATTTATGCGCTATCTGTTCTACCTCATTAAATGAAACGCCCATAGCATCTACTATAGATAATGGTATAGCTTTTTGCGACCTGTACCCTTTTTCGGCCTCACACACTCTTCCGAATATACCTATTCTGCCAACAATGTATTTATCATTATCTTGTATTTTGATGGGCTCTTTGGAAGAGTAGAATCCATACGCGCACGTGCTGCATCTTTCTTCGCTTATAGGGCTCTCTTTAACGCAAACATCACACTTCTTATCTGTGTTGATGCCTGACTTCCACTTATATTTCTTGCCCCACTTTAATCTACCTGAGCCGAACTTATATGGACCAGTGAGTGATTCCAATTCAAGAGTCTTTTTGTTGACTCTCCACATTCGATACGATTTTATCATCTTTATTTATTCCTGCTATTGCCGCGAAGATTATGCCTATCAACCCTATTATGCCTAATATTAGCCCCTGAGCTGGATGATCATTAGAGCATATAAACGACACAGAACCAAATATTGTGGTTCCTGCAAAACAATACTTTATGTGCACTAAATCTCTTAGTTGTTCATCCCTCATTTTAACACTTCAGAATATATAGTGCTATTAACCCAACAATAGCGATTATGATGTACTTTACATTGTCTTTATCTATCTCCATGATGAGCCTCAAAAGTAGGGCGGGGAGGAATCGAACCTACTCTGTCGGGTTCAAAGCCCGATGCACTACCATTATGCGACCGCCCTATTGCAAACTACTTAGGCTTTCTTATCAGTAGATACCCAACACCGCCAAGACTAATAGCGGACAACACTCCAAACACGATAGCCAGTACAGTGATAGCCTTATTTAGATCATCTGTGTTCGCATTATCCCTATCTATACTGTCTAAGACTGCCTCATCTACATATACTCTTGTCTGTTCGTTCTTTTGAAGCAACTCATCATAACACAGCACATCATCCTCGCTATTTTTATCCAATTCAGCACTCAGTTTATCAATAAAGGCCTTTAACTCATTCTCATATGCTAGACAAGCGTCAAGCCCTTGCTGAATGGTTTTATCCTGTTGCTCCGCTTGAGTCTGGATAAGTTTGTCCATTTTGTCTAGCTGGATTGCTATTTCTCTTAGAGTGTTGATACTTGTTTCTGCGTCTTCAAGTTGCCCTTTTGTGGATTCAAAACCCTTGATTAGATTTGTTACAGATTCAACAATAATAGAGATATTACCTTCCACTTCTGTTTTATTCAACTCAAGATTGTCAACGATTTCTTTCAATCCTGCTATTGTGGCTTTCAGCGCAGTATCATCATAAATTGATACATACGAAGAGTACGAATACTCATGCACTGTGATAAATGGTTCAACACCATTTATAGTTAAGTTAGTATCTCCACCCGCATCCAAGTTAATATCCGCGTTGATGTCTCCATCTGTAGTCAAATCAATATCAATCTGCGTGCTATCTGTTTCCCCTGGACCATCTGCAAATACAACTGTTGGAATACACAATGCTACCAAAACCATTACTAGAATACTTAACTTTTTCATATCTTCTCCTTATTTATTAGGTTTCCCCCTCTAGCGTAGATAGAGGGGGAAATGTTTTTATTTAGCTGGCATTATAGTCAATGTCAGCACTTGCATGACCGCTATTCCAAGTCATCAGGAATCCGATGCTATCTTCGGTTGACATTCCGATTTGTCCCTTATAACCGAACCCATCCAACTCTGCGGAAACACCGATGTCATCACCATAGCCAGCTTGGTTATAAGTGGACAGAGTGGCCATTCCCCACTCTCCGTTCACACCAACACTAATGCCATTACTCTCACTCCAGAATCCAAACTGAGAGTCCGCATTGACTTCAGTGCCTACGCTAAAGGTCTTACCGCTAGCAGTAGCATCAGCATCTTGGGTGACTCCCCCAAAATAGGAAGTCGTAACGCTACCAACCGTTACTCCACCCCAAGTGGCAGAAGCCCCCACAAGACTATCCTGAGAACTGGAGCTAAACCAGAGACTATCTGACCGTGACACGCCAGCATAAGCAGAGGATTCTCCACCAAAGGCACTCGCATTGTAAGCAGACATTACAGAAGAACCACCAAAACCATTGGAAATACCTACATTCCAATCACCTTGAGTGAAGTTCCCTGCGCTGCCTACAATTGCGCCATTGGCACCTGTGTCAACACTGCCATCAAAGGTAACACCTGTACCAGTACCACTATAGCTTACCGTGAGGGTAGTTGACGGGCCTGCCGCAAATGCCGTAGGCACAACGGCCAAGCATGCCAACAGCACAACGGCAAACATTACTAGAATTGTTTTCTTCATACTTTTATATCTCCTGTATTTTATTCATCTATACTGATAAGCTCTCTTGTCAGTATAAACCTAACTTGCCGTGAATGTAATTGTAAACGATGGGACTGGAGTATCTACCGATAGTACAGGGCTAACTAATGTAAATGGCTGAGAAACTATTGACCCTACTGGCACACTACCATACGTAGCTGCCGTTCCACCATCTCCAATACCATTTAACGTCCATCCATCGGGTATTCCTGTAACTACAGCAGTTACTTGGGTTATATCTACACTGCCCGTATTCTTGACATATAGATTTACGGGGAGACTTGTATATGCTTGCCCCGCCAAGCATGTTCCGCCAAAATCAACCGCTACAATCGTTGCTCCATTCGCATTTGTAACATCAAATAGCCTTGTAGCTTCCACCACGCCACCTCCTGGATTGCCACCTGATGGAGTTGCGATAACAATATTGCCAGTGCCAGATATTTGCTTTTGGGGCCATGTCATATCAGCTACCGCTACTGCCATAACTGATACTACCATGATCGCCACAATTCCAAGACATAACACAGGCCACCTATTACTGAGCATACCCTTTACCTTATTCAATTTTCCCCTCCTTTATTTATATACTCTATGCCTTTTATATTGGCATCATTCCGTAATTCTATATAGGTGCGTCTCACTTTATAATATAAGTATACCCCAAATGCTAATATTACCCCAACCCACGCATATGCTATGATTCGTGTCATTATATTATCAATAGAGCAATCAAGTAAAATTATACCAAATGTTACTAGCCATACTGTAAACATATGCCAACTATGGGAAGAAAGTACTTTATCACAAGCCAATGATCTTATATCCTCATTCGTTATTTTCATAGTAGTGATATTATGATTAGCACTGTAATCGCCACATTAAACCCTATCCCAATCATCATCCAATTCTTCTGGGACTCATTAAACGATATTGTATCATCACTATTTCGTTTATTCCATGCCCATTCTGTCCCATACATTCCATTGATAAATGCCCCAAATATTCCGAGGAACAGAAACAATGGTATTGCTTGCCACACCCTAAACCTTATTCCCCATATCGGCCCTATTAGAAATGCTCCCCAGTTCCATCCGTTCATTGTTCCCCCTTCTTCTCATCATCTACTGAGTATCTATTCCTTTCCAAATCTATTTCTTTATTAGCTTTCTCTACTGCGGAAAAGTGTCTCTCCGCGCTAGTATACAAAACGTAATGCAATATCATAAAAATGGCAACTGCCCCAAATGCTATCTCTACCCACTCACTGTATACCCACCCACCAGCTACGCACACTCCTATGAATATCAGCGTATCTCTTAATGACATAGCAGGAAAACGGTAGAATATACTTTCCCTCCATACTTCAGGATACCTTGTCTTTGTTTTCACAGGCGTTTTCTCCTTTTCTGTATTCTGAACCAAACCCATAATTAGTTCCGCACCATTTACCAAAGCACTTTTTACTACAAAAGTAATGCTCTCTTCTATGGTGATTATCATAACTTAATATTTCCGATGACCTGCGTGGGAATTCTTCCCCACAACATTCACACGTTAGCATTATAGTATGGTATTCTTTTGAACAATCCCTATTGCAAAACCTTCTATTATGGTTCTCTATTACACTGCCACAATTAAGACATATTCTCTTAGGTATGCGCCTTTTCTGCATCCCTACATCGGCTAATATAGATGCAACCCTTTGTCTACTAACTCCTACCTGTTGAGCTATTGTTACTTGACGATAACAAGGATACTTAGTCTTTATATCTATAACCTGTTGACGTACTCCTGTTAATAGTGGCATTACTGAATCTCCTCTGCCGATTGTATATTCCACTTATTTGTTTCGTATATTGTTAATTTGTAAGTTTTACCTTCCTCTAAATATTTATAAACAGGACCTTCGTAAAATGTGTATCTTACCACCTTATTACTATCTTCTACCCTTATCTTTACGTATGCTATAAGTGAGCTACTATACATACCCGTTCGATGGTCTATATGTTCTACTGTCCCAATAAATGTCTTATAATTATGCGGTTGCCATTTCCTAGGTGTATCGTTAAATCCACATCCTATAATAGATAAAACAAGCACACATCCAATTATAGCTATAAAAATGCGCATTTTCACCGTCCCGTACTCCCGAATCCCCCTTCTCCACGTTCTGTTTCTGATAGTTTATCTACTTCTACCCATTCAATAGGGATAATAGGAACTAGGCGACACTGAGCTATCCTGTCACCAATTATAATCCTATGAAATCCATACCCTACTTTCCTGAGCATTACTTTTACTTCGCCTCTATAATCATTATCTATCGTACATGGAGAGTTGGGTATGATAATGCTCTCTGATGACAGCCCACTTCTAGGTCGCATCTCTAGAAAATACCCCTTTGGCACTTCAACTGCGATACCTATACTTATAATAGGTATTGCCCCTTCTTCTATATCTTTATTTTCCGCTGCATATAAATCCCAACAAGCACTACCTTCGGTGGCCTTAGTGGGCATTTTCGCATCTGGATGTAACTTAACAAATTTAACTTGTGGCATTATTCTCCTTTGCAACCCAAAATCTTTGCCATCCTTTATGCTTACTTTGAATTAGACCTGCTCCCCTTAACCCCGCAACATAATACCTAACTGACCTTCTACTCATTCCTGTTCTATCTGCTATTGTTTCAGTGGACAACCCATCCTCTCCTGACCGTTTAATCATATCAAATATTTCTTCTTTGTTGTGATAAATATGCAACACTATTTCTCCCCATTCACGCAGTTAAGTACAGGAAAACACTTCACTAGTACAGGAAACTCTTTAACCTCTAATTCTATCTTCCCTGTATTGTGTCGATAATCAAATGCTAGAATCACGAAAGACTGATGCATTAAGAATAGTTCCCCTTGCGCCTTAAATTTATCAACGGCCTTACTTGCTGGGTTTTTGATAATAGATAAACATTGTTTGGCTTTAGGATTAGTATAGACCTCATATGATTTTGTGAAGAATTTTCTCTGTTCGCTTGGCACTTTCACCCCAACTATTTTCCCTACAGCCTGCCTCATTTCTTCCTTGTTCATAGCATCATACCACGAAGGCCCGCCACTACCATCATGCGCGAGATATATCATCCCACTCTCTGTAAATTCTTTGTCTATCTGTTCTATTTTATCTAAGGGGAGTTTACGCTTTATTTTCACTGGCATTATTCTTCCTTTGGCGTATTCGCCTTAGTGAATGGTTTTGTCTTGTGTTTTTCTTGCATGATTGCATACCCTTTCTTTGGGTTTCCACGGGGTTTATTGCGCCAATATCCACGTTCACTTAACCCTTCTTTAAGCACTTTGAATAGTTGAGTTTGACGACTCATTACCTTTATAGATTCTCTAAGTTCTTCAAAATCAATCGGCATGCTTATTCCTCTCTATTCTTATAAATCTATTAGTAAATTGCATAATATCTTTCTTTGTAGTTGTTCTTAATTTACGGAAGATATAAATTGCCATTGTCACAATAAGTAACCACCCTGCCACAGGGCCATATGTATCTATCGGTTCACGATGTATGCTTTTTATTCCTAAAACAAGTAGGAATGATACTCCTAATAGTTTCATTAGTTGATCCATAAATACATTATATGGAGCTATATCCGGTTTTTCTTCATTATTGACTTCTATGGGGCCAAATTTCTTTTTCATAATACTATTATACCACCTACACTAACCCATTGCAAGCGTTTAGCGTGGGCTATTTTATCGCCTTGACAATATGGTGCCATCCGAATCCATAATGGTCTAAATAGCCACCTAATTTAACTTTTCTCTGTTCTGGGGTATCTACTACATTATAGTACGTCTTCACTTCTACATTACGAAAATACTTAGAAAATAGACTTATCGCTTCTTCCCTAGAATATACTTTAGTGTAAGGGCAACCTTCTATTCGTTCTGAAAATTGTGAGGCGAGTTTTTCTTCGGGTACACCATTGTCCTTATGAAGATGATAAATACTATAAGCATAGAGTAAACTATCCTTATTGTAGAGCATCGCTATCACTTCACCGTCCGGTTTCAGCGCCCTTTTAATTTCTCCAAGTGCTATTTCTATATCTGGGATGTGATGAAGTACGCCAAAACTATACACAAGATCGAACCCACTGTCATCGAATGGGATACTGGTTGCCGATGCCTTTGATAATATTATCGTTTTACCTGCTTCTCTTGCGGTATCGTATGCTAGTTTTATGGCATTATTAGTTATGTCTATGCCGTATCCGTGTGCTCCAAAACGGCAGAACTCCAATAGGTCCAATCCTCCACCCACCCCTATTTCAAGCACATTCTTCCCCTTATACTTATCGAATCCTATAGCATCGTGCATATAATCTTGAAGTTCATATCTGAATTTACGACGCTTTTCATAACTCCATTTTTCATCCTTGAATTGCATTGGGGTAGCCTTTTCCCAATACTTTTTAATGGTATCCATTCCTCTCCTTCACTTCTTGTAATTTATTTTCTACTATCCTTATAAACATATCAGGATACTCAATCATGCTACTTTCATAAAACCTAATAGCCCCATCTGCATGTTCTACTTCATATAATCTATGGACATGTAAACCCGTTAACTTTTCTTCATTACGCAATCTTCTTGGAGGATGAGTTTCAATAACAACCCCAACATCAAGAAAATGTCTGCCTTTACGTGTGACTATTACTTTCTCTCCTGCCTGGAACTTTTTTGTATCTGTCCGTTTCTTCAAATTCCCTTCCTTTCACAAACCAAAATTCCATCTTGCACTTCTACATCGCCTATACTTGTTTCCCCTGTTGAGTTTGGCTTAATATCTACTACGAACACGTATCTGCCATCAAGAATTGCTTTTACCTTATCGTGCTTTGCATCTGAATGAGTCCCAATCATAAAGTAATCAATCAGACCGTTTTTAATCATGCCCTGTGCGCCATTCAACACTTTATCTTCTGCGCCTTGAACATCAATATGAACTAAGTTGATATTCGGATTAGGGAAAGACAAGAACATCGAATCCATAGTAATAGAATCGACTCTATAAACATCCCCTTTTAACCACTTAAATAGACCGTATAGTGTCTTCAGGGATACCCCACTATTCACCATTCCTTGGCCATAATCATAATCAGGCTTTTTTGATTTAGTAATACAGGTTCGGCCCACTGTATCCGATACTACGGCCTTATACGTTTGTCCATTTATACCATTAACCTCAAAATGCTCTTTTAGCCATCCGAAATGCACTGGTTCAGGCTCTATCGCTATGCAATCACACGCTAATACTACCCCATCCAATAGAGTGTGGTTTATCAACCCGTCAAATGCCATGCACCATTCCCCATAACCAGCTCCGATCTCTACAAAATTTACTCTTGGTTCTTCAAAACTTTCTATAATTGAAGCCATTACATATCGTTCAAATATACGCTCCGGTATATGCCAACGATTCTCACACTCTAACTCACGCTTACTTAACATATCATTAAAGTCTTTATTAAGGCATTCTATAAGGCGATGGTTTCCATGCCAGTCTTTTATCCATCCATGCTCTTCTACTGGATTTGGGAATTCATATTTTTTTAGTTCCAAACTTCACTCCCTTTCTTTTATTACTACGCAAGGATTTTCAGATGATTGATCGTCCCACTGCCCATTATTATATGTATAAGGTATCGGTGGGCTGTCTGCATAGTTTATAATCCAGCTATGTAAATCAGAACTTGTAGCCAATGCAGATATTTCCCGTATTACAGTAGTTGAATAAGGTTGAAATGCCGTATAATAGTTAATCCAACTTGTGCCGTTAAAGTATAGCGAAGCTGGAACTATGCTACCTACATCCCATCCCACCACTCTTGATATAGTCTGTGCATAAGTGGCATCGGCATTGTCAACTAATGTCAATTGGGTAGGGCTATCAATGGTATCAATCCGTGTGAATTGATCGTGGCTCAAATTATCCTTAACAACAAAAACTGGTTGTCCCTCGGAGAATCCGCTTGTATCACTTACGGTAACTACTTTGGTTCCACTATTAAGTTGCGCTGTCAATACAGAGTTAGCACTGGCATCATTAGCCATTACAGGATTACCGCCATATTTTGTATAAGCACCTTCAAAGTCTGTGAATGTTACTAATCCAATCTGCCAATGTCCTTGCGGTGATCTCGAACCATCTTCACCACCATAAAGCATATAGTATGTTCCATCATATAAAACGGGATTGCTAGTTATTGCGGCACTTACATTATCCCATGTTACACCAGCACCAATAGGAATTACAGGGTTATTAGAGCCTTTTGTCCATGAGAATCCATCCGCTGAATAGGCATATCCCGCTTGATAATTGCCCGATGAATTACACCCTGTATAGATCATCCGATAACGCTTTGTTCCTACGACACCTGTATCTATTACTCTTGGGAAACTTGTCCCATTAGAATCAAAAGTGCCAGCACCACCAATAGGTATAGTAGCTGTCTCTCCAGTAGGCATTACCCAACTTATCCCATCGCCACTTATCGCATAGTGGATAGTGTCTACCCAACCAGATGTAGCACCCTTGAAGTACATTACATATTGTTCCCCTATTTTAATAACCCACGGGTCTTTAGCTTGATAGGCATTAAATGCGTACTCACCACATTTAATTACTGGGTTTCTATCATATTTGATACATTTACCATTATTATCCACAATAGCTACACCAATAGAATAATTACGCCCACTATCATTAGCCCCTCCATTAAAAAAAATAAGGGCCTGTGTATCGCTTGTTTCAAGTATACTTGGGTCAGCACTTGTAGACACTACAGTTACTATATATACAACTGCATTACCAGATTCATAAACTTCACGGCCATTACCTAAATTAGGTAATTCCCCATATGTTCTTAATGCTGCGCTATATCCTACAACCATCTTATTGTGTTCTACATTCCACTCTGACAAAAATATGTAATACGGGGGTATAAGATTATCAGCCGTAGGATTATATATCAAATAAGTTAATTCTATACGCTCCATTAACAGCGCAATACCATTATAATCTGCATAAATCATCGTGTCCCCATGATTTTCTGCAATCCATTTAACACATTCTATATCGTTTTCTGTGAACAGCCCTACTATGCTATCATTTTTTGTTAATGCTATGGCATATGGCGTATCTATTTTGTCAGTTTGTCCTCCCATACCAAAGAAAACAAGTCCAGAGGTAAACAACAAGTAAATAGATAGGATTACAGCTATTACGTATATGAATTTTCTTTTACGCGACATAATTGGTCTATCCCTACCACAAACATTGGAGCTAAAAAGAATAACATCCCCTGGTACCATCTACTAGCATTTATCAAAGATGAAAACGAAGGCACAAAAACCACGCACAAGATAATTGCAAAAGCTGTTGCTGAACATCCTATGAATTCCGGGGTGAAATTATACTGTTTATATTTCCATAATAGGAACAAAAATCCAATTACTATCAATGCTTGAGTTAGATATTGAACGATCCTGAACACTTTACCCTGTAATGATGAATCAAAGAAATCTAATCCCACAGCCGTTCTCACTAAAGGCTCTTGTTTCCCCATATAAGATAATCCTATACTTTTTGTGGTGATTGGTTGAACTGTTGCATTTGGTGCAACAGTTGGCGTAACAGTTGGAGTAGGTTCTCCCGTTGATACAAGTGTTTGGTCAATTATTGTAGGAGATATAGTAACATCCTTGAAAGGAACTTGGGCATAATGCGCTGTATTGTGAGCCACATCATTAAAGTATGTTAGCATAAATCCATCCCCTATCATGCCAAACCACACAAAAAACGTAGCTAGAAGCCCTACAAGCGGTACAGTAGCCCATTTAACATTCCTGTAAGGCAATCGTATGGCCTTTACCTTAATCGCATTACAGACGAAAGGTACGGAGTATAATCCTGCCAATATCATGCACGATATTATTCCTATCGTGTAATGGCACAAAGTAGCCATGATTGCACAAAAAACTAATAATAAGTGCTTCTTAAATCCTGTTATCTCCTTTGATGCAATCACATAAACCATCAATGCTAAGAATATCTCAGCAATCATACTCTTCTCTATTTGGGTTATCTCTATAAAGAACATCGGAACGATCATAAAAAATAAAACGGCAAAGAATGACTTTATTCCACCTATTTGCTTCTTAAACGCAAAATAAAGAATAACTGGCACAAGAGAATACAACAAGGGGAATAGAAGTTTGAACTGCCACACAACGCTGATCCCAATAAACTTCAAGGCAGGACAAATGAAAACTAGGAGTACAGAGGTATTATTCGTGTTTTTCAGAGAACTATCAAACCCTTGATTAGCTATGAAATACTCTCCGTGAATATCTGACCCAACAATATAATGTCCTAACATTGTCGTACTTAGGATTAACGATGCGGAAATCATCCATACCCATATCGAAAGATGATGAAGTCTATTCGCGGTTACGAGAGCTATGATTGCAAGAATAGAGATTATGGTTATGATATAGCTAGATTCACTTAATGTGTAAGCTCCCGCAGCAGCCATTGCGACAAGAAAAATAGCAATCAGTGCATCTCTCACGAACCAACTTAATTTAGCTATCCAGAAGAATTCACTCATCAATCCTCATCTTCTATATCTAATTTCTTCTTTATCGCCTTCAAATCTTTCGCCATTACCCTAATGTGGTCAATTCGCTCTTTAATACAAAAACAGCGTTTTCCCACGCTTATTCGTATATATACTGTTTCAAACTAAATAATTTAGAACAATTACAATTAAAACAAAGCAATTGAAATTCGTCTTTTGGCCACCCCTTTCTCTTTAACCACTGGTTAATACTTGTGCCAATTTCTTTCTTATGCTTAATACCATTACCATTTATGTGATCTATAGTCATAAATTCTTCATGATCTTCACCACATTTCACACACTTCCCACCGTAAGCATGTATCATCTGCCTTTTTAATTTTCTCCTATATTTTGCACTTAGCGATAACCTATTGTAATTATCATCTATTTCACTCTTGCTAGCATGGTGCGGACAATAACCAAATATCCCAATTGCCGCATTGCAGTTCCAACATAACAATCTAAACTTATCGTTAGGGTATCCAGCCTCTATTTTATTCCTATAATACCGCAAACTACTTTTTTTATCTTCCTTTTCCCCAACTCCATTTATATGGTCAAAAGTCAACATGTCCATATTACTTTCCCCGCAACATTCACACTTCCCCCCGTAAAATTGTATAGCTTCTATTCTATCTCTTTCTCTCTTCTTTCTATGTGCTACATTAGATTTTTTTCTTTCTTCTAACGTGTATATATTACCATGAATTTTACGGTTCTTATCAAATCTCTTTCTCCTTAAACTATTATTAAGTTTACATAAGCATTTACGGCAAGAAAACGTATACTGATTGTTCCCAGTAGATTTAAACTCTCTTACTGGTTTTTCTATACCACATTTTTTACATACTCTAAATGTAGTATCCAAGTCTTCTGGAAACACCATTGTAAACCACCTTTTATATGGTTTACCACATCTAACACCATACAAAAGTAAATTTTCATCGCTCTTCTTTTTATATCTAGCATTCAGATATCTTCTTCTACACTCTATACAAGTATTTCTTCTGCCACCAGATGATTTTATTAACTCAAAACCTTCTATTGGTTTAGTTTCATAGCATTTATCGCATGTTTTTGATACCAGTGTCATTTTATTTTCTCTTTAATTTCATCCAACTTCTCTTTTATTATATTGATGTCTTCAGTCATGGGATTATCTCCATGCTTGTAGAACTGCTCCGCCCATGCACTATAGAAATTCGGCATGATGAATTTCCAATAAAACAGACAGTAACCTATAGTGACTATAAAAACCGCAAGCCCTATTTCCCATACTGTAACCTCAATCCCTCTTTCCTGTAATGATCCGGCAGCAGTAGGAATCAACAAGATAGTATTGGCTAATATCAATGGTATGCCTGCCTGAGAGAATAGATTGAAGGTATACCCTATCACCTTACCGAATTTACCTGATTTTCGCTGATTAAATAGCTTCATTGAATTGCCTCTATCGCCTTTCGGTAATTGTTAGCCCAATTTACGCCAGAATATTTATTTATAAATTTCTTTTGATTATCTTTTATACTATCTGCAAACTTGAATTTATCGCTATAGAACATCTTGATGGCTATAATAAGAGATTCGTGGTTTTCAGCTTCAAATGTCATTCCTATCTTCCATTCTCTTACCTTTTCCCCCAATGTATTCGCGTCGGATGATATTACAGGCAATTGATACTGGGAACATTCCCATAACATAGAGCTTGTAGATTTGAATATCTTATAGTACGAAAGAATTGCTGCATCAGCCGCGCAAAAAAAGTATTTTTTTTCATCTTCAGGGATATAATTGTTGAACACTTTACAATTCTTGACATTATACTTTTTCGCTAATGTCTCCGGTGACGTTCCTAAAGAAAACGCCTGAATACCACCATGAACCAACCAAATATCAGGTAATTCTGCCAATGCCTTAAACATTGTCTCGGTGTCTTTCCCTGAATGTGGTGCGCCAAAAGATAGTAAAACTTTTGCATCCAACGGTATGCCTAAATGCCTTCTTGCTTCCTCTTTACTGACTAAGGATACATTGTTTCTTACACCCCACTCTATTACCTGTAAATTATCTTTGAATACTCCATCCATATACTCGGCATATTCGTCTTTAGTTTTATCATTTTGAGGGCAAAGAATGTATTTCTGTTGTCTCATACCGTATTGATAAAGATGTTTCCATAGGGGATTATTGACAAAGAAGTTCATTACTAAAGTGTATATAGTCAGAAATGGATTTGACTTCACTTGGGATATAGAGGCTTTAGGAGCAACAAGATTCGCAGCAGTAAGTGATATTACCCATTTTACGTTCTTAAATGGCAGGGATATCAGAAAACTCGTAAATAGGAATGGTTCTCCGTCCCTAACTATAATAGCGTCTGCTTTTTTTGAACGGTACAAACACAAAGCCTTAATCAATGTTACGAATGTTTCAAACAACATTAAAAACCATCTTGAAATAGCAAACTTCCTAATTTTATCTAATATACATAAGTTAGAAATTACCTTATGGTGTTCTACGCCAACATCAGGGTTATTAGTCACCCCACAGAATGTTACTAGAATAGCATCAATGCCACTCTCTTTTAACATTCTTGGCTCTACTGTTGCTACGTGCGGGTGATGCCCTGAATAGTGTGAGAATGGGCAAGCGTACACCACATTCATCTTTTCACGCCATCCACTATCTTAGGCTTTTTTGGTTTTCCATCTATATCGTCATCAATTTCTTGGCAACAATCGTTAATCTTTTTGATTCCTTTCTTTACTTTCTTCTCCCCACGATTCCATACCTTATCTACTTTGCCCCATATTCCCATTATTGACCCCCAAAGTATATAACTCTATTCCCTTCATCTTCATTATATCACAAATGCCCCAACAATCCAATACGTTAGGCTTTGCCATTAGCGTCTTGAAAGTGCTTGCGCTTATGTTCCTAAATTCAGGCCACGGGGTACAGATAATCGCTAAATCAGCCCCCTTTAACGCTTCCTCAACAATCTCTACCTGTTTCCCTACACCTTCATATTTCGCCATTGGATCATATACTCTTATATCACATCTACATTCACCGCTGGATGTCAGCTCTTTAATAATCTTTAGTGCCGCCGATTCTTCCGTTAACCCTGTATACGGCTTATAGCTTATTCCAAGTATAGCTATCTTATGGTCCCCACTTCCAATTATCTGTTTGGCTTTTTGGGCATACCTATCATTATGTCTATCATTTATGGCTTGAGTGGCCGATGACAACATACACATAGCATTGTTTCTACTCGCCATAAATTGAAATGCCCTGTTATCTCTGGGGAAACAGACTCCAGAAAATCCTAGTCCTGGTTTTAAGTATTTTGGGCCAACCCTCTTATCCTCACCCACCATTCCTAATACATCATACGCATTCCCTGTAGGTATTTGTTCACATAGTTCCGCAATCATATTGGCATAACTTATTTTCATTGTGATATAGCAGTTTAAGCTGAGTTTTGATACCTCTGCGTTCCATAAACTCATTCTATGTATTGGGGGCATTGGATTAAGTGTCATTCTGTGGAATGATTCCAATATATCCCCTGCTTTTGTATCACTTTCACCTACTAATAATGTATCAGGAAATTTCATGCCCTTAATTACTTCACCAAGCGCAATAAACTCTGGATTATAACATAGGCCAACATGCTCCCCAAACATATTACCGTAATTCTTTATCTCTGGTATAAATACATCCGCGCAACTTCCGGGCATAACTGTGCTAACTACTACTATTAAATGGTACTCTTTTGAGTCTTTGATGGATTCACATATCCCTTTAATAGCCGAAAGCACATAACTATTAGAGAACGATCCATCCTTTTTACTTGGAGTGGGTACGATTATAAAGCTGATTGAGGTATCTTTTACTTTGGAGTAATCTGAGGAGAATTCCATCATGGATTTATGCTTTTGGAATAGTTCATTAAGACCTGTCTCTTTAATCGCGCAAATCCCTTTTGAAAGATTGTCTATAAGCTCTTTATTGGAATCTACACAAAGTACATTATGCCCCGCTTCCGCATATACCGCTGCCATCGTTAGCCCAAGTTTCCCATTCCCTATAATGCTTATACGCAACTGCCTACCTCCATTATTAAAATATCATAGTTTACTGTAGAATACAACGCATTGCCCTCAGCTTAATCGCTAAATACCTTCAAGTTTATCGTAATTTTGTGCCGCCCACTCATAGACTTTAGGGATACCATCCTCCAAAGTTACTTGTGGTTCATATCCTACCACCTCTCTAAATAAGGCATTATCTGAATTGCGCCCTCTTACGCCCTGCGGTTTTGATAAATCATAAATGGGTTTAATTGCTTTACCCGATGCTTTAATAGCTAAGTCTGCAAGATAGTTTATCGTAACCCCCTGTTCTGTTCCTATATTGATTGGTTTATTATAATCTGTCTGCATTAAACGCAAAACCATCTCTACACAATCATCTATATATAAGAAACTGCGTGTCTGTTCTCCATCACCCCATATGACAAATTCTGGGTTAGGATGCTGTATCGCTTTTCGGATCATATGACACGGAGCCTTTCCTCTGAGATTGTCAAATGCTGTAACAGCCTGACCATATACATTATGCTGCCTACCTATCTTGATGTTCATTCCATAATCTTCTATATAGGCCAATGCTAGCTGTTCTGAGAATAGTTTCTCCCATCCGTATGCCTCATTCGGTTCGCTTGGAATCGCCATGCTTTCTTTAAGTTTCATCGACCATGAACTAGTTTGCAGAAAACCAGGGTATACGCACGCACTACTGGCTAAATATATGTGCGGAACTTGGCGTACCCTACACCCCTCAAGCATGTTAATATTTATAAGAGCATTATCCCTAGCAATATCCGCATGTATAGTAGAAATTGCAAGGATTCCACCCATATTGGCTGCAAACACAAATACCGCGAATTTGCCTTCACAAACCACCCTGCATACATTAGGGTCGCGTAAGTCATATTGATAGAAAATCATCTCTTTTTCTATATCTGCGATATTCTGCCTACTCCCACTAGATAAATCATCAACTACTGTAACATGCGCGCCTTCTTTTACAAGTCTTCTAGCAATATGGCTCCCTATCATCCCTGCGCCACCAGCCACTAATACGTTTTTACTCTTCCAGTTCATTATTCTCCCCTTTTACATAGGATATTGGTACTAAACCCATGCTTTGTAGAATGAGATTCTATTTCGGGCCATGAAGCTTTATAAACTTCCTTCCGGTATTCATCTATAACTTGGATATCGTTATATCCTATACCGTTAATTAATGCTCCGAACTCTTCTACGCTGTGTCCTGATGTATTCAGCCCTTCAGGCCATATCTCGATAATAAGAGGTGGGTAGTACTTCTGTAATGTCTTAATTGCTCCCTCTATTACTTCATATTCGTGGCCCTCTGTATCTATCTTTATTAAACTAATGTTTCTGATATACAAATCATCTATAGTAACGAGTTTTACTTCCTGCGTGTTCGCATACTTCCTTGATTTTGGAACAATTAAGCTATGCTCTCCACTTTCCCCCGCAGATACATTCAATTGGGATATTCCTGATTTATTACTT
>Ga0265297_10006199_pt1 | contig 17549 bp, 17 predicted proteins | sample Munlanlwell13791_FD_192502 | JGI IMG/M metagenome (GOLD analysis project Ga0265297, IMG submission 192502) | Leachate microbial communities from a municipal landfill in Southern Ontario, Canada - Leachate well 137-91 | ecosystem: Engineered > Solid waste > Landfill > Unclassified | place...
TCTCAAATTCCAGCGCCTTGGCGGCGTGCTTCATTTCCGTCTCCAAATCCTTCACCAGCCGCGCTATGCCCTCGCGGGTCTGCAGCGCCGCTTTATAGTCCTGCCTTTCCTCCGCCACCGCCGCCGCCTTAACGCGCTCGGTGATGTCCCTCACCGCCTTGCGGATGCCCTGCGGCGTCACGCCGTGCTCTTTGTTAAAGTCCTCCTGAATCTTCCTGCGCCGCATCGTCTCGTCGAAGGCTTCCTGCATGCTCCTGGTCACCGTGTCCGCGTACATGATAACATGCCCGTCTATATGCCGCGCCGCCCGTCCCATCGTCTGGATGAGCGCCCCTTTGCTCCTTAAGTACCCCTCCTTGTCAGCGTCCAGAATAGCCACGAGGCTGACCTCCGGCAGGTCGAGTCCCTCCCTAAGCAGGTTGATGCCCACCACCACGTCATAAACCCCCAGCCGCAGGTCGCGGAGGATTTCCACCCGCTCCAGCGTGTCCACGTCCGAGTGTAAATAATGCGTCTTGATGCCCATCTCCACCAGGTAGTCGGCGAGTTCCTCCGCCATGCGCTTTGTCAGCGTGGTGACGAGGCAGCGGTTGCCCTTTTCCGTGCGAGACCTTATCTGCTCCAGTAGGTCGTCGATTTGCCCCTTGGTGGGCTTGATCTCTATAATCGGCTCCAACAGCCCGGTGGGCCTGACGAGTTGTTCCACAATTTGCTGGCTGTGTTCGGTCTCGAAAGGTGCCGGCGTCGCCGAGGTATATATAACCTGGTTGATGCATGCCTGGAACTCATCGAAGTTCAGTGGCCGGTTGTCCAGCGCCGAGGGTAGCCTGAAGCCGTAGTTGACGAGGGTTTCCTTCCGCGACCGGTCGCCTTTAGACATGCTTCTTATCTGCGGCAGCGTCATGTGCGATTCGTCAATAATGAGTAAAAAGTCTTTAGGGAAGTAATCGAGCAGCGTGGAAGGGGAACTCCCCGCCGGTCTCCCCGTCAAATGCCTTGAATAATTTTCGATGCCGGAGCAGTAGCCCGCTTCCATCATCATTTCCAGGTCGTATTCGGTGCGCGCCTGCAGGCGCGCCGCTTCCACAATCTTGCCCTGCTCGTTAAGCGCTTTTAAGGTCTCCCCCAGCTCTAGTCTGATGGTCTCGATGGCTTTGGTCATCATCTCCCTGGACGTTACAAAGTGCTTGGCCGGATAGATGCTTACCTCGTCCATTTCTTTAAGTATTTCGCCCGTCAGCGGGTCCAGTGACACGATACGCTCTATGTCGTCCCCAAAGAATTCGATGCGCAGCGCCAGCTCCTCATAAGCCGGCTGAACCTCTAAAGTGTCACCCCGCGTCCGGAACCTCCCCCGCGATAGGTCCATTTCGTTGCGGACGTACTGCATGTCCACCAGCTGGCGCAATAGCTGCTGCCGCCCGTACTGCTGGCCCTTCTTTAGCGTCGCCACAAAGCCTTGGTATTCTCCCGGTTCTCCGAGGCCGTAGATGCACGAAACACTCGCCACGATTAACACGTCCCGCCGCGATAGTAAAGCGTGGGTGGCGGCGTGCCTTAGCTTGTCTATCTCCTCGTTAACGTCCGAGTCTTTTTCAATGTACAGGTCTTTTTGCGGGATGTAGGCTTCCGGCTGGTAGTAGTCGTAATAGCTTACAAAGTATTCCACGGCGTTTTCCGGGAAGAACTCCTTGAACTCGCTGGAAAGCTGTGCCGCCAGGGTCTTGTTATGGCAGATAACCAGTGTCGGCCTTTGCACCTTCTCCACGATGTTCGCCATGGTGAAGGTCTTCCCGCTCCCCGTTACCCCCAAAAGCGTTTGGTGCTTAAAGCCCTTCCCCAGCCCCTCCACCAGTTTCGCCACCGCCTCGGGCTGGTCGCCGGTCATCTTAAAGTCGGAAACGATTTTAAAGTCTGGCATGGCAATACCTATTATAGCACAGAAGTTCTAAAGGGGGTAGGGGTTTACGCCACAAAAATATCCCCGTACTCCTCCCCGCCCAGCCTTCCCTCTATCTCAATCAATTGCTCCAAAGTCCAGGCGGTAAAGGTAACCGGTGCAACGTTACCCCACATACTTTTATACCACGCGCTGATGATATTAAAAGAAGGCGTATCGTAATCCTCCCACCCCAGCGACATCCTTGGGAAGCTCGCGTTAAGTTTACCGCTTGCCTGCCGCACCAGCGCGTTGGCTATATCTGCCGCCTGCTCCTGGTTTAATATCTGGTCGAAGATTCCCATCTGCGTGTCCTCGTACCAGATGCCCCCCGTGTATCCCCCATATTCGTAAAGCCCGAACCCTTGCAAACCGTAGTCATTCACGTACTCCAGCCCCTTCTCGATAAAGCCCTCTATCATATCTTCCCAGAAGTTTGCTTCCTTCCAGCCAGCGGGCGGTCCGCTTAAGAGGAGGTCGTAGCCGTTGTAGTCGTAAGGCGTGGGGATGCTCCGCCCCATGCCGATGTCGTACATACCGTCCGTCGCCCAGACCGGCCCGTGATATACCTCTTTAATCTGGGGGAGGATTTCCTGCAGCCAACGCGACGCGGTGTCGTAGCCCCCGGCGAGTTTATAAGGTTCGAGGATGGGCAAAAAGGCGTCCGCGCCGTATTCTTCCGCGATTTGCGCCCAATGTACCACCACACCATCGAACTTCTTAATGAGGTCGTAGCTGGGCTGGTAAAAAGCGTCTGTGTCTCCCTCTCCCCATGCGTAGCCCAGCCCCATATCGAGGTTGGGATGCATCGGATTTGGAATGAGAACGATTCTGAAGCCTGCGTTTTTCAGTGCCTGCATGTAGAAAATAAAGACGTCATCTCCGATGGATTTTGGCTCGTGCGTTTCCCGGTCTAGAACAATCTCCGCCTCGACCATTATGGTATCAACGCCTGCCTCACGCAGCTTTTCAGCGTTAAGTAAATAGCTTCTTAGCTCGTCCAGCCTTGACCCCCACGCCCCCCGGAAAAAACTGCAATAGTTCATAGTATCGAGGGTGAAGGGCTGGCTAAAGTCTTCCCACCATGCCATAAACGGGTCAACCGTCTCGCTGGTCGTGGATGCTGTGGTGGTTGTTTGAATGGAGGTAGTCGTTATCGGGCTTGTTGCCGCTGGGTTGCTGCAGGAGACCAGTAAAAGCACCCCCAGCATCAAGATTAAAGCTATCTTGATATAGCTCTTTCCTTGTATCACCGCAAAAAGTACCTCACATCTCCATCAAACTAAACCCGCTCGCTTTGTCCGGCAGACGCTTTACCGCCGCCCCCAGTATCTCGTAAATTACCGCCTCCCCCACCAGCCACGTCTTGACGCCCGGGCGCAAGCACCCCGTAAGCGTTCTGCCGCCCCTCCCTAAAGATGCGTGTATATGCAGCACCGGCTTGCCGTCCTTATCCGGTGCGATGATGCCCACTCCCTCCACCTCATGCGCGCCGTCCACCGGCAGCAGCACTGGTTCTGGCGGCATCTCTTCCGTCTTGCGCGGCCCAACAACGACTTGCCCCGCTCCTATTCCCCCCACCAGTACCACCTGCCCCACCTTGATGCCCTTTTCTTCAGCGAACTTTTCAATGCAGTCCGGCACCACGTCGCCGTCCTCCAGCCTTAATATAAAGACCCTCCCAATTTTCCCTTCCGATGCTTTCATACTAATCTCCTTGTCATTCTGGAGCGAAGCGAAGAATCTGGTGGGGTGGCATCAACCACTCCTTTCCACCTCCGTCATTGCCAGCGAAGCGTCGCAATCTCGCTCTGGGTATTACTCTTATTCCCCCCGACATTTCTCTCTTCCCTCTCTCGCCCGACTAATTATATACTACATCGGCAACCCTCGTGTCGCTTTAAGTAAATACAGGAATACTTAACATAAAACAAATCACGAAAAACCGGAATTGAAGCTAAAAAGAAAAAATATTTTAAACGAATCTATGATTGTCATTCTGGAGCGAAGCGAAGAATCTGGCGGGGTTGGGAAGTCTCCCTTTCGTAAAGGGAGATACAGAGGGTTTTTAGAATTTGTTACCTGCTCCCCAGGTACTGCAGCGCCAGCTTTACCTTGTCCTCCAGCTTCAACTCGGCGTCGGCAGGTAATGAAGCCACCGCCTTCACCGACTCCGCAGCAGAGTACCCTAGTGCCGTCAGTGCCGCTAGCACATCGGCGTTCTCCTGCGATACCTGCGTCTCCGGTGCTATCGCCCACCCCGCCCCGATTTTCTCCTTGAGTTCCAATATAATGCGGCTGGCAACCTTCTTCCCGATACCCGGTATCATGTCCAGCATCTCGGCGCTGCCGGTAGCGATGGCGGTCGTGACCTGGTTTGGTGTCAGGGCGGAGAGCATCGCCAGCGATAGCTTTGGTCCCAGCCCCGAAACCCCCAGTAGCGTTTCAAAGAGCCACATTTCCTCGGTGGTGGGGAAGCCGTAAAGCGTTATCGCGTCCTCGCGCACGTGAGTGTGGGTAAAGACCTTAACCTCCGCCCCTGGCATCCCAATGTTCGCCAGTGCTGACGTTGGCATAAAGACTTTAAATCCCACGCCCCCCACATTTATTATCACCGAATCATTGCTTAGGCTTTCCAGTTTGCCGTTCAGGCTGGCTATCATTGTCGTTCTCCCTGACTTGTTAATAGATTGTTCAAATGTAGTTCCTGTGCGTGGCAGATGGCGGTCGCCAGGGCGTCGGCGGCGTCGTTGGGCTGGGGGATTTCTGTCAGGCCTAGATGCAGACGCACCATCTCTTGGATTTGCTCCTTGCTGCCCGCGCCGTAGTTGGCAACGCGCTGTTTTATCTGGGCGGGGGTGTATTCAAAGGAGGGTATTTCCTGGTTGGCGGCGGCGAGGAGGGCGATTGCCTGCGCCCGCCCTATTGCCAAAGCCGTCCGCACATTTTTCGCGACGAATGGTTGCTCCACGGCCACGCAGTCGGGCCGGTATTGTTGGATAATTTTAAGGATTTCGGTGTAAAGCTGGTTCAGCCTTTCACCCATCGGCGATTTTTCTTTAACCCTTATCGCCCCGAAATCGACCAGGGCAAGTTCCGTACCCTCGCCCTCGACAACGCCCCACCCCATTACCACCGTGCCCGGGTCGATTCCTAATATTTTCATTGCATAATCTTTAGCTTATGAGGCGGCTTGAATGGCCGCCATGACGGAATCCGGGATATCAACGTTGGAATAGACGTTCTGCACGTCGTCCAGTTCTTCCAGCCGGTCAATCAGTTTTAAAGCCTGGGTGGCGCCTTTTTCATCTAGCGTAACGAGGGTTTCCGGCACCATCTGTATTTCGGAGGATTCAACTTTCAGTTTGGCTGCTTCTAAAGCCGCGCGCACCTTTTCCATTGTATCGGGCCTGGTGTAGACTTCCATGATGCCGCCGCCGGTGTTAACGTCCTCCGCCCCGGCGTCGATGGCCGCCAGCTCCAGGTCGTCGGTGTTGGCGCCTTCGGTATTGACCGTTATCACACCGCGGGATTTGAACATATAGGCGACGCAGCCGTTCTCGCCCATCGCCCCGCCGTGTTTGGTAAAGGAGCTGCGGACTTCCTGCACGGTGCGGTTGCGGTTATCGGTCATGGCGCTAACCATGATAGCGACGCCGTTAGGGCCGTAGCCTTCCAGCGTTAGTTCTTCAAAGCTGCCGCTTTCCCCGGTGCCGGTGCCTTTAGCAATAGCCCGGTCGATGTTGTCCATTGGCATGTTGGAATCGCGTGCTTTCTGAATGGCCAGCCGCAAACGGAAGTTGGATTCCGTGTTGCCGCCGCCTTCTTTAGCCGAAATGATAATTTCTCGCGTTAACTTGGTATAAAGGTTACCCTTCTTTACATCGTCAGCGCCTTTTTTATTCTTAATTTTGGACCACTTATTATGACCTGACATCGTTGTTACCTCCTTGGCTCCTCAAATCCACCTAACAGATAATTCTAACATAAATTGGCAATAGGGCAAAAGGGGAAATAATGATTGTCTAATATCAAACGAGTTTTTTCTGCAGAGCCTCCCTTAATTGCTTGATGTGTTCCTTAAATGAATATGAAGATAAAACGTCGGTGGACATGATGATGGCGTCCTCGCGGTTGTCTATATAGTAGCCCCGCCGCACCCCCATCTCCATAAAGCTGAACTTGCTGTAGAGGCTTTGCGCCACGAGGTTGGACGCCCGCACCTCCAGCGTCATAAAGCGGGCTTTCAGCTCATCGGCAAGGTCAATGAGGGCTATCAGCAATAACTCCCCCAGCCCTTTGCGCCGGTATTCCCCCCGCACCGCCAGGTTGGTTATATGCGCCTCGTCAGTGAGCATCCAAATGCCCGCAAATCCCACGATGTAATACTCCGGCGGCGGAATTTCCACAGCCAGGGCGTGCTTCCTCCACGGAAACAGCCACGAAGCTTTATTGGGTTTTTTCTCATGTATGTGCGGCGAGCCGCTTAATATCCTCGTGTTGTCATAAACCACCAGGTAATGGGCTATCTTGTTCTTTATCTCCTGGTAGTAGTTGGGTGGTGGCCATTGCGTCGGGAAGGCTTCGCGGTCTATTTCGTTGACCTGCGCGATGTCCTCTTTATCCATGGGGCGTATGGTATAAGTCACGTCTCTCCGTCTTGCTGGATTGTTCGTTGAGCCATTGTAGCATATTTTCTTTATTGGGCAAATATAAATTTTATTGCTAATGGCTTTTACCTGTGCCTATAATCAAGGCGTGAAAATCGTTCAGCGCCATAGCTGGCAGGTAACCCCCAAACAGGCCATAGAAATACAAAAAACGCTGGCGGCGAAAGTTATTAAAACCGGCAGCGTTAATTCCCCCCGCCGCATCGCCGGCGTGGACATTTCCGTCAACCGTTTCAGCCAGACCGGCTCCGGCGCGGTAGTTGTTTTAGACTACCCCTCCCTCCAAATTGCCGAAGTGCAGGTCGTTAAGGATGTCGTTACTTTCCCCTACGTGCCGGGCTTGTTGTCCTTCCGCGAGATTCCGTTGCTGCTCAAAGCCTTTGAAAAACTCAAAACCGCCCCCGACCTCGTTCTGGTGGACGGGCAGGGCATTGCCCACCCGCGGCGCATTGGTTTGGCTTCGCATTTGGGGGTTATCCTTGGTATCCCCACCATCGGTTGCGCCAAGTCCCGCCTCTGTGGCAAGCACGAAGTACCTGATGTAAAATCCGGCAGTTTCACCATCCTTTCAGATAGCAGCGAGGTTATCGGTGCGGTAGTGCGCACTCGCGCTAACGTTAAACCGCTCTATATCTCCATCGGCCACCTGATTAGTCTGCCCAACGCTATAAAGTGGGTGCTGGCGTGCTGTCGCGGCTGCCGCCTGCCGGAACCCACGCGCCTTGCGCATCAGGCGGCGGGAGGTAACTTAAAAGTAGTAGTAGCGTTAAAGTAAAAGGGATGAGATAATAGTAGTATGAGTGACTTAGCAGATAAGCTCGAAAATTTACAGGGCCGTGTCGCCATGGCCGTGGAGCATCTTTGACGTCCCCAATTTAGAAAAAGAAATCGTCAAGCTGGAAACGCAATCATCCCAGCCCGGTTTTTGGGAAGACCAGAATAAAGCCCAGGGGTTAATGCGCCAGCTTGCCGACAAGAAGAAAACCGTCGAGCAGTGGCGGGGGTTGGAGAAAAAACTGGCTGACGCCGCCGAACTCATCTCCGTCTCGGAAGAAGACGCCGCCATGCAGAAAGAACTCACCAAAGAGCTGGATACACTTTCCACACAGATTGACGAGCTGGAATTCCGGCTCGCTTTTAGCGGTGAATATGATGCCCGCGACGCCATCATAACTATTCATGCTGGGGCAGGCGGCACCGAGTCGCAGGACTGGGCGGAAATGCTTCTGCGCATGTACCTGCGTTGGGCGGAACGCCGCGGCTTTAAGACCGAAATTTTAGACACCTCCCCCGGTGACGAAGCCGGAATTAAAAAAGTCGTTATTTACGTCAAAGGCGAATACGCCGCCGGCTATCTTAAGTCGGAGCACGGCGTGCATCGCCTCGTCAGGCTCTCCCCCTTCGATTCCGACCACGCCCGGCACACCTCCTTCGCTTTAGTAGAAGTTTTGCCGGAAGCCGAAAGCGATATCGAGGTCAACATCAAGCCGGAAGACATTAAAATAGAAACCTTCCGCTCCAGCGGACCCGGCGGCCAGCATATGCAAAAAACCAGCAGCGCTGTCCGGATTACCCACCTCCCCTCCGGCACTATCGTTTCCTGCCAGAGCGAGCGTTCCCAGCACATGAACAAGGATTACGCGCTAAAGATATTGCGGGCGCGCCTGCTGGACTTGGAAATAGAAAAACAGGAAGCCGCCAAAGCCCGCCTGAAGGGCAAACGCATTGACGCGGGGTGGGGCAGCCAGATACGCAGTTACGTTCTGCACCCCTACCGCATGGTTAAAGACCACCGCACCGATTTTGAAACCAGCAACACCGAAGCCGTTTTGGACGGCGAGTTGGATAGTTTTATCAACGCCTATTTACGGTCTATAATGGGAAAGAGAGAATAATGAAAAAAGTTTTAGTTATCGCTTTAGTATTAGTTTCGCTTTTTACGCTGTTTATACCCGGCACCGCGCAGGCGCAAGCCGGATTAACGGTTTCGCCCTCTTTGGTGACGGTCAGCTTCCCCGATAATATCCTCCTCGCCATTTCCGCCCGGAGCGATGTCGATATTACCGACATCCGCGTGCACTATACCGTGGAGCACCAGTCGTTTGCTACCGTCATTGCCGAGGCCAAAGTTGCCTTTATCCCGGCTAAAGAAGTTACCACCCAGTGGGCATGGGATATGCGCCGGACCGGCGCTTTGCCGCCGGGAGCTAGGGTTACCTACTGGCTGACCGTTAAAGACAGCTCCGGCGCCGAGGTTGAAACTCTGCCCTCCGTCGTAAAGTTCGATGATGTTCGCTTTGACTGGAACACCCTTGAGGAAGGGCAGGTAACGCTTTTCTGGTATGACGGTGATGAAGCCTTCGCCGCAGACCTGATGGCAACGGCGCAGGCGGCTTTATCCCGGATGTTGGAAAACACCGGCGCCGAACTGGAAACCGACGTGGCGCTATATATTTATGGCAGCACTGCTGACTTGCAGAGTTCGTTGATTACTACGACGGACTGGACGGGCGGTGTAGCTTACTCGCAGTACGGCACCATCGCTATCGGCATTGACCCGGAAGCCGATTTATCGTGGGGCAAACGTACTATTGCCCATGAGCTTACACACTTGGTGACCTATCAGGTCACGGCAAATCCCTATAATTCATTGCCGACCTGGCTTAATGAGGGTCTCTCGGTCTTTTCGGAAGGGGAATTGAGTCTCACCTTTGCTGGCGCGCTGGCTGCCGCCGAAGCCAACGGTCTGTTCTTCTCGGTGCGTAGTCTATGCAGTTCGTTCTCCGCTTTTACCGATCAGGCGATACAGTCTTATGCCCAGAGTTACGCCATCGTCGCTTACCTGATTGACGAGTACGGGTCGGACAAAATGCGTGAACTGCTTGATGTCTTTAAACAGGGCAGCGGCTACGACGAAGCTTTTATCAGCGTCTACGGCTTCGATCTGGACGCTTTGAATACCCTGTGGCAGGGTCAGCCGGTTCCGGCTTAACCGTTTAGGCGACTTTTACCTGATTTGTGGCTTTAACAGCGTTCTGCAGCTGGCTTGCCAGTTTCAGGTCTTCTTTGTTCCAGGTGGCGCCGCACTGGATGCACTCTATGTAAACGCCGTAAATATCGCACTCTATCGAGAGGTCTCCGCCGCATCGTTTACAGGCTTTACGCCGTATTAAGCTAAGCATCTTTCTCCTTTATTACAGGTTGTCTTTAACCTGTTACGATGATACCCAATACCTTTTCGCGGTCAAATCCAGCAAACCCTAATAATGCTAACGCCCCACCACCAAAAAAGTTTGGGGGTTTACACCCAGAACGTTTTTTACGCTATTGCCATTACTCAAGGCTAGGTGATAGACTAAGGCGTTATGCCAAAGCGCGCCGTTGCCAAATCTATGACCATCCACGATTTACCCCTCGCCGACCGCCCCCGCGAAAGGCTCCAGAGCGTAGGAGTGGAGGCTTTGTCCGCGCAGGAAATATTAGCGCTGATTTTGGGTCGCGGCATCTCCGGTGAATCGGTAATGGTTACGGCCCAACGCCTCTTAAAACAGTTCGGTGGCATTAAAGGCCTCGCCGCCGCGTCGTTGGAAGAATTGTCGCAGGTGCGTGGCATTGGTATTGCTAAAGCCGCCCAGATAATCGCCGCCGTGGAGCTCGCCCGGCGCGTTGAGGGCTATATCGAAGCAGCGAACAAAACCCAGTTCAACAGCCCGGAGGTTGTCGCCAATCTGGTCATGGGGCGGCTTAAGGATAAAAAGAAGGAATACTTTTTAGCGATACTGCTGGACACCCGTAATCAGCTTATCAGAATCGCCGAGGTTTCTGTCGGCAGCTTGGACAGCTCTATCGTCCACCCCCGCGAGGTTTTTAAAGAGGCTATTTCCGCCAGTGCCGCCGGTGTTATCTTTGTCCACAATCACCCCTCCGGCGATACCGAGGCGTCTACGGACGACATCGCCGTAACCAAGCGGCTGGCGCAAGCCGGACAAATCGTTGGCATAGACGTCCTCGACCACATTATCATCGGCGGCAGGAGCTTCACTAGCCTTAAACGGCTGGGTTTGTTTTAGTTCCTCTGAATTAGTAATATAGGAAGAAGCCGAATATTTACTTGATAAGGAGCAAGCCTCATGGATTTCTTTAAATCTACGTTCTTTAATCATTACACCCCCCTCACCGATGCCCAGATTGCCGCCAAACTTAAACCACCCGCCGCCCCCATCAGCGTCTCCCCGTTATCCAACGCGCTTTCGGGCAAGACGTTAAAAATCGTCCTCGACGGTGGCACGGTATTGGAATACAGGTTTGAAAAAGACCATCTTACTTTCAAAGAGGGCAACGCTGCGGCGATAACCGCGCCTTATTCCGCCAAAGAGCTTGATGAGATAATCCTTTTTACCCACCTTATCCCCGGAACCGTTCGCGGCTATGGTGTTGTGTACGACACTAAAACAAATCTGGTCACCGCTTATGAGTTGTGGTTTTGCGGCTTTGATAAAGACAAGCGCGAGGTCTGGCGCGACTTTAAATACGGCTACGTTGATACCGGCGCTCCCGCCCCCCAAAAGCGTCATGCCCTCACCAACCGCATTGAAGGCAAGGGCACTTACTGGAAAAACGATAACGGTGTAGAGATGCTTTATTTCTTCCCATCGGTGGTCTGGTCTTCCTTCGTGGAACTAAGCGACCCCCTCGGCGGCATTACCATCACCGCCCCGTCCGACTACATAAAAATCAACGATAGGCTCTATATCTACTCTCGCGTCGAGCATGAATACTCCGGCACCTTTACGCTGGAGGTAATCGACCTCTTTACTATCAGGCACATCGGTATGAGGCTTGGCTTTGATAAAAACGACGCTCTGGATTACTCGATGTACTACGGCGAGGGCGAAATCACCGGACAGTCCACCAACCTTGAGCCCCTCTCCGACTACGGCACTGTGATTCCTCTGGGTGAGGAGCACAGTAAAACGATTAATCCCCGGAACAAGGGCGTCCGCCCCGTTTATCGCCCCCGCTTTATGCACAAAGACTACACCCAGGCCGAAGTGGACGAGATTGTTAAAACCAACAGCAAAATCTTCGAGGGGCGTTCCATCATGTCCAGTAAGAACACCATGGAACCCTCCGAATATATGGTCGGCAAGCAGTTCACCCTCCGTTATGATGACGGCCCCGCGTGGGAATATGACATTACTAGTATCAGCGAGCTCAAATGGCGCGCCGAAGGCGAACAATCCTGGCACACTGAAAAATACGAGGGCTACGAAGCGGCTAAGGATATCATCATTTTCTCGCACATCTGCACCGGCAGTAAACCCCTGCGCAACCTGACTCACGCCGTAGACTTTTCTAAAACCCTGACCACCTGCGTGGACGCCCAGCTTGGTAATGGGCGCAAACCCTGGGAGGTTGGGCATAAGGCTTTCTTCGGCATAATGGAGCTTGCGGGCGGGCCGGTTCCACCGGCAGTAGTGCGGCACGGCTTTACTACCGAACTGGTCGGCAAGGCTTTCTCCTGGACCTACAGCGATATGATGATGTCCATCCACGTTTACAGCACCCCGGACTCATATTCCTGGACGATTATGCTGGAAAAGAACGCCGGCGGCTGGATGTGGAGTTCGCCCTGCCTCTACGTTAAACTCCGGGACGATGCTTATCTGATGAGCTGGACGGAGGATACCTGCAACGGCAATCAGGGTACGTTCGTTGTTAATCCCCGTATCATGCACGACGGCGGCTTTTTCTTTGGTGTCGGCGAAAGCCCGAACGGTCCCCCCGATGTCCACCTGACCCCGATGGGCGCTTTCGCCCGGCCTCTGCACGGCTTTGATATCTTGAAGTACTTTGGTAAAAAGTAACAATAAAAAACCGGCGGAGATATCAAGGGTTGCTTTAGCCCCTTACCCCCGCCGGCTGTTTTTCTAAAAACTAACCGCGATTAACGTTCGTGGCGTTCGTGCATTACTGGTTTTGATTTATCTTCCGGCTTGCGGACATATTCGTCCGTTAAGGCGATGTCCATGAAAACGATTGGTTTGTTGATTTTGTGGAATTCCAGCGGCGTGTGCACCATGTTCTTGGGCACATAGACGAAGCACGTCTCGGTGATAACCAGTTTTTCCTGTTTGCCTTTTTCGCCCAGGTAAAGCCAGACCTCGGCATCGAAGTCGTTAACATGCGTCGCGTCGGCGTTCTGGAAAGCTAAAAACTGGTCGAAGTCGTGGGTGTGCGGGTCGTTAATCATCAGGAATGGCTCGGTCACGCAGAACCAGTCCATGCGGTACGGCGATTTCCACTCGTAACCCCAGATGTGGAAGGACTTTGAGGTCAATTCGGGATACAGCTTGGTAAAATCCGCCACCGGTTTGCCCCGGTAATAATTGGTGTACGCTTTAGGGATAGTCATTTTACGCTCCTTAATTCTGCTGTTTGCTAATGATTATATGGCGGATGCTGAAATATTTCAAATGTAACTGGACTCATGCTGGCGCGTTATACATAGCGAATCCATTTTGTGATATATTGAACTAGAGGAGTGTGTCAATGAATTTTCAAAAAGCCTTACTCATCTTCATCGCCTGTTTGACCGTCGCTTTGTTGGTACTTGTGGGCCTTTACGCCCGTTCCTGCGTGACGTCTTCCAACGCCACGACCACCGGCGGCGGCACTCTGACGCTTTCGGGCACCGACCCCACCACCCTCGACCCCGCTCTTACCTCCGATACTAACTCCTCGGGGTATATCGTTCAGCTGTTCTCTGGTCTGGTCATGCTGGATGATAACTTGGAGCCGGCGCCCGATATCGCCGAATCTTGGGACGTCAGTGATGACGGCCGTACCTTTACCTTTCACCTGCGTGACGATGTCTATTTTCATGACGGTACGGCTGTAACTGCTGACGATTTTAAATACTCGTGGGAGCGCGCCTGTAATCCCGCCACCGGCTCCACCACCGCCAGCACCTACCTCAACGATATAGTGGGCACTGCGGATGTATTATCCGGGCAGGCCGCCGATATTTCCGGCGTTCAGGTTCTTGATGATCGTACCCTGCAGGTTACCATTGACGCCCCCAAGTCCTTTTTTCTCGCCAAGCTGACTTACCCCACTGCTTTTGTGGTGGACCAGAATAACGTCGAGGACACCTCCCTTTCCACCTGGTGGCTGCAGCCTAACGGCACTGGCCCCTTTTCCCTGAACGTTTGGTATTATGGCAGTAAACTGGTGTTGCAAAGAAATGATGACTACCATGGCCAGGTCGCCAGCCTGGAATTCGTCCAATATAAAATGTTCGCCGGTGATGATATGAGTCTATATGAGACTGGTGATATTGACGTCGCCGCCGTTTATACCACCACCATTGACCGCGTCACCGACCCCTCCGGCGCTTTTTACACTCAATATCATGCTTATCCTCAATTAAGCTATACCTGGATTGGCTTTAACACCAACGAGCCGCCCTTTGATAATATTAATGTCCGCAAGGCTTTCGCTATGGCCATTGATAAGGATAAAATTATTGATTTAGGCTTACGTAATCTCGTCACCCGCGCCGATGGTGTTTTACCGGACGGCATGCCGGGCTTTAATGAAAACCTCATTGCTTTAGATTTTGATGTTGACCAGGCACAGGCGCTAATCGCCGCCTCTAGTTACGGCAGCGTGGAAAACCTTCCGCCCGTCGTTCTGACGGTATCCGGCTATGGCGCCGACGTTGCTCCAATCCTGCAGGCGGTTATCGTTCAGTGGCGTGAGAATCTCGGCGTTGACGTGACCATCAGACAGCTGGAGACGGATTTCTTTATCTACCACCTTAGTGATGAAGTGGACAATATGTACTATATGGGCTGGATTGCCGATTATCCCCACCCACAGGACTTTCTGGATATCCTCTTCCACTCCGGTATGCAGTATAACTACGGGAACTATTCCAACCCTGCTATCGACTCGATTTTGGACCAGGCAGGCGTTGAAAAAGACTACGACCAGAGCCTGGAGCTATACCGGCAGGCGGAGCAGATGCTTGTTGATGATGCCGCGATGATTCCTTTATGGTTCGGGCAGACTTTGATATTGGTCAAACCCTATGTTCAAAACTATGTGCCCAATGCCTTGGGACATGTGATGTTGAATAAAGTGACGCTTTTAGCGCATTAAGGTATTCGGCTAAATAAAGAAAAATGCTATTGCTATCAGTAGATACACGGCAATCAGCTGTACTCCCTCCAGCCAATGGCAGACGCCGTCCGTGCTTATATAGTTTGCAATCATCGCCGTCATTACCAGCGCTATCAGTGAAAACGGGCTGAACACCAGATCCAGCGTCCCCCCCATGATAACCGGGCTCAACAGCACCAGCACCGGCATCACAAATAGGGCAATCTGCAGCGCCGAGCTCATCCCGATTTCCAACGACATCGTCATGTTGTTCTTGCGCGCGTAATTCACCGCTGTGATGTGTTCTGGAATGTTCGTTAACAGCGCCACGAACACCAGCCCTACGAATCTTTCTGTCAGCCCTACTGTATTAACCAGCGGTGTTACTGTCTCCACGAGGATATAGGACATAAATGCCCCCAGCCCCACCGCTAATAGTAGTAAGGCAATGGATATCGGAAAAGACCAGGGATAAGCGGTAGGTTCCCACATGGATTGTTTAGTCGGGAACAAGTGTTTATGCGTCACCAGCATGTAGAGCAAGCCCAGCACATAAACGATAGTCAGTACTACTGACACGGCTAAACTCATTGCGGGGGCGGGTTCATCTTTTAGCAGGTTGTACATCGAAGGCAGTGCCAGCCCCACCACCACGATGATTAACATTGTTGAAGAAACACCCGCCGATTCCTGGTTGAACTTTTGCTCCTTGTATTTAAGCCCCCCGAAGAACATTGACACCCCGATGAGTAGCAGTACGCTGATTATGATAGAGCCGATCATCGACGACCTGACCATGTCCACCAGCCCGGCTCGCAACGCAAAAATAGCCAAAATAAACTCGATGATGTTCCCGAAGGTGGTGTTAATCAGTGCGGAAATGGTGGTTGAGGTTCGTTGCGCAATGATACCGGTGGCATGGATGATTAGATGTGAAACTCCCACAATCCCCGCCGCTGATGCTATAAAGGTCAACGCCGGGTGGACGTTAGTGTAGAAGAAGGCGACTGATACCGGTATAAATACTAACAGTAGGTCTAGAACATGGATACTTGATTTTTTTATTGCCGATGGCATTTTTTAATACCATACCATAATTAGAGGTACTTTTCCATAAGCAGGGCATCGTAGAACTTGCCGTCAACGCACATGTATTTCTTAAAATGCCCCACCGCCTCAAAGCCGCATTTTTCATAAAGGTGCTGGGCGGCTTTTTGCGTTTCACTCACCCCCACCTCTATTACCCTGGCGTTTTCACGGCTTTTTATCTCCGCCACCGTCGCTTCAATCAGCTTTAGCCCCGCCCCTTGCCCCCGGTATTCTTTGCGGATGTACACACCCCACATCTCATAGATATGATTGTTCTTCCTGTACCCGCTGCGGAAAATCCCCGCCATCCCTACAGGCTTGTCATTCGCCAGCGCAAACACCACGTTCTTAATCCCGTTGCGCCAGTGTGTTTCCGGCAGCGCCTGCTCTTCGTCCTGCGAATGTGTATATGCCAGCGGCTCTTTCTACAGGGCTTCCAGCCGCAAGTCGCGGTACTCCTCCCATCGGTCTTCAGTTAATTTACCAAAAGTAATCATTTGTTAAAAAAGGTTTACCAGCCGTAGCTTCAGCGTAGGCTGGCGGAGGGGGTGGGATTCGAACCCACGCTTGTCTTGCGACAAGAACGGTTTTCAAGACCGTCACCATCAACCGCTCGGACACCCCTCCACGGATACTAAAATTTTAATCCACACCCCGCCTGATAACAAGGGTTGGGCGCTTTAGAGTCTGGCGGATTGCCCGCCGTCCTGCGCGAATACCTGCCCCGTGATGTAGCTGGAGGCATCGGAAGCCAAAAGCACCGCCAGCCCCGCCAGCTCGCTGGCTTCGGCCATGCGGCCCATCGGTATCTCCGCCTCACAGTATTGGTTTATCATCTTTTCCATCATCGCAGGGTCGGGTTTGGGTCCCGGGTTGTTTTGCCCCAGTTCCGACTTGTGCATCCCCGGAGCGATGCAGTTAACACGGATGCCGTCCCTGGCGTATTCCATCGCCGCTATGTTGGTCAACAGAATCAGCCCTGCTTTTGAAGCCCCGTAAGACGCCGGACCAACCTCCGGCACCTCGGCGCGTAAGCCGGCAATCGACGATATATTTATAATGGAGCCACTCTTGTTCTTTACCATGTGCGCCAGCACGTGCTTTAGCGCCACAAAGGCGCCGGTCAAATTCGTATCGATAACCACCTGCCATTCCTCAGTAGGGGTCTCGTGTATCTTCCTTGGCGGCCGCGCGATGCCCGCGTTATTGAAGAAAATGTCTATCTTGCCCAGCTTGCTGACAGTCTCGTCAACCATTCTTTTAACTTCGGTTTCCTTGGTGACGTCAGCCTTAATCGCCACGGCGCGGTGGTTGTACTTGCTGATGATTTTCACTGTTTCCGCCAGTTTCGCTTCGTCGCGTCCCACGCAGGCAACGTCCGCCCCAAATTGTGCCATCGCCTCGGCAAACGCTCTGCCCAGCCCGCGGCTTGCCCCGGTAATCAGCGCGACCTTGCCCGTCAGGTCGAAGATATTCTTTTCAGCCATCTCTTTGCTCCTTTAAAGAAAGTACTGGATTATTCTATCATTTTTCCGCCATTTTTGGCACTTTAAGGTTACGCGCCGTCAGCGAGCCTAACAGCGTTATTCCCGCCCCCACGAACATCAGCGTGGAGTAGTTCCATGCCTGCGATACCCCGCCCCCTATAAACGGCCCGAAGATGCCGGACATCGCATTAACCGAGT
>Ga0265297_10006200_pt1 | contig 17545 bp, 14 predicted proteins | sample Munlanlwell13791_FD_192502 | JGI IMG/M metagenome (GOLD analysis project Ga0265297, IMG submission 192502) | Leachate microbial communities from a municipal landfill in Southern Ontario, Canada - Leachate well 137-91 | ecosystem: Engineered > Solid waste > Landfill > Unclassified | place...
AATGCCGCCAAATAAATCCCTAAAAGGTTAGGGTTCGGAAATGAAGCTGAGGCGCGCGCCAATCCAGCTTGATGATGCAAAGCAACCCTGTGCACAAAATCAAAACCAAAGAGAAATTGCCATATTGCATCGATGGACACCAGGGTAATCCCGCAGCAAACCGAAAAGATAATCCTTTTTAAGTGCCGCTCATCCTTGATTCCTTCGCTACAGACAACAAAAATTAATAAGCTTTTCAACAACTTAACTATGCCTTGCACGCTCGTATCCAAGCTCACTGAATTTACAAAAGAAAGTAATGAAATTAAAATAATGGCGCTAAAAGAAATCCAGATTTTTCTCTCTTTAAATAACCCTTCTTTCTTGAATAATTTTATTACTATAAAGGATATGCAAAACAACCCGATAAAGACATTGGCTAACCCGGGCGCGATAGCTACAGCAAAAGGCATAGCTACGATTGACCAATAAAGAATAAAATCCAAAACTTGCAGTATTTTCATAATTTTATCTCCCCAACCTGTATTTAAGCATCGCGAAAATTGCCTGAAAAGCATCGCCTATCCTGATTTTTTTGCCTTCCTTATAGGAACGCGGATGATAAGAAGCATGCACCTCTTTAATCCTAAAACCTTTGCGTAAAGCCTTGCAGATAATTTCCACATCAATATCAAAACTTGTCGCCTGTAATCCCAGGGAATTGAATGCCTCCCTGCGCGCCAGTTTATAACAAGTAGCGTAATCGTTTAACTTTACGCCAAAAAGAAAATTCAAAGCAAATGTCAAAAACCTATTACCCGCCCTATGCATGAATAGCCCGTGGTAACCCTTAAAGAAACGCGCCCCTAAAACCAAATCAGACTTGCCATCTTTAATCGCCTCAAATAAAACCGGGTAATCATTAGGGTCATATTCCAGGTCGGCATCCTGCGCGATAACATACTCCCCGCAGGCATTACCCAGCCCGGTTAAAAAAGACGCGCCCTTGCCCCGGTTAGTGGCATGATAAATAATCCTTAAATTTTCATAATGTAAATCCCTTAATATTTTATGCGTGCCGTCAGTGGAACAATTATCGACTATGATAATCTCCTTATCGATATCTACAGAATGGACCCTTTCGATTATCTGCCCAATGGTCTTTTCTTCGTTATAAACCGGGACAATTACTGATATAAGCGGCATAAATTCTCCTATACGTCATTGCGAAGCGTACTCTTTGTACCATTTATAAGTTGCCTCTAAGCCCTGCTTAAGCGAATACTTAGGCTGCCATCCTAGAATCCTTTTTGCCTTGGCGCTGGAGAAATAATGCTTGGCAGCCTTACCCTTATTTTCACTTTGACCAAATATTTTCGGATTTAACTTCTTATCCCCCGACACCTTAATAATCATTTTTACAAGATTAGCCACGCTTATCGGTTTACCAGTCCCTAAATTAAAAGCCTCCCCAAAACCAATTCTTTTATTTATCAAACTTTTAGCTAAAATAAAATACGCGTCCACAATATCCTCTACAAAAGCGTAATCTTTTATGGCTTTGCCGTCACTTTTTATGACCGGATCTTTACCCCTGATAACCGAACAACAGGTACCCGGAACAATTCTCGAGAAATTAAAGTCACCCGGGCCGTATATATTAGCGCAACGGGTAACTGCTACCGGCAGTTTATAGGTATGCGCGTATGTCCGGCTAAGGATGTCCGCGCAAAACTTAGAAGCATAATAAGGATATAAAGTGCTTAAAGGAGAAGCCTCATCATAAGGGCGCTGCTTATGTTCACCATAAGCTTTATCAGTAGAAGCTATAGTCATAGCCTTAACCCCAAAAACCCTGCCAGCTTCAAGCACGTTCCATGTCCCTTCGATATTTGCCTTGAATGTGCCAAGCGGAGAATTATTAGCTGTATTCACGATAGCTTGAGCAGCAAGATGAAAACAAACGTCAATTTTGTTGTTTTTAAATATGGAATTTATGAGCTTGCTGTTACACAAGCTTCCTTTATAGATTTTACATTTGCTATACAACCCCTCAATTAAAAACGATGGAGAACGGATATCCTTTTTTATCAAAACAATTACCTTGGCATTATACGCCAGCGCCCTTTTTACTAAGTGCGAACCCAAGAAACCATTAGCTCCTGTAATAAAAATAACCTTATTACCCCAAAACTTCATCAATGCTCCCTATTTTTATAACAAATAATCCTCCAGCTCTTCGGCCGGGTTAATAACCTTGGCAAAATTGTGAACCACAATAAAAATTTCTCAAACCTGGGATGCCTTTTAAAAAAATAAGCCAGCTTTAATTTAAAATCAAGCTTAGCGCCCCTGTTTTTACGCCTGGTAACATAATCAGCAGCCAAAGATAGAAATTCTATTTTAACATTTCTAAACCCTCCATCACGGGCGGCCTTTTTCCACTCAACCAATGTGTAAGCAGTATCACCGTAGCCCTTCTCCTCCATTTCCTTATAAACAGGATGGACCCTTTCCAATACCCCTCTCGATGTTTCATTAATTAAAACTAACCTTCCTCCGGGCTTTAAAACTCGGTAGATCTCTCCAAAGACCTTCTTCAAATCCTTGCTATGATGCAAAACAGCTGCGGCAAAAACAATGTCGAAAGTATTATCAACAAAAGGAATATTGTGCATATCAGAAAATATCCGGTCATAGTATGCTTTTTTTACAAAAAGATTGGAGACCTTTAAATAATTACTGATATCCGTTGCTACGACACTGCAGCCTTTTTGGGCAAATTTAAAAGAAGCATAGGAAAAAGAAGCCCCGATTTCAAGTATCTTCTCCTGGCCCGTAAGCGATAGCCGGTTAAAAGTAGAATAAAACCTATCCGAAGCTTCAGCTATAGTCTGGAAACTCCCGCCTCTTTTAAAAAAATAAGACCTGTTTCCTTCAGGCAAAGAAAAAAATACATCGCTAAACTTCTGGATACTATCGGCGGTTATTTTATATTTATTCCCCTGCTCGTCTTTAATATAATCATCTATATCCATCGCCTCTCTCTCGCGGGATATCGCTTTATTCATGTTCTTTAAGAAATTAACTATTCCATCCTGAATCTGATAGGATGCCCCGCATTCATTGCAAATAAGCCTCCCATTAAGTATTTCAAGTTGGCTCGATTCCTCATCTGCCACAGAAAACACGCTATGCAAACAATCAAGGCAAATCAAATCATTTAAAAGTGATTTTTTCATATTTTTATTATTGCCATAGGCTACAACCGCCCGTTCAATACCTATTAAGAAACAGATTAACTGACCTTTTAATCTTATTTATTGTTTTTGCAAGCCTCCTACTCCCTAAGATCTTTTTCTGGGTCAAAGCAGCAGGAACTGAATCCCAAAAATACTGGACCGAATACGGAATCCTGATCCCGCAATGGTTTATCATCTTGCGCCATTTATTCAATGTCTTCATACTGTATTCTTTTGTATAATAATAAACATCCCCGGAATTAATCCAGGTTTTTTCATCAAATTTATTCTTTTTAATTAAGTCCGCGTAAATCTTTGTGCCTGGAAGGATATAAAGTATTGAGGCTCCCGGGCCATGAGTTGACCTGATATTTTCATTGGCATACTTCACCGTTTCCTTTATAGTTTCTTCATTTTCCCCGGGCACTCCAACGCAAAAATAAGCCCCCGTAGTTAATTTATCCGAATATCTCGCGCAGATATCAAACGCGTTCTTGACCTCCTCCTTAGTGATCTTCTTATCAATTGCCCCCAGGATTTTATCAGATAAACTCTCCACCCCCCAAGTGATATGCCTGCAGCCGGATTCAACTAATTTTGCGACCATCTCTTCATTTACCGGCTTGACCCGGCATGAAATTGCGTATTCTATATTCTTTCCCTTCAAAACTTCCGCCAGCTTAATTGTCCTTGCGATCCCCAGGTTAAAGGTATCATCATGGAAGAATACTCTTTTCGCCCCCAGGCTTTTAACATAATCAACTTCTTTACCCACTCTTTCCGGGGAATTCATCCTCACATTCTGCCCCCAAAAAGATGAAGTAGAGCAAAATGAACAATTGACCGGGCAGCCCCGGGAAGAAATCAGATACGCGATTCCTTTTTGCCCTATCTCCTCGGCAGCATAAGAATAATCCGGGAAAGGCAAATCATCCAGCTCTTTAACGATATCCGTAACCGGATTAGCTATAAACCTGCCATCGCCATTCTTATATACCAACCCGCTAATTTCCTTAACGCTCTCGCCTTTTTCAATAGCCCCGCAAAGCCTCGATAATGAATTCTCTCCTTCAGATTGAATTATAAAATCCAGAGAATCGTGAAAATAATTAAAAACCTGGCTGTGCATAGTTGAAGGGTGCACTCCTCCCAGGACAACAACGATATTCCTGTTAATTTTCTTTATGCGCTTAATGATCTTATAGGCTCCCCAACGATTAAAAGAATTGAAAGAAACACCTACCAAATCGGGATTTACTTGCCCAACATAATCAAAAAAATGGCTTAAACTTTTCTTAAATTCCCTGCCATTATAGTTATGGACATCCACATCGTGCTTGGTTTTTAAAGAAGCAGCCAGATACGCTAAGCCTAAAGGATAACCTTTAAGATTCAGTTCCTGACAAGGTGGATAAACAAGCGCTACTTTCATCTAAAACAGCTGTCCTTCCTTTATCAAAACCTTATATATCCGGCACTTTGAATTACTGAATAATAATTGGAAATCATCCGGATGAGCCGCCGCCCATTCATCTTCAACAGGAAAACTTGCAGGATCAACTGATTCCCTGTTATCAAAAAACGGCTGCGCTACAAACAAATACTCAATCTTTTCTTTTCTTAAGTTCTCTTTCCAGGCTGAAAAATCTTTAATTCTCCGGAATAACCCGTCAAATTTATTATAAGGAGTAGTTTCTTTGTCATTAACAGAAACATATTTTACGTCGTTTTTCAATCCTGCCCCAAACAAAGGATAAAACTCCTGCCTTCCGGTATAAGCAACTTTCGCTCCATCTTGAGTCAATTCATTAAGTTTCTGCCAACCCCTGGTTATATCCACTTGCCACGCCTCATTCTTACTAAAAGTAGAAGGATACCGTTCAAACTCTTCCTTATTATATTTAACATTAAAATACCCCAAAGATAACACCCCTAATATTAAAAAAATAATTAAGGCTTTGTTAAAAAAACGGTTATTATAAAAAAGGGTGAGCTTTTTCTTAAACAAAAACATGATAGCGAATAAGATAATCGACAGCGTAAAAGAAGTAATGAGCTCTCCCCTATGCGCCAACTCGGCAGCAGAAGCCAAAATAGAGATAAAGGAAATTAAATAAAAATATTTTTCGCCAAGCGGGATTAAACTTACAAAAATGACGGCGGTTATCAACCCCATGCTTAAGAACGGAAATAGATACCTTACTACATAGACGTTAATAAAGAAACCATACAATATTATCATTGCCAGAGGGATCATGAATAACAACAGATATTCTCCTGAAGAACTGATTTTCTTTCTTACCTGCCCATAGAAAATAATCGGGACAAATATACCCGGCAAAATCAATCCCAATAGCTGCACACCTAATCCTTCCCTAAACATGACCCTTCCCAAGTCAAGTTTGTCTCCTGCGGCAATAATAGCCTTGTAAGCAGCGTTATCCATCAACCCTTTAAAAACATTTCTGCCAAAAATATTCAGATCCACCGGAAAAAACGGGTTCCCCGTAAATATAAAATTCCTTAAATACGTGAATCCTCCAAACAAAAATATCATAAAAGCGATACTACCAAGCATAAGAATAACCTTGCTTACTCCTGGCTTAAACACCCTGCAAGACCTATAAAATACATAGCAAAAAAACGGAAATGCGGCTACAAACCAAACAATATTGATAACCTTGGTGCCCAAAAAGATACCCGTCGAAATCCCAAAGAATATTGCGTATTTAAGATAAAATTTATCTTTTAACAATAAAATGGCATAAATCATTAATAGAAACAAGGTGGCGCATATCACATCTATCTGCGAAGCCGTTCTAAGCTGCTTAAAAATATTGGGGATAAGCACCCATAAAAATCCGCTTAAAAGAGCCACTTCATCCTTTATCCTGTATTTTTTCAAGATTGCAAAGACAGCTATTATGCCAATTATGTAAAACGGCAACTCCCCTATGTCTGCCAAGAAAGCATTCCTGAGCGGCAACATCAACCAGGCAAAAAACAACTGTGCGTTAATAGGGTAACAAGATGTTGAGCTTGCTTCTATTGACTTTAAAAATATCATCGGGTTAGAAGCAAATATACAAGAGGGGTTCAGTAAGTTCCCGTTTCTTATCCATGTAGCTGGAAAAGCAAGATGGTATTGTAAACTATCCGGAGAAATTGAGGGGTTAATCAGGTTAATGAAAGTCTTTACGAAAGCAAAACCAATGAAAATAGAAAAAGCTAAAAGCAACAATCTGCTGTTTAACAGCACGCTTATATCCGGCTTGATAATATCAACTCTTTGCTTAGGCCGGAAAAACATTACTACTATTAAGAAAACAAAGAAATGAGCCAAAAGTATATTTGTTAGATATAGCTTACCCAATACCCCCAAGGAAAGCTCTATCGCGATAATCTGTGCAAAAAACAAGATAAACCAGATTAAAACAACTTCGGCAAAAACACGGATACGAAATAAATACGCGGTAAACAAATAGGAACTTAGTGAGACTAACAAGATTTCAATGGCTAAGATTATCATTCTTTAAATAATATAAAGGTTAATCAAAAATTAATTCTTTCTTTTTCAACAACTAGCGGCCTTTTCCTAACCTGTGTATAGATGGCTCCGATATACTCCCCTAAAATTCCGGTAAATAACAGTTGAACAGAAAAGAAGAAAAATAAACCGATAACCAGTGGAGCAACCCCCAACTGGAACCTATCCCAAAATAATAGTTTATATATCAAATATGCCACCCCCAAGGAAAAACAAATTATGGAGAAGACAAACCCAAGAAAAATTGCCAACCTTAAGGGTAGCTTTGAATTGTTTACAAATCCTAACATTGCCATGTCAAAAAGAGTATAAAAATTGTTTTTAGTTACCCCCTTCTTTCTTTTTGGCTGGTTATATTCTACTGTTGCGGCCTTATAACCAATTTCAGATACGAGGCCTCTGAAATAAGGATAAGGATCATCGATCTGCCTCATCTTATCAATTACTATGCGGTCATATAATCCAAACCCGGTAAAATTCTCGATTTGCCTGGTTTCAGAGAAAGAATTCAATAATTTATAATAGGCATTCCTTATAAAAAACATGAGGAAATTCTCTTTACTCTTGGGCTTTACTCCCGCTACAATCTTATATCCGGCCTCCCATTTCTCGATAAAATCCTTGATTAAAGCAGGCGGTTCCTGTAGATCCGAACAAATATAGATAACCGCGTCGCCATTTGCCTGCAATATCCCGTAATAAGGGGAGCGAATGTGGCCAAAATTCCTGGTGTTAACTATTATCTTGACATTTTTATCGGATTTTGCGATCCCCCTCAGAATTTCCACTGTCCTGTCTTCTGAGGCGTTATCAATAAAAATATATTCATATTCATATTGAGGAAGGGCTTTGAATATATCCTTGACCTGCCGGCACATCTCTCCAACATTGCCTTCTTCGTTATAACAGCCGCTGACCACGCTTATTTTCTTCATTTTTACCTCTCTAATCTGATAAATTTAACTTCTCAAAGAAATTATCAAAACAGGTACACATGTACCTTAAGCGCTTTTTATCAATACCCGGATACACCCCTATCCAAAAAAGATTGTTCATAACTAAATCAGTGTTGTCTAAATCCCCGGATACCCTGTATTTCGCATCTTTATATGCCGGTTGCTTAGTTAGGTTCCCGCCAAAAAGCATCCTGGTAGAAATTTTATTCTTTTCCATGTACTTAACAATATCGTTCCTGTTGAAAGGCGCCTCTTCCTTTACCAATATTGGAAAACCAAACCAGCTGGGCTCGGATTCCCTGGCTGCTTCAGGTAAAATCAAATATTTAGAGTATCTCTTTAAACCCTCCCTTAAAAAAGAAAAGTTTCCTTTCCGGGCTGCGATAAACCCAGGCAATTTCTCCAACTGAGCCACCCCTATAGCAGCCTGCATATCAGTAACTTTAAGATTGTATCCTACATGAGAATAAACATACTTATGATCATACCCATACGGCAGTTTGCCAAACTTCTGAGAAAATCTATTTCCACAGGTGTTATCTCTTCCGGAACCACAGTAACAATCCCTTCCCCAGTCGCGAAAAGACATTATTATCCTTCTTAACAACGGGTTATCAGTTAAAACCGCCCCACCCTCACCCATTGTAATATGGTGAGCCGGAAAGAAACTACACGTAGAAATATCCCCAAAGGAACCGGTATATCTGCCTTTATATTTTGAGCCTAAGCTATCACAATTATCTTCGCACAACCAAAGGCCGTGTTTCTTGGCAACCCTTATGATTTCTCCTAAATTAGCCAGGTTGCCTAATGTATGCGCGATAAATATAGCCTTTGTCTTCCTGGTAATAGCCTTCTCTATCTTTCCAACCTGTATATTATATGTCCCCAACTCCACATCAACAAACACAGGCACGAGTTTATTCTGCAGGATAGGATTAAGCGTAGTAGGAAAACCACAGGCCGTGGTAATAATCTCATCGCCTGGCTTTAATTGCCTACCCTTTAATAAAGGAGAAGTCAAGGCCGAAACAGCCAAAAGATTGGCCGAAGAACCGGAATTTGTCAGAAGGCAGTATTTTACTCCCAGGAAGGCAGATAGCCCTTTCTCAAATCTATCCGCATATCTGCCGGCGGTAAGCCAAAAATCAAGAGAGGCATCAACTAAAGAAACCAATTCTCTTTCATTATAAACCCTGCCACCGTAATGGATGACGGTTTTGCCGGGAACAAATTTATTCTTAATCCTGGCCGAAAAATAATCTTCCGTTAAGCTTAATATCCTCTTCCTTATATCATGCTGTTTATCCATTGAGTAAATATCCTGCCTCCTTCACTACTGTTTCCAAAGAAGAAAACTTTGGCTTATATCCAAGCAGATAACTTGCCTTCTTTGAGATAGAAAAATACCTGTCTTTTTGCCCTGTCGGGCAGCTTAGTTTAACTTTCTGCTTGATTGTATATTTCAAGAAATAATTTTTGGCAAAATAATCCAGCAGTCCGAATTTATTCACCGTTCTCAAACTATATGCTTCAACAACATCATTAAATGGCTTAGCCTTAATAATCAAACAAACCAGGCTAAAAAGATCCTCGCTTGAGAGGAAATCCCGTGTAAAATCGCAAGGGGTGGTAATGAAAACTTTTTTCTCACTTATGCTTTTTATTAACTCAGTTAAAAAATAACCAGAGTCTAGTTCAATAAAACGGCTGAAATAAGAAAATACCCTTATATCTACAATATGCAGCTTATCCAAGGCACGATGCCTTGCCTCCTGATAAAGCTTGGCTATCCCATAAAAATGCTCTGGCTTAAAAGCACCGGGCGTAATCGTATGAACCGCGCCACTGCTGAAATTAATATAAATGGTTTTAGGATGCCGCCGGAGGTACTTTAAAACCAAATTATCAAATTCTTCTGTCAACTTAAATACATTACCATTTGCCTCTCTTACCTTGTCAGGAGTTCCTAATCCGACACAATTGATTATAGCATCGTATTTATTCTCCTGAAAGTTGTTAAATCCTTGAATATAAGGATTCGATCCAGGGCTATTTATCTTTAAGAAGTCTTTTATCTTTCCTGGAGTTCGGGCAAATAAAAATAAACTGCTCGTTTCACCTTTTAGGAAATTAAGGATCAACCCCTTGGCAATATGGCTTGTGGCACCTAATATCGCAATCTTTTTCTTCATCTATTAATCAACCGGTTTTACTATCATTTCCGAAAAGAATACCTTCCTATCCAGAAAAGGATACATATCTTCTAAGGGTTTTGATACCATTACCCCATCTTTACGCCTGACGGAAGCAACAGTAGGGATTATCTCCTGGTTTTTCTGGCATATAACTTCGCAGATGGCCGGCCCCTTGCTGCCTAAAGCCCGGGATATAACCCTGCCTAAATTAGCGGATCTCTTGGCGCAATAATATCTTATTCCATAAGCACTGGCTATCCTCTTAATCCTGGGGAAAGAAACACCGCAACTTCTATCTGTCCCGATTAACCTTCCATTAAAGAATTTTGACTGTGTAGCTCTTATCGAAAGATAACCGTCATTGTTCCAAACAAATATCTTAACGGGAAGTTTATAGTGGACTATTGTTTGCAATTCTTGCAGATTCATCTGAAAAGATCCATCGCCGGTAATCCCTATTACCTCTTTTTTATTATTTGCAAAACATGCTCCGATTGTTGCAGGAATAGTATAGCCCATTTCAGCCTGGCCTCCGGAAGTAATATACCTCTGTCCCTCCTTCAACATTAATGCCTGGGCTGTAACATAAAAAGCTGAACCGGCATCAGCAATAACTACCGAACCATTTTTTAATTTTTTAGAAAGCTGATCAATAAAATAATAAAGGTTGATCCCTTCTTTGTCATCTTTATATTGAGGCAAGCAGACCGGCCAGGATTTTTTCCAGGCCCTGCATTTATCCACCCATTTAGAGGTATTATTTAAAGAAATACCCTTAAGACGCTTAAAGAATTCAACAAGATCAGTATTGATAAGTAAATCTATTTTCACTGTATTTTTTTTATGTTCAACCGGATCTATATCAACCACTATTCTTTTGGCTTCCCTGGCAAAAGTACTATATTCATATCCGGTAGAACTAACGCTTAATCTGCTGCCAAAAGAGATAACCAGATCAGAGTTCTGTAACGCGAAATTCCCTGCCCTATCCCCCTTATTCCCGATCCTGCCTATATATAAACGATGATTAGACGCAAGGATATCCACTCCGAGGTGCGAAGTAACCACGGGAATATTATATTTCTCTATAAAATCCCTGAATTCTTTAATGGCTCCGGATAAACGCACTCCCTGGCCACAAATAGCAACCGGCCTACTGGATTGTTTAATATAACCCTTGAATCTATCCAACTCAATCCGGTTAGGTTTATTTTTATACCCTAGTTTTAATTCTTTAGGATTAAAATGTTTAAGCTGCTTCTCATTTATTAAAGCCCCCTGGACATCCAACGGGATATCAAGCCATACCGGGCCAGGCCTGCCTGTTTTAGCTAAATAAACAGCCTTTTCCAAATGATAGGCTATCTCCTCGGGTTTATTTATCATCACCGCGTATTTAGTAATTGGCTTTATAATACTTATAATATCGGCTTCCTGCACGCCAAACTGCCTTAAAGCCAATCCTGAATTTCTGATAGTCTCTTTTCTCTTGCTCTGCCCGGATATAAAAATACAAGGAGTACTATCTTGCCAGGCATTAAGCAACCCGGTTACAGTATTCGTCCCGCCGCAACCAGTAGTAACCATTACTGCTCCAAGATTGCCATTATATTTAGCATAAACGGCAGCTGCCATCGCAGAAGCCTGTTCGTGATGATTAAATACTCCTTTTAGCTTAGGGTGGCATGCTAGGCTATCAGACAAAAACATCATCCCTCCTCCCGTAACCATGAATATTTCTTTTACACCCCGGGCATAGATAAAATCTACTATGTAATCGCTTGCTCTCACGGCTTAACCTCTTAATCTGTTGTCAAGTACTGTGCAACCTTTTGTCTGTCTCTTTCCGCGTCTACAAATTGCCAAAAATCATTGAACCTATAAGCACAAAGCTGTTTCTGAAGGATGAGCTCCTCTAAAACACCTGTCTCTAAAACGCATGAGGGCTTATTCGATAAGGCTTTAAGATTAAAAATTGAGTTATTAAAAATGTAGAATCCTCCGTTTATATAATCTTTTTCCAGGACAGGTTTTTCTGAAAAACCTCTTATTAAATCATCATCACCAAAAAGACCAAGTATTCTGAATCGGGTCGGGTTATGGACAGCCAAGAGAGTCCCGGTTTTCTTATGTTTCAGGTGAAAAGATAACATATCTCTAAGATTTACATTAGCTACCGTATCGCCGTAAGTTAAACAAAATAAAGGAGAAGATTCAACCATCGGGCGTGCCTGCGCAAGACGTGATCCTGTCATATTATTAATACCGGTATCTACAACAGAGACCGACCATTTTTTCAGATTAGCAGAGGCCTTTAGTTTATTGCCTATTATGCCGATATTAGATACAAAATCCTTAATAAGCTCTACGCCTGTGCCGGCGCAAATAATAAATTTCCTAAAACCTGCTTTACTATAATGATCCATAATATAAAAAATAACCGGTATACCGTTTACTTCTACTAAAGGTTTGGGAATACACTTGCCCCCTTTTCCTAAACCTATCCCATTACCCCCTGCAAAAATTACTACCGGAATATTCTTTGTATCGTTCTTTATAGAATGATCCATATTCTTTTCTCCTTGCCCGTATAATTAAATACTTATTCAGTAAGTTCTAAATCTGCTAATTTTTCTTTCTTTAGTATTGAGGCGATTTCATCCACCGCGCCATTAACTCCTACGGCATAATTGACCTTACTGGTACCCTTGATAAATTCTATATAAACCTTGCATCCGGCGCGTAAGGCGATAGCAAGCCCCCCGGCCACATCCCATATCTTATTAGATATCCCGTAAGCGCATTGAAGCCGTCCCGCGGCAACATAGCAAATATTAACTGATGCCGCCCCTAAACGCAAGCACCCTCTGCTCATATCGTTTAATTTGCCGAATACTTCATACTCTTTTATTCTTGATTTGCCAATGCTGGCCCTGCTTGAAAACGAAGCGGCAATAAGGGCCCCTTCCAGTTCCCCCGAATCAACCCTCAAGGTTTTATTATTCATAAAAGAACTCTGATTGCCCATGGTAAAAAATAATTCTTTCTGCGCCGGTATTACTACTGCCCCAACGCTGAATTTGGAATTATGCATAAAACCTACGGATACGGAATAAATCGGCAGAGAAGACACAAAATTACTTGTCCCATCAATTGGATCTATAACCCATACGCCTCCCTTTATGGGAAAACCAGAATAATTGCTGTTTTTTATCTCTTCACCAATTACCCGATGCTTAGTTTCTTTTAAAATCCCCCTGATTTTTTCTTCAATTATAACATCTAATTCAGTAACAACCTCCCGAGAGTTTTCCTTTGCCCTAAAGGGAATCTCCTTATAGCCACGGTCCAGCATATCCGCTCCCGCAGAAACAGCTTTAAGCGCTAACCTGGACTCCACTATCCATTTTGGGTTCATTTGCCGCCTTTTTTGATATTTTTTATCAAAGAATCCAGTTTTGAAGATATCTTAACGAATTGTTCTTTTATCACTAAATCAAGCACCTCTCCTTTTCTTAAACCGAGGATGTAGGTAGAAAGCATCTGTGGGGCCAAGGTTTCTCTTATAAAAACCAAATGATTGTCTGAATCCTTGTCATCTTCAAAAAGGATAGCGCTGACTATACCAGTTAATATATTATAGGGGATAAAACCCAAAGACAAACAAATCTGCGCTGCCCCAATCAGCCGCCCTTCCAATTCCAGCTTTCTTAGCGGTTCACGGGCTACCCGCGAAATCGGATCATACAACAGCTTGTTAGAAAACCTTTGAATCTCCTTTTCCGCATACCAATCCAGGAAAGAATGAGGAATCTCCCATTTTAATTTCAAGGCAGTCAGCATTTCAGACATCGCCCCTTTTACAATCTCCTTAATTTCAGGAATCTCCATAGATTCATGCAGGTATTTTACTCCGACAAGAGACCCCAGATAGGCAGCTATGCAATGAGGGGTATTATGTAAATAAAGTTTGGCCGACCATTGTTTATTTAACTCCTCCTTACTGCAAAAGGAAATATCGCCTTCAAACTCATTTGCCCCTCCATCTATGAAGAGCGTGCCATCTTCAGTATGGACAGAAAGCGGATCTTTTGCCAGATTATCCGGAGAGGCTGTATTTGAAGTAATCACATCCGGTATGGCAAAATAAACCTTTTTATAATTCAAAGATTTCTGAACGATATTCACTGCCTCTGGGTCATTCTCGCATAGCACTACCGGGCAGTTTAATCCAAGCAGGCTTTTGGAAGCCCGGAAACAATTTCTCGGGCCAACATTCATAAAAACAGCTGCGGCATTACGCATCCTGGATACAGAAAAATCAGCGATATGATACGCCTTCTTTACAGGGACGATTAATTCCTCTAATTTCCCGTTTTTTACGCGATAAGCCTTGTATTGCTTACGCTGATTCAAAAGATCCACTAAATCGTGGTTGGCATCAACAAAAATAAATTCATATTTGCCTTTGCTTAATACCCATGGCAAGAAACCTCTGCCTATCGCCCCGGCTCCCAGAATAATGATTTTCTTCATAGAACCTCACCTGCCTGCCAAACAACAAATTCTTCCCACCCCAGCTTATTTTTTTCGCTGGCTGTTTTTGCCCCGCTGGCTACTTTTAGCAAGAAACGATAGATATCTTCTCCGACTTTATCCAAATTTCCATTACTTAGAACCAAACCCGCATTTATGTCCATATCTTCATTCATTGAATTATAAAGTTCAGAGTTAGTCGCAATTTTTACGGTCGGCGAAATCGAGCAGCCATACACCGAACCCCTACCGGTAGTGAAGACAACCAAGTTGCACCCTCCGGCAACCAGGCCTGTTACGGCCACAGGATCAAAACCCGGAGTATTCATAAATATAAGCCCTTTTCTTGTATTACGCTGGGCATAATCAACTACTTCGCTTATCGGAGAAACTCCACCTTTAGCAATAGCGCCGATGCTTTTTTCCAAAATAGTGCTAATCCCCCCTTTAATGTTTCCTAAAGAAATGTTATCATTCATAACCACATTGTTTCGTTTTGTGTAATCACTCCACCATGAAAATAAATTTTTTAATTTATTTTCATCGGCTTTACGCAAACACCGTTTTAATAAAATACCCTCCCCTCCGAAACACTCCGGAAGCTCCCCCATGATTGCTGTCCCGCCAAGAGACACTAGTATGTCACTGGCTTTTCCCAGCGCGGGATTTGCGGTTAACGCCGAAAACGCATCGCTTCCGCCGCATTTAAGGGCAAAATTTAATAAGGAAACCGGAAGCTCTCTGCGCTTAAAAACAGGTAATTTAGATAACAACTTCTCAACTCTCTCAATACCTAATTTAATGCTTTTCTTTGTTCCCCCTGCATCCTGTATATTAATATGCTCCCTGCATGCCTTACCAGATTTATATCCTGAATCTAAAACGGAAGAGATACTTTCACAAGTTATCATCTCACACCCAAGACCCATAATCACGCTACCCACTACATTAGGATGAGTCAAATACCCTGCAAGGGCTCTATTTAACAGTTTATAGGTGTATCCGTTCTCCGATAGCGCGCATCCACTTTGATGCGTAATCGGAATCACTCCGTCAATTCTCTGCTTTGATAAATCCTTATTCTTAAAATATGCCGCTATTTCCTTTGTTACCGAAGCAGAACAATTAACAGTTGAAACAACAAGAATATAATTCCTGACTCCTGCCCTTCCGTCTTCCCTTAAAAAACCATTAAAATGGCTTGGCAAGGCATCCTTACGACTATCAGATAATACCAGAGGATTTCTTAAATCTTTAACGGAAAAACTTATTTTATCCGAAAACCAAATGTTATGGACGTGGACATGTTCACCCGCATCAATATTCTTTGACGCTATGCCAATAATCTGTCCGGATTTTATAATCGGCTGATTATTTTTAATCTTCCGTATGGCAATCTTATGCCCTTTGGGCACCTGCCCCTTCAATCTGATCATACCTTCTGAATGATTAAGGCATTTTAAGGCCTGCCCCCGCAGTCCTCCGGAAAAAACAAGAATCCCTATATTATCTGCGGGGTTTAAAACTAAATAATTGATTTCCGGCAAATCCTTTACATAAACCATGATTTTCTAATTGATTTTATATCGTCAATGCCAATTGATCTTTTGCCGCTATTGTATTCCTGAATATTCCACGCGCAACCTTTTGCGCCCTATTTTTATCTTTTTCATTTAAATATACGCCGGCGTCAAAATGAGCTAAAGCCAGTTTCTTAACCTTCGCATCCCTGGCTATCCTGGCTGCCTGCTCCGGATTAAGGTGGGGCCATTTTAAATCAATTTTACCCGGCGGCAAGGAAGATTCGGTTATTAAAAAGTCGGCGTCTTTTGCCAATACATTAATGCCTTTGCACGGCCCGGTGTCGGTACAAAACGCCAAAACCTTATTATCAGCGCGGAGGCGGTAGCCATAACATTGGACAGTATGAAAAAGATCCAAAAAGGTTATATCAAAGGGAAACTTTGATTTTTTATTAATCTGGACTATATTTATCTTTGTTTTAAGTTTCCTGACCGGCTTGGAATATGGGGTATTGATTATAAGCTTAAACATTTCTTTTATTCCTTTTGGCCCAAAAACATTAATACCTTGTGCAAAATTAAATTTATTCAAGCTGTGCAAACCAATAATATGATCCAGGTGAAAATGGCTTAAAAATAAATAAATCGGGCGTTTATCTTTAATATACTTATCCAGCTTGAACAAACCGTTGCCGGCATCAAAGACTATATAGGCCTTTCCGGTCTCAACCAGCACGCACAAAGTATTACCTAAATCAGTGTCGCACCAGCCGTTTGTCCCCAAAAAATATACTTTCATCTATGCTGCCCGTTAAAATAATTAAAATACCAATCGGCTGTCTTCTTAAGCCCTTCCCCGATACTATGCCCAGTCTTCCAGCCCAGGATCCTTCTTGCCTTAACAGAAGATAAATACTGCTTCCTGATTTCATACTTGACGGTATTCATTATCTTATATTTCAATTTATTCCCAACCGGGCTTAAACCCCCCATCTTCTTCAATACTTCCATAACCGTAAAAGGGTTCTCGTCGCTTAAATTAAACGCCTCACCGCTGATCTTGCCACCAAAAAGCGATTCCGCGATCTTCATATAACCGGCAACGATATCATCGACATAGACATAATCACGGACAAACTTGCCGTCACTGCGTATTTTAAGCGGCCTATTGTAAAAGAGGCATCTCATCGCGTCCGGGATAAGCCGGCTGAAATTAAAATCCCCCGGCCCGTATATGTTACCGCAGCGAGTGATTGCCACAGGAAGGCCATAGGTATGCGCGTAAGTATTGGCGATCAAATCCGCGCAACTCTTGGAAACATCGTAAGGATGATTGGCAATCAGGGCCGCGTCCTCGCGATAAGGAAGCTTTTTATGTTCTCCATAAGCCTTATCGCTTGAAGCAACAACGATAGCCCGCACATTCCCCTTCAACCGAGAAGCTTCTAAAACTTCCCAAGTCCCCGTAATATTAGATTCAAACGCGCTCAAGGGATTTAAATGGCTGCGCCCAACAATTGCTTCGGCTGCTAAATGAAAGATTGTATTAATCGGATGTTTACGC
>Ga0265297_10006201_pt1 | contig 17545 bp, 16 predicted proteins | sample Munlanlwell13791_FD_192502 | JGI IMG/M metagenome (GOLD analysis project Ga0265297, IMG submission 192502) | Leachate microbial communities from a municipal landfill in Southern Ontario, Canada - Leachate well 137-91 | ecosystem: Engineered > Solid waste > Landfill > Unclassified | place...
GGGTAGAAAATTAATCCCCAATGATAATCTCGTCCCGTACGGGACGAAATGGATCTTCAATCATCTGCTTTCTACCCACATATTATACCTCCGGTATATGGATTTACAAAATTTAAACAGTTTCTTAGTAGATTACAAGAATTTTACAATTTTGGAATTCAATTCCAAAATTGTAAGCAGGTTCTGCTATTAAATGGTTTACCTTTTGATTGCACGTCAATTATAACGATATTTGAGAGAATAAGTCTTTGTGGCAGAAAAGGAGTTTTTGGAATAGACTCATGTTTTAAACAAAAATATTGGGTCGAAGCGGTTGATTGTATTTTACCACTATGTTGTTTTTGTGCAAATGCCAGCCGCAGAGCGGCTATATATTGGTAGCCCGGGGTGGAGCAAAGCGAAACCCCGGGTTGGGAATGTGGCATGAAAAGCCGTCCGCGAACAAATTTTAAGAAATGTGATAGTTATTTTGTCGGACGGAAGTAGCGGATGTTGGGAAAGGATTATACCGGACCGAAGCTAAAGTATTCCGTGTGTTCTCAGTATTTCGGCCAGATCAGCGTGTTTTTTTGAATATTCCCGAAGTGTTGCTATCAGGTTGCGACTATTTTCTTCAGCCTTCGATGCCTGGGCTAAAGCAGGTTGCATGGCAGTACGTCGGTCCCAGATCATATAGCCAAGCATGAAAATAAACAACGTGATTAGAATGCCAAAACCCCAGTAAAAAAGTGTTTTTATGTCATCTATCTGCTTTTGTTGGTACATGAATTGTTTATCAATACTTTCAAACCGCACCTCCATCTTGTCATTGAGCGCATTTATTTTTGCTTCAAGTGTATTTATTTTTGCATTGGTAAGGATGGCGCGATCGCGGTCGGCCAGAGTATAGGGCACAACGACTTGCTGCTCCTGGGCTTTCAGGATCCCGGAGAATAGCAGCACAAAAACGAGAATGAGCAACTTCTTCATGACATTTTATCTACCGCGAAGTTACGGTGAATTATCGAAACTATAAAATTTAGATGCAGGGAGATTAGTGATTGGTCAGCTACCCTTCGGCTCCGCTCGGGGACCGGCGCGTTTCCCCCAATTAACTGTTCGCAGAAACGCAGCTAAAGTATTCCGTGTGTTCTCAGTATTTCCGCCAGATCTGCGTGTTTTTTTGAATATTCCCGAAGCGTTGCTATCAGGTTGCGACTATTTTCTTCGGCTTTCGATGATCGTTCTAATGCGGGTTGCATGGCGGTACGGCGATCCCAAATCATGTAGCTGAGCATAAAGAGGAACAAAGTGATTAAGATGCCAAAGCCCCAGTAAAAAAGCGTTTTAATGTCATCCAGTTGCCTTTGCTGACTTTCAAACTTTAATTCCATATTTGCTTCGGTGCGGATGGAGCGGTCACGATCAGCTAAGGTATAGGGCACGACAACTTGTTGCTCCTGAGATTTTAAGATCCCGGAGAATAGCAGTACAAAAACGAGGAAAAGCAACTTCTTCATGACAAGATATCTACCACAAAGTTACGCTAAATTCCTGGAAAATAAAAATCGATATGGGGGATTTGTGGTAAGAGTAAGAGGGGAATTTTATAAATAGACCTTACAAATTCAAGATTAGATAAAATCTTATTTTTTGTATTCAATCTTAGTAGCTAGGCAAATGAACAATGACCCTTATCTTATTATCTTATTCAAAATCATTTTAATAAGAGATGGAAAACCAACAAATACAATCTCTTTCAATTCCCGGGAAGTCAAAATAGAATTTCATTATACGATAGTCCTCTTTTTTACGATCAAATATTGTTTTTGAGATACCACGAATAGAGTTTCTCAATACCCTCACCAATCTCGATTTTGTGGTGCCAGCCTAAGGAATGAATTTTTGACGGATCGGTTAATTTACGCATAGTGCCGTCTGGTTTAGAGGTGTTGAATACTAATTCTCCACCAAAGCCAATTTTCTCTTTTATAAGGAATGCCAAGTTACGAATAGTTATTTCTTTACCTGTTCCGATATTGACATGCGTGTTCCGAATCTCTTTATTAACCACAGATGTACACTGATTACACCACAGATCTTCACTGATAATATCTTTGAAATCAACATACTCCATTAAATATATGCAAGCGTCTGCCATCTCCTCACTCCATAAGAACTCCCTGAAAGGTGCACCTGTTCCCCATATTTCAACTGATACCTCTTTCTTATCAGTGTGTATCTGTGGAATAATCTGTGTCCTCTGTGGTTTTTCTTTGATCCCATATTTAGCTAGTGCTGCCAAAATAACAGATTCGTCTGAATTCCCATCTACTTCTTCAATGGGTCTTCTTGTCAGATCTTTTCTAATGGAGGACAAGTCATTTTCTTCCAAACATTTCCCCAGATGAATCTTTCGCAGCAATCCGGGGAGTACATGCGACTTCTCCAAATTGAAATTGTCATTGGGCCCATATAGATTGGTAGGCATCACGGAGATAAAGTTGGTGCCGTACTGCAGGTTGTAGCTCTCGCACATTTTAACACCGGCTATCTTGGCAATTGCATAGGGTTCGTTGGTATATTCCAGGGGGGAGGTGAGGAGGCAATCCTCTCCCATTGGCTGGGGTGCATCTCGGGGATAGATGCAGGTACTGCCCAAAAAGAGCAATTTCTTTACCTTGTTTAGGTAAGCTGCATGTATCACGTTGTTTTGCATCATCAAGTTCTCATAGATGAATTGACCGCGGTAGGTGTTGTTGGCAACGATGCCTCCAACTTTTGCCGCTGCGAGGATCACATATTCTGGCCTCTCCGCGGCAAAGAAGGAATTGACTGCTCTCGTATCCATAAGATCTAGTTCCTCAATGGTTTTACCCACGAGGTTGTTATATCCTTTGGTCAGCAAATTTTTCCATAAGGCAGAGCCAACTAAACCTGTATGACCAGCCACATATATTTTACTATTCTTTTCCATATATTATTTTTTCCATAGATCTCCAAAGATCAAAACCACTAAAACCACTGATAATGCCACAGATAACACTGGTTTAAACCACAGAAACCACAGATTACACCTCAGAAGACACTGTTTTTTATCGCGCAATGATGTTCATTTACCCTATCAATTGTAATTTTTATCTGTGATTTCTGTGGATCATCTGAGTTTTCAGTGGTTGTTTTTTCAGCGTATTTTGGCTCAGCGGATGAGTCGTTTGATTTGAAGTTTTGGAGTGCCAAAGTTGAGGAGGAGACCTAGTTTGAAATTTGCTGCTTTAAGATAATTGATCACCTGACCAAAATGATCGTCAGTAATTGCATCTGCTGCTTTTAATTCAATGATTATTTTATTGTAACAAACGAAATCTGCTGTAAAGAATTTTGTGAGCTTATCTTCTTTGTACCAAATATCCAATGTTTGTTCAGCAACGAATGGAATATTCCGTTTGTAGAACTCAATCATCAGCGCTTCCTGATATACAGATTCAAGAAAACCATTACCCAAATAATTGTGGACTTCAAAGCATGCCCCAATTATCTTTCTCGTTTCCTCAGAATAAATGTACTCTTCCTGAATATGCATAAATAAAACTATAGACCACAGAAAACGCTGATTATACCACAGACGCCACTGTTTTTTTCTTGTACAAAAATGATTATTTGGCGCATCAATATTATTTTTTTTATCAGTGTTATTAGTGGATCATCAGTGTGTTCTGTGGTTTTTCTTTTCTGATTTTCAGTGGTTGTTTTTTTAATTTGTGTTTTCTGAGGTTATTTTTTTATTCGAAATAGTTGAGTGTGCGGTAACCGCCTTCACGGAGATAAGCATCTTTTTTCATTAGGTGGATATCTGATTGCATCATATCCTCCACCAGTCCTTTGAGGTCGTACTCGGGTTTCCATCCGAGTTTGGTCATTGCTTTTGTGGGATCGCCGATAAGGAGATCGACTTCGGTGGGACGGAAGTAGGCTGGATCGACGCCGATGATGAAGGAATGAGGGAGAGACGGAGAGACGGAGGGACGGAGGGATGGAGAGATGCGGGATTTGATGGATTCGAGGTAATTGGGGCCGACTTGGGAGGTGAAGAGTTTTTCATTGATGCCGACCAGAAAGCCTTTTTCATCGGCGCCTTCACCAGTAAAGGCCAACTCCATTCCGATTTCGGCGGCTGCCATTTTGATGAAATCACGGATTGTGGTGGTTATGCCGGTTGCTATCACATAATCATCGGCCTGCTCCTGTTGCAGTATCAGGTACATTGCCTTGATGTAATCCTTGGCATGGCCCCAGTCGCGTCTGGAGGAGAGGTTTCCCATAAATAAATTTTGCTGCATGCCGAGTGCGATCCGGCTTAAAGCACGGGTTACCTTGCGGGTAACGAATGTTTCACCCCGGATCGGACTTTCGTGGTTAAATAAGATGCCGTTGCTGGCATGCATTCCGTATGCTTCGCGGTAGTTGACGGTTATCCAGTAGGCATACATTTTAGCTACCGCATAAGGGGAGCGGGGATAAAAGGGGGTCTTTTCCGATTGCGGCACCTGTTGCACCATGCCATACAGTTCAGAGGTCGAAGCCTGGTAGATCCTCGTTTTTTTGGTTAGTCCAAGCAACCTCACTGCTTCGAGAATACGTAGGGTACCCAGTCCGTCGGCATTGGCGGTATATTCGGGAGTTTCGAAGCTCACGGCCACGTGGCTCATGGCTGCCAGGTTGTAGATCTCATCCGGTTGCACCTCCTGGATGATCTTGGTGAGGTTCATGCTATCGGTCAGATCACCGTAGTGCAGTTTGAAGCGCTGATTCTCGATATGAGGATCCTCGTAAATATGGTCGATGCGGTCCGTGTTGAAAAGGGATGAACGGCGCTTGACACCATGAACGATGTATCCTTTCTTGAGAAGGTATTCGCTAAGGTAGGCGCCATCCTGACCGGTGACGCCGGTGATAAGGGCAGTTTTTTGTTGCATATAGAACTAGGTTTTAAGTTTTTTAACCACAGAAACCACTGATTACACCACGGAGGACACTGTTTTTCTTCTACAACAAGTGCCTCTAATGTAATTTTTTATCTGTGTTTATCAGTGGTAATATCAGTGTGCTCAGTGGTTATTTTTTGTTGGAAGGCATGTGAAAACAAAACCACAGAAACCACTGATTATATCACAGAGGGCACCGATAGGAGGGTTAGAAGGAAACTGTCCACAAATTCACACAAATGGACACAAATAGAAAAACCACAGAAATCACTGATTACATCACAGAAAACACTGTTTTTTCCTGTACAAAAATGATTATCTGGCGTATCAGTATTAATTTGTTTTATCTGTGATTTATGTGGATTATCCGTGTTTTCAGTGGTTATTTTTCACATAGCAAATTGAACGGACAATTCTAATCCCAAATTAGTGATTGTAAAAATCATGGAAGCCCTTTTGTTTTAGCCCATCTTTCAATTTTTTGTCCCCAGTCCAAAATGGAATTGCCAGATCAATTGATAAGGCAACAAAGGGAGTATCTTTAATATCGACATCAAAACATAAATCGTATGCTTTTTGCCGACTGTCTAATCCAATAAAATCAGTAGGAATAAATTTTATTCGTTCAATAATACCATTGAAATAGATATCGAATTCTGATTCTGTGAGTTTCGAATTTTTAAGCAATTTATCTTTATGCTTAAATATCTCGGAGATTAGAATGTTTGGAGAATAAAAATTGATGTTGTTTTCAAACAAAATATCCCTGATTTGTGATGCCCTGGGAATCAATGCTGAAAAAACCAGGTTCGTATCAATAACCACAGAGTTGGAAATCATTTCTTTACTTTCTCAAGAAATTTATCTCCATTCTCATCCCACCAATCCTGATTGATCTGCTCAGCTACGCTCAAAATTGATGAAGTGAACTTTGATTTTTGAGCTAAACTCTCCAGTTGAAGCCTTTTAACCAATGAAATTAAATAATTATCATCGAATCCTTTTTTATTCAGCTTCAACACCATCTGGTCGCCTTTATTTTCAATTACTAAATTGTCCATAGTATTGTTTTTTTCAAATTTACAAAAAATTGACGATTCTAAAGTCTTTTATAAACTCAAATGCTTCGGTGTGATTTATGAACTGCCACCACAGATTTACACAAATGAACAAAAATTAAAAAAACACTTAATCGACAATCCTTCAATCTTATGCTCTCTATACATGGCAAATGAATGAAGTTGGAAATATTTGTGTGAATTTGTGAGTAGTTTTATTGCAAATGTGACACAATGGCAGTTTTTGACTTAGCAGAGACTATTTTCAAATCAACATTGACCATTTTATGGCCATCAGCATGTAAATAAGGTCAAACTAAGACCATTTTAGCTTCAACAATGAAGGTATTCATGACAAGAAAACGATTTTTGCAACTACAAAGCAGATAATTGTTGCACATAGCAGGTTGAAGGTTAAACAAGGAAAATTTGATACTAGGTAAAAAGGATTTATGAAATATATTAGTGATTGTTTGTTAACAATAAAAGGATAACACTAAGGTTTAATTGCTTTTGATTTTTGATTACCTCCAATATATCGTAACAATCGATTCAATACTTTAGCTCTTCAGGTCTTTCGGGGAGATCCCTAAATACTGAGTGAACCAAATTGCTACCAGGAAATACAATGACCCAGGCAGTTAGAAAAATCAGCATTGCATCTGTGTAAAAAGATAGATTTTGTTGGTACCAAAGCTCCAACTCTCCTTTAAACGGAGAAATGCTTTGTTTATAGAATTCCTGAGGTGGAAGTTTTGATTCGGAAAGAAGCCTTTCTTCATCCCGGAAAACAATAGAGCCAATACCAGTCAATCCTGGTTTTACGTTGTTGATGCTTGCCTTTACATGATCAGGATAAAGTTCAAAATTTTTATCGACCAATGGTCTAGGTCCAATAATACTCATATCTCCAATGAGTATATTAATGATTTGGGGAAGTTCATTGATCTTTGTTTTTCTTAAAAAGCCTCCCAAAGGCATTAACCTTGGATCTTTTCTAATTGTATGCAAACCACCCGGCAAATTGGGGCTATTTTTTAACATGGTTGCAAATTTCCAGATATTGAATGGTTTGTTTTTATAACCAATTCTTTTTTGAAAATAGAAGATGTAATGTTCCCCGGTAAGTAACAACCCAACGCAAACAGGAATCAATAAAGGGGATAATATGACCAATCCAATAAAAGATAAAATTATATCAATGAGGCGTTTAAAGAAATATTTGTACATTCACGTTTTTTAATATCCGGATTTATAATTATTTACATCTTGGAATCCAATCCTTTTCCTGTTTCAATGTGTTCAAAATTAGGCAGGTATTCTTTTAAAACGTTGACTATTGCAGCTTTGGTAACGTTTTGAGATTCAAACAACGCACGTAGCTGATTGAAAATTGCATCAATTTCCTGAATACTGCGTTTTTTAGAGTTTTTCACCACACCCAGGTTGATAAAGGAGTCATTGTCGAGCATCTCTTTCTCTGTGTAAAATTCCTCGAAGGATTTTTCGCCGGAGGTATCAGAACCGAAGAAGTATATAGGGTATGGAACAGGTTGCTTCGTTCCCGATGAAAAATCGGGACAGGCTGTTCCTCCTCGCAATGACGGTTCTCGCAATGACGGTTCTTTTAACAGCAGTGCTTTTTGTTTGGCTTCTTCTTCGGATTGGCAGATAACAGGAGTTAATCCTAGAGTCTTTAGTAAATCCAAAGCAATTTGATCGAATGGGATCATATCCTTTTCTTCATCCAGTTTTGGGAAGAAGATATCTCCGGATTCACCCATGATGGAGGCCATCAGGCACAATTCTCCGGATTCCTGCGGGGAGACGAAGAAGCGGCGGATACCCAGCGGGCATGACCAGGGTTGCTGTTTGTTTAGACGTTCCAAAAATCCCAAAGGAAGACTTCCGTTTGAAAAGGCGACATTGGCAAAACGGGCTGTTTTAATGGGTAAACGATCTGAATAGGCCATGATTAATTCTTCCATCAATTTCTTGCTGGCACCCATGATATTGACCGGGTTAGCAGCTTTGTCCGTTGAGACACAAAAGAAATGTTCTGGAGGAAATTGGAGCAACAGATCCAATAATTTACGAGCGCGAAGCACGTTATTTTCGATCATAGCTTCAATGGAGAAAATGTCTTTCTCGCTGCGCACATGTTTGTGTGCTGCAAAGTTGGCGACAATCTCAAAAGGACCGTGTTCCTGAAAAATCTTTTCAAATACACGATCCCCAAAATTGACCGGATAAGTAATAAAATCTTCCGGTATATTGTAATCTGAAGAACTTCTTAAATCACGTACCAATTCAGTTAAGCCATTTTCATTGATATCAACAACTACCAATTTTTTGATTCTGAATTTTAGGATTGCTTTGATATAGGATGAACCGATGGTACCGGCTCCTCCAATAACCAGAACTTTTTTGCCGTTGATGCGGTCATTGAGTTCTGCATTGTATTTTGCAAAATCATCAGTCAAAAGGCTATTTGCCCGTTTGGTAATGTAAGAAGCAATGAACTGAGTGATGTTAATATTTGTCTGCATTTCTAAAATTTTAAAGAACTTCCCAATGGCCGCTATAATCAGGGCCAACTCTTTTAATATAATTGTTTAAAATCAGCCATTTAAGATGATCTTTGATGGTGTAAGCACTGCGATTTGTTTGTGTTGCTATGTATTCTCTTGAAGCATCAGGATGTTTAATCAGAATTTCTACAATATCCTGTTTTATTCCTTTTAGTTGTTTATTCAGGGTAGTCTGGGGGGTAGTCTGGGGGGTAGTCTGGGGGGTAGTCTGGGGGGTAGGAGTGGAATCAATTTTCTGTTTTGAATAGGCTAACTCTGTCAAAAAACCATTGCCCTCTTCATAAAAGCTGAATGTCATCGTTTCGTAAGTACTGATCTCTTTTCTGACACGAATGAACCCGCTTCCATATTTTTCAATATCCCTGGTTAAATAAAATGCTTCTGCAATTAATTTGTTGCGTGTTTGTGAGGAATAACTATCTGTGTTTAACGCTTCAATTGTCAGCCCACCATATAAGTTGCCTGGATTAAAAAAACTAATCTTTTGATCGTAAATTTTTATCTGAACATCACTTGAGCTTGTATAATCCCTGTGAATAAGTGCATTTAAAACGAGTTCCCGGATGGCTGGTATAGGATATTCAAAAATCTCATTTCGTTGTGTGGTTTCTCCCGAAATCTCAAATGCAACTTTCAGATGTGAGATGACAAAACGGATAGTTTCTTCAACTACTTCAAAAAGAGAGCCGTTTATCATTTTATCATCGATAATCAGCGAAGGGTCTTTGAACCGGCCGACGTGAACATTGTAAAACAGATTCTCATTGGAGAACAGGATCATTGCTGCATTGCTGACGGATTGATCTCCAACGAATTTTAATTTAGAAAGAGCCGTTTCCGGATTTTCCGGTAATATAAACCGACCACCATCGTTAACTCGTTCAATGAAGCGAATGACGCGCTCTTCGTTTAAATCATTGTAAGTGGCCTTATGAAATGGATAGGAGTCCCAGGAGATTTGTAAGGATTGAAGCAATAAATCGCTTATTTGCTGTGGTGAAAGTTGGTGATTGGAATTTTTGATCCGCTTGTAATATCTGCCTTTAAAGGAAATCGGTTTGACAGGGAATTCCTGAACCGTAAATTTCAAAATTTTTGTTCCATTCAGCGTATAGATTTCAATGTCTGGTACAATGGATGGTCGGGTTTTATTCTTTATTTCATTAATATATTGCTGAATACTCTCAGATCCTATTGCAAAACCCGAAATAGGAATACCTATATTATCTACCCCGACCCAGATTTCACCTCCTTTGGTATTAGCAAATGCCGTCAATGTTTCAATGACTGCATCAGTGAAACTACTTTTGTATTCCCTGTTCAGGTTTTCTGACATTCTTAATTTTGAGATATTTTGTAATCAAAAACATGAAACATCTAAGTTGCACCTTCTCATTTCCACATTCTCTTCGCTGTCTCAATTTCCACCTATCCAGGCCCAAATCATTCCCAGATATTCCAGAAATACAATCTCCATGTAACGAATATTGCCGGAAGAAGGAAAATAATTGGTGTAACTTTTCGGTATATTGTTTTTTCTGATATTAAAATTTGTAGGTGCTGGAATAGGATTTAGACCTGCATTGCGGAAATGCATGATGGCTCTTGGCATGTGGGCAGCATCTGTAACCAGATAAAGTTTGTAAACAGTTCCATAGCGTTTAAAGTATTCAATTGCTTCAGACTTGGTGTTCCATGGTCTGCTGTTGGTCGCTATTTTTTCCTGATTGATTCCTAGTTCCTGAGCTGCCAGTGAAGAGACTACTGCCTCCGGAAGCGGTTGAATACCCGCATGTCCGGAGAAGATAAGCATGCTGCCTGGCACAAGTCGCTGCAAGCGCATACCTTCAGTTAGCCGGGCCAACCCTGAATTATTTAATTGGCTACAGTAGGACAACCGATCATCGGTTTGATATCCGCTTCCCAACACCAGAATGTGAACCATTGAATCTTGCAAAGTGACCTGAATCTCTTTTTCTAAGATTATCTGAACCGGAGGATTTTGATTTTCGAGTGTTGCCAATAGAAATTTTGGCACAAAGGGGGTGCTTATCAATAACAACCAAAAAAGGGATAAGCCAAGTACCCATTTTGCGGTCCTCTTGTTACCCATCCAATAAAACACCAAAATCGCAATAAATAAAAGCCAAACCAGCGACAAAGGTGTGGGCAAAGACTTGATAAACTCGCGAAAAAATGAAAAAATTGACATTGATTTAAATGTACTAAAAACTATCGAGTGTTTTCTTCATACCTACCTGAGCAGATGTTGGCATTTTCTTAATTGAAAGGGCTTGTTTTATCTTGGCGTTCGAAACAACATATGATTCTGTAAGTTTTCTGAGCCGCTCGCAGTTAAGGGGAAGATGCAGAAAATCTCCAAGCTGGGCTATAGTCTTAATCAATTGAACGGGAATATACCAGATTTTCGCTTTCTTATTCTGTGATTCTGCCATTAATGAGATTAATCTATTGGTTGATAAAGCCTCATCATCTGCAATTTGATAAATCCCTGGTTCAATATCTTTTTCAATCAATTGTTGAATTACAAATGAAATATTAGCAATGGAACAGAACGATCGCTTGTTCTCAAAAGCTCCCAATGGCCATGGAAACCCTCTTTTTTGTAAATTAAATAAGAGATTCAGATTCCCCTTATTCCCAGGCCCATGAATCATGCACGGTCTTAAAATATATACTTTCTTATCAATATATTTTTGTTCACTAATACCTTCGTTCTGTCGTGTAGTCAAGTAGTCCCCCAGTCCCCCAGTCTCCCAGTCCCCCAGTCTTTTCCATCTCTCCGTCTCTCCGTCTCTCCGTCTCTCTGTCTCCCCCTCTCCCCCTCTTTCTGTCTCTCCGTCTCTCCGTCTCTCCGTCTCACCATCCTTCCTCCACTTCTCCCATTCCTCCAAAATATACCGCTCTGCCTCCAGTTTGGATTTTCCATACGAAGTTTGTGGATTAGGTAATGCCTCCTCAGTTAACAGGTCGCCTTCTACAGAATCTGCCACCGCTTTTACCGAACTAAAGAAAATAAATTTGGTAGCGGATGAGTTTAAAAAGTGTTGAAATATTTTGTGAGTTAATCCAACATTTATTTCGAAATATTCTTTTTCGGAAGCGGTGTTTTTGGTGTCGTGTGCTTTGCCAGCTAGATGAATAATTACATCTACCGGAGGAATTCTATCTAACTCATTCCAGGCAAACGTGTTAAGAACACCTGCTTTTTGTGGCGACACAATGTCCATACCATAAAGGAGGTGCTGTTCTTTGAGGGCAGTAACTAAGTTATTCCCTACAAAACCGTGGATACCCGTAATTAAAATTTTCAGTGCAATAATGATTTTGAAAGATTTATATATTGATCAGTTACCGCTTCTTTTGTATAATGCAATTTTATTTCAGATAATCCCTTTTTACCCATTTCTATTAATTCATCTTTTTTTATCGACTTGAGTATATTAACAATTTGAGCAGTCCTTTTATTCGAATCTCTCTCTTCTATCAAAAATGAGCAGTTCTTATCTTTTAAGAAATTATTTATTGGTGTATTCACCCCTGAAGAGACCAACATGGGTTTTGCACACGCCATAATAGTGTAAACTTTTGAAGGGAATCCGTGTCCATCTGTTTCAGGTGACATGAAGATAAATTGTATATCAGCGTATGCAATTAGTGAGGGCATTGTTTCTCTGGGCTGATAGGGGATAAGGTGAATTTTGGAAAGTTGATGAACTTTAATCTCCCTTTCCACAAAATCTTTCATGACTCCTTCGCCTATAACGAAAAATTCAATCTTTTCTTCTTTTAATTGAATGGCAATTTGGATCAAGGATACCCAGTCTTGGGCATGACCAATATTCCCTGCATACATTAATTTCAATGAACTTGTCTTGGGGAAATAGTTATTATCAGTGTTGATATTGTTTGATGAAAGAGGTCTGTAGATTGACGTATCCACAAAGTTTGGGATGATATGCAGCTTTGCAGGATCCTTAAATCTATCGAATATCGTACTATAAAAAACTTTGTCTATGGTAGTCACCCTATCTGAGTGGTTGTAAACAAATTTTTCAAGCCACTTTAATATTGAGATTATCCATCCAGACTTTAGTCCTCCGCTTTTAATTAGTAAATCTGGATAAATTTCCTGCACATTGTATATTACCTTTGCTCCTTTCAATCTGCTCAGAATGATATTGATAAAACCAATCGTTAACGGTGGAGAGGGAGATAAAATAAGTTGAACACGTTTTTCAAAAAGACCTAACAGGAATGATGAGATATGCCAGTACACAAATCCGAATATTCGCAGAATCGTGCTTTTGAATTTCTTTTGGGGTACGTGCTTAACTTTAATGCCTTTGTAATTACTTTCATAGTACATCCCGAGTAAACATCGTTTCAGGGGTTGTCTCTTCAGTTCCTCTTCAATTAAATTAAAATGAGGTGTCGTCGTAAGAACAATCACCTCATAACCGATTTCTTTGTACTTCAGCGCAAGATCATTGTAAAGATAAGCCGTTGAAACTCCGTCTGGACTGAAGGCAATGCAATGAATCAGAATCTTACTCATTCCAAACGACTCTTTTCACATAATCTGTATAACTCAAAATAATTCTCACTACTTTATCACTAACGTTCGGCTTGGAATAATCAGAAACCTGAAATACGTCTCGCTTCCCCCTCCTTTTCTGACTATCCAATAAAGATAATCCCTGAAGAATCCGATCGGAATTTAATCCAACCATCATGACCGATGCTTCTTCCATCGCTTCCGGACGTTCGTGGGCATCCCGAATATTTAACGCAGGAAAATTCATGATAGATGATTCTTCCGATATGGTCCCGCTGTCGGATATTACTGCTTTTGCATTCTTTTGTAAATGATTGTAGTCATGAAATCCTAATGGCTTCATAAGTTGAATTAACCGATGAAATTGAATCCCTTTTTCATTGATCTTGTTCCGTGTGCGGGGATGAGTTGAAACAATAATAGGAAACTGGTACTTTTCTGCGATCAGGTTAAGGGTTGTTGCTAACTTATCAAAATTACCGGAATTGATGTTTTCTTCGCGATGTGCAGATACCACAAAATAGTTTTCTTTTTTCAGAGCTAACTTACTTAAAATGCCAGAAGCATCGATTTGATCCATGTTGGCGTGAAGAACCTCAAACATAGGACTTCCTGTTTTTATAATCCGGTCAGCAGGTAAACCTTCGCGTAACAAATACTCACGGGCAATATCGCTGTAAGTTAGATTGATGTCCGATATGTGATCGACAATTTTCCGGTTGGTTTCTTCAGGTACTCGTTGATCAAAACAACGATTCCCTGCTTCCATGTGGAAGATTGGGATGTGCCGTTTCTTGGCAGGTATTGCACATAGACAGCTATTGGTATCTCCTAGTACCAGAAAAGCATTAGGATTTTCTTTTTCAAGAATCGGATCGATGTTGATGATAATTTGACCAATAGTTGTCGTTGCATTTGCTCCGGCGGCATTTAAAAAATAATCAGGTTTTCTTAATCCAAGGTCTTTGAAGAAGACTTCATTCAATTCGTAGTCGTAATTTTGACCTGTATGAACAAGAATATGCTCAATGCCTGCAGTTTTGTCTAGTTTTTTTAACACTTCGGATAAGCGAATTATCTCGGGCCGTGTGCCAACAACGGTTAATACTTTTAGTCTTTTCATGTTCTAAGGCAGTTGTACTTTTTCAAACCAGGTATCCGTATCATTCACATCATAATGTTCGTTGATCCAAAAAATCGTGAAAAGATCATCTTTCCCGATATTTGTGATGTTATGAGTATGCCAAACAGGCATATCGACAAAGGAAGGTTCTTCCCCGTTAAGTTCAAATACAAAGATTTTATCTGTTCCAATCCGACGGAATTCAATCCGTGCTTTCCCTTTGATAACAGCAAATCGTTCGGTTTTTCGGGTGTGAAAATGGTTGCCACGGGTTATTTCGGGAGCTGTGGTGGAAAAGGATATCAGACCACCGCTGTTCAATTTTACAATTTCAACAAATGATCCGCGTTGATCAGTATTAAGCTTTAATTTAAATGGGAAAAAGGAAATGTGGTCGATATAGCAAAGGAAAGTATTGAACAGGTTTAGATCAAAAGGATTATCAAGATTCGGAATGATACCTTTTCCGAAGTAGTTATCCTTGAATGCAGTTAGATTTTGCAGTAAGTCAGAAACTTTAATTTCAGAAGTATGTGGAACGATGATAGTTTCACGGTTTAATACGATATCCTTTACTGGTGTTACACTGTGTTCATTGATTTTGTTGATAAAATGTTTTACAAGTTCTCCAACATAAATCAGTTTGACTTTCCCATCAACCTCAATTTTAGGTTGTTCGTTATGGGTAAGCTGGTGACAAAAAGTGGCGATTACAGAGTTGTAATAGGGATTTCCAAAAGGTCCAAATACGTTTGGAATGACGAACCCTGTAAATTGTGAGGAATTCTGATCGGCCCATTGTTCTAGTAGTTTTCGCCCTTCTTTCTTGGATGTTCCGTATGGGTTATTGAGCTCTTCCTGGGTGCTGGATGAAAACAGAATGTGTGGTTTGGAGTTAGTTTCCTCGCAAGCTCCAATAAGTTGTTTTACCAATCCGATATTCGTTTGATAAAGTACTTCCGGATCGTGGTGGCGGTTCATGGCAGCAAGGTGAACAATTACTTCACACTCCTTAACAAAAGTTTCAAGTTTATCTCTGCTTTGAAAGCAATTATCTTCGAAAGGAATTCTTTTAAACTTATCCGGATTGAGCCCCAATGTATTGTATAAATGAGTACCAATAAAACCTGCCTGACCGGTAATTCCTACTTTAATCATATCTAATCGGGATATTGTTTGATGTCTTCGTCTAAAATGTCTCTTCGAAGCATCGGTAATTTCATTAACAATTCTTTGGTCCCTTCTACATCAAGGCGTCGAGTGTTGTGGGAGTGATAGTCTTCAATGACAGATACATTCTCTTTCCCTTCTGTAAAATAGGAATCATAATTGAGGTCGCGTTTATCCGCAGGTACCCGATAGTAGTTCCCCATGTCAATGGCTTTGGCCATTTCTTCCCGATTAACCAGCGTTTCATATAGTTTTTCTCCATGACGAGTACCAATGGTCCGGACTTTACTTGTGGATTGATATAATTCAATTAGTGCCTGTGCAAGATCCCCAATAGTCGCTGCTGGCGCTTTTTGTATAAACATATCTCCATTGTTTCCATGTTGAAATGCATACAGTACCAAATCAACAGCATCTTCCAGGGTCATCATGAAACGGGTCATGTTGGAATCGGTAACTGTAAGGTCTTTTCCTTGCTTTATTTGATCAACGAACAGGGGAATCACAGAACCACGTGAAGCCATTACATTACCATATCGGGTTCCGCAGAATACAGTTTCCTTGCTTTCTCCCATAGAACGGGCCTTGGCAATCATTACTTTTTCCATCATAGCTTTCGAAATTCCCATCGCATTGATTGGATAAACAGCTTTGTCAGTGCTGAGAATTACTACCCGTTTCACAAAATGTTCTAACGCTGAATCCAAAACATTTTGTGTTCCCAAAACATTCGTATTTACAGCCTCAATTGGAAAGAATTCACAGGATGGCACTTGCTTCAATGCTGCAGCATGGAAAATATAATCAACATTACGCATCACATTATCCACACTTCGTTTGTCTCTTACATCTCCTATATAAAATTTAACTTTTGGGTTATTTAAGCGATGACGCATATCATCCTGCTTTTTTTCGTCGCGCGAAAAAATACGAATTTCTTTGATATCGGTATTTAAAAACCGGTTGAGAACGGCGTTGCCGAAGGAACCTGTGCCACCAGTGATAAGGAGGGTTTTATCTTTAAACATGCTTCATTATTTAATTGAAAATTCGATCTCTAAAATGACGACAAATATTCTAAATCAAGTTTCGATTGTCCAAATTAGCCACAACATTTATGTAATCCATGAACTGTTCTAATCTTGCATTTGATTCATTTTTAGAAACGAAATCACGAATACTTGGTTGTAGATCATCAAAGTGGTTTCGAATATACAGGATCGTCTTTTGTATTGAATTTTCATCAATGCGAAAGACGAAGGGCTCATTAACAAAATGAGGCATTCCTGTAATCATTAGTGGCAATCCTCGTGCTAATAATTGCAAGGCTTTATTTGGCATCATAATGGCATCCACAGTATAGTCATTATTACGATAGGGAATAAATCCTGCCAGTATTTGTTGGAAAGGGAGTTTGTCAAGACTAATCGGAGAATAAAACTCTATATTTGATTTTGTACGAAGGAAATTTACTTGCTGATCTGCGTTTTCTGAAGGACCAATAAACAACAATTTGACTGTCGGATCGAAATGGTAAAGGATATCAGCAATCTGAGCTACAAATTCAAAGTCAATCCTTTTATTAATATACCCCCAGAATAATAGAATGTTTCGATTCGACTTTGTCATTGGTGTCTTATATGAACAGTCAGTCCAAGGAAGAAATAGGTATGGGGAACAAAATCCGCGTACTTGATCCAGTAATGGGGTAGATAATGTCAAAACACAATCGCTAGATTGGCATGTTAATTTCAAAGCATTAAACAGAGGTTTCTTATAACCAAATAAGGCATTTGAAATAAAGTCATCATTGATAATACAAATTAGTTTATTTGATGGGAACAAGTTATGAAGGAAATAGTACTCATAATTGAAATTCACTATAATGTATTCATTATCATAATTTAATTCCTGCATTTTTTTTCGAATCGATCGTTTTGTCCAATATGCATTTGCATTGCGTAGCCAAGAAAATACTCGCAATTTATGATGTATTAGCTCTTGGTGCTCAAATAGATGAATGCCAGACACAGAGGATTTTATTAATGATTTCTTTATCC
>Ga0265297_10006202_pt1 | contig 17544 bp, 30 predicted proteins | sample Munlanlwell13791_FD_192502 | JGI IMG/M metagenome (GOLD analysis project Ga0265297, IMG submission 192502) | Leachate microbial communities from a municipal landfill in Southern Ontario, Canada - Leachate well 137-91 | ecosystem: Engineered > Solid waste > Landfill > Unclassified | place...
GACGAGGAAGCCCCCGAACCGCCGCCCGAACCGCCGCCCGAACCGCCGCCCGAACCGCAGACGACCGTTGACGCCCAGGTTGTGGACGCCCCGCCGCAGACGCGGAAGGAACTCAACGCCGCAATCGCGGCCAAGTGCCTGGCCCTTGCCAGCGGCGACAGTGCGGCGGCGCAGCAGGTGCTGGAAGAACAGTACCGGGGGCTGTACGGGGTTGAACTGCCGCGCAAGAACGGAAGTCCGCAACTGTCCGACGAAGAGGCGTCGGCGGTGTACGAGCAACTGGTGGGCCTGCTGAAGGCTAACGGCGGCCCTGACAAGGAGGCGTGAGATGAAACTGCGAGAAGGGTATCTGGCAGACTCGATGCGGTTGCAAAGTGGGCGGATCGTGGCGGTCGTCGTGTCCGCAACAAATCAGTGCTGGTTCCACAACTCTGCCCCGGCGGAGTGCTGGGAGCCTGAGCCTAGGACCGACTGGGCCACGCGCTGGAAGGTCGGCGACCGGGTGCGGGTCAAGGCGGCCAAGGATTGCCGCGACATAGCCGAGGATGGTGTCTGGCCGAGCGCCGACAAGCCCGCCGACGACGACGCCAACCACGCTGGTCGGCGAGGCGAGGTCGCGGCGAGTTATGCCAGCGACGGGTACGTATCCGTTGACAGTGAGTGCTGCATCTGGTCCTGGAACCTCGAAGCGGACACCGAGCCTGCCGCCCCTGAGCCGCCCGCGCCGAAGTTTGCGGTCAATCAGGTGGTGGAGTTCATTGGCGGCGAAGAGGGGCTTGCCATCACCCGCCAGTGGTACAACAAGGCCGTAGGCGCGTGGCAATACGACGCCCGCCGATGCCGCGACGGGGCGCTTGTGGCCTGCTTGGAGTGCGACCTTCGCCCGCACACCATGACCACGGCCGACCTGACGCAGTGGCAGCGGAAACTCGTGCCCGGCGACGGGCAGAAGGTGCGAGCCAAGGCGATTCTCAACGGCGCAGACGGCATGCCTTCCCATGCCTTGGGAACTCGCCCCGCGTTCCAAATCACCAGCATGGACATGCCTACCGCCGCCGGCCCAGGCCACCGGGCCTTCCTTCACAACCTCGAACCCGCGACGGAGGAGGTGGCCGATGCTGACGCCTGAGCGACTGGCCGAGATTCGGGAGCGGGCAGAGAAGGCATCGCGCGGCCCGTGGTATCACCTTTGCGAGGCTGGCGGCGGCAGAACCACGGGCGCTATCGGCCAAGAGGATCGCACCCTGGCCGACAAGGAGATCGATGGCCATGTGTGGCAGATAGGCGGCGGCCTAGCGACTGCGGTGTATATCGCCGACGGCGATTTCATCGCCCACTCCCGCGAGGACGTTCCCGCCCTTCTCGACGACATCGCGGAGTTGGAGGCCCAGGTCGCGCGCATGCGGCCCGTGGTCGAGGCGGCGTGCGAAGAGCGGAAGGCCCTGCTGGCGTGGGGGCCTGACCTTAGCCTCGCCGAGTCTGGCCGCGGCGTCGAGGCCATCGAGACCCTGCAAGCCGCCGTGGACGCCTACCTCAAGGAGGCCGACGATGACCGCGCGTGACTGGTACGCCGCCGCACGGGACTGGTACTGGACCGTCTGGTGTAACTGGACATACCCGGCGGACGGGACGCCGGCCGTCGCCACGCCGGGGCAGAAGTGGAGCGGCATCGTGGTGTGCTGCTGCCTGATTCTGGCGCTCGCCCTGGTGGTCGCGTGGGCTTGGACGGGGGGAAAGCCATGAAGCGTGAGCGGAAGTACGACTACCGGGCGTGGTGTTGCGTGTGTCGCCGCTTTTATAGCCGATGGTGCTCTCACCGCGAGGCGTGGCTGGAGACGCTGGCCCACAACTACCACCGCCCTGAACACTTCGTGTACCTTGAGCGCCGCCCGCACGTGGAGGGCACGCCATGAAGCACCCCTACACGGTCAAGTGCGAAGGCTGTGGCAGAACGGTCAGCGCCCGCAACGGGCGCAAGAAGTGCTCGGCCTGCGGCATGAGCCTGTGCGCGTCCTGCCACAACTATCACAGGGACTGGTGCGGCGTCAAGGCAGACGACGACGCCAAGGCAGAGGGGTTCGAGGAGGACGACGATGGCAACTCTGGTCAATAGCGGCGGCATGACACAGTATACCGGGGACACCCGCATGGTGCGAGTCGTCCGTAATCCGCAAGGGGAGGCCGTTCAACTGCCCTTATTCGCCGAGAAGCCGCTGGCCCGCGCGTCCGACCCGCCCTCGTCCAAGGCGGCGGCGCGAAGGCTGGTCACGAGCGGCAAGCACGAGTCCGATAAGGCCCGTGTTCTGGAGGCCCTGCGCGAGTGCCCAGGGTCCAGCAGCAAGGCCGTGACGCGCGTGCTTGCGAGCAAGTACGGCGACGTGCTACATCGCCTCTCGCCGCCTGCCCGACCTGGAGCGCGACGGCTTGGTGCGGCGCGGCGGAGTGGACGATCTCGGCGAAGTGACGTGGTGGCCTGTCGAGTAGGGGCTTCTCGTGCCCGGACTCTGGAACATCTTTGCCCTGCGCCGCCCGACGCCCGAACTGGCGCAGGTTTTGGCCTCAGTGGAGTGCGCGTGCCCTACAACTCCCGGCGACGGTCGCGCCGTGGTCCGGGTAGCGTCGAGTACCAGCGGATTCGGCTAGTGCCGCGGGCAGTCGGGCTTTGGTGAGAAGTGACGTGGTGGCCGAAGGAGGCGTGACATGAGCGAGTACCCGCTGCTTGAGGAACTGCAAGAGGAACCCGACTTGCCCTACGCCAAGGCGTGCGCCAAGTGCCGGTGCGAGCGCGGGCTGAAACTGGTCAAGGTCGGCGCGGGCGAGTGGGAGTACCGATGCCGCAAGTGCAGGGAGGGTAAGTGATGGCAACCTTTGAAGTCAGACCAAGGCCGGGCGGCGGCTACGAGATTCTGAGGCGCGATGCGGGCAACCCCGCCGGGTCCATCGTCGGCTCTTACCGCACCGCAGAGTCTGGTCGGGTTCACCATGCTTTCGCTCTTGTCGAACTCCACGAAGCGGGGCTGGCGGCCGCGGAAGCGGCCAAACTGCGCGTGTCCCTCGCCGAGATACTGTGGCAAATCGCCCAGTGGGAATCCGGCGACGAGAAACCCGTGTGCGCGGCCTGCCAAAACATCGTCGGCGCGGTGCATGGGACGGACTGCCACATCGCGCGGGCCAGGGCGATTGCCGAGGCGGCGCTGGAAGGGGGCGAGTGATGGGCCTGCGGTACGACAAGGCGTCACCGTACATCCAGGGCCTCTACCGCAAGCAGGACGCCGAGGAAGGCCGCGCCGCCCCAAGACTTGTGCGGCTGTGTCTGCCCTACCCGCCGAGCGTCAATCATTACTACCGGCACGTCGGCAACAAGACGCTGATAAGCCGCGAGGGCCGTGAGTTTCGTGGCCGCGTCAAGGGCGTGGTGGACGCGGCGGGATTCCCCCCGCTGAGCGGCCCGATGGTCTGCGATATCTGCGTGACGCGACCCGACCGTCGTCGGCGAGACATCGACAACCTTATCAAGGCGACGCTGGACGCGATGCAGCACGCGGCGGTGTACGCTGACGACTGCGAAGTGGTGGACCTGCGGATACGCTGGTTCGGCGAGGAACCTGGGGCCGTGGTGGTACTGACGCGGCAGGAGTCCCCCGGTGCGTAGCCACGTGGACCTGTTCAGCGTGCGGTGATTGCCGCGATGCTCGCGGCGGAAAGGGAGTGACCGATGATGGTGCATCTGGTCTTTGACGCATGGCGAGACATCCACGGCGACCGCAAGCCGGAACTCTCCGCGGGCGAACTGGAAATCAGCAACCTGCACGCCGGGTCAACGTGGGACGTGGACGTGCCGTTCGAGCCTGACGACGTGGCCTACGTCCAGCGCGGGGCTGAACTGGGCCTGAACCCGTACTTCTACCTGGAGGTCGACGCCGGGGCGGACCTGCGGCCCCATCCGCGCCCCATCGAGGACTTGCACGCCGCCGGCGTAAATATCACGGGCGGCATGAACTCCGTCGAGTACGTGCGGCAACTCCGCGGCGACGTTGCCGCCGCCCAGGTCGAGGCACTGGCGGGCGGGCCGGTCGAAACCCCCACGGCCGCCGAACTCGTCATGCGGGCCGTCCGCGATGACGGATGCCTCAACTGCACCGTCCGGCAAGTGCTTCAAGACCAACTGGAACTCTTGGAGTACGACGGCCTGATGAACCCGGAGGCCGACTGCGCCTGCCGCCTTGACGACCTGGCCCCCGGCGGCGACGACTGCAACCTGGCCGTGTGCCGGGCCTGCTACGCCACGCCGTGCGCGTGGCCGCTGGACTCGCGCGACGACGAGCGCGCGTGCGAGTGTAAATGCGAGACGTGCGACGGGCGCGTGGCGACGTTTGAGGAACCGGCCACGGAACCCGACGAGAAAGGCGGTGCGGCGTGAGCAACGGACTGACCAGGACGGGCATCCCCTATCTGACCGACGTGTTCAACGCGGCCGCCGGGTGCAGCGCGGGCTGCCCCTACTGCTACGTCCGCCGCATCGCGCACCGCCTGCCCTGTCCCCAGTGCCGCACAGGCGAGCCGCACATGCACCGCACCCGGCTTGAGGCGTTCGCCGATTCAACCGAGCGCATGAAGCCGCGCGTCATCGGCGTATCGTTCACGGGGGAGTTGTTTGACCCGCTGCGCCTGAACGCGGATATCGAGGCTGTGGTCCGCGCCTGTGACGCCCATCCCCAGCACGCCTACGTCTACCTGACGAAGCGGCCCGCGATTATGGAGTTCTGGGCGACGCGGGAGAGGACAAACTGCTGGTTCGGCGTGAGCGTGGACGGGGCGGCGGCGACCGCGATGCGGCTTGAATGGCTCGCGCGGCTTGGCCGCCACGGCGTCAACACGTGGCTGAGCGTCGAGCCGTGGAGCGGACACGGCCTTGACCTGCTTCAGGGGATCATTGGCGGGCGCACGCCGCCTCAGTTCGTCGCCATCGGCAGCGAGTCCGGGCCAGGGGCCAGACTACTGAACGGCGAGGGGCGACGCCGCTGGTGGCGCGCCGCCGACGCCCTGGTCGAGGGTTGCCGTGCCGCCAGAGTGCCCGTGTGGGTCAAGCAGATGCCGATTCATGGGCCGCGCGGGTACGACGACACGGTTTGCAGCCACGAGCCGGGGCGTGGCTGGCCTCCGGGCCTTCGTATCCGCGACCTGCCGCCGGGGCGATGGGGCGAGATTCTGGGCAACGCGAAAGGGGGCGGCGCATGAGCCTGCAACACTGGGAGTCTGACGACGGGCAGAAGGCGCTGGCGACGATGGGGCTGTCTCGGCGCGTTCTGTGTGGCAAATATGAAAACCTTGTCTTTGCTCCAGAAACCGAGGACCACAGTGGCCGGTGGGTCTGGCAGGTCGTTGGCGTGGACGTGGTGGACTATGACGAGTCAGAAGACGCTGGCAACGCCACCGCCCGGCTGCGCGACCGCGCGCGGGAGTGGCTGGAGGCGCGGAGGATTGAAATCCAGCCCGTGTTCAACTTTGGGGGGCCTATCGGCTGGCTCTTCAAGACTTACGGTTGGGGGCGACTGGGGGAGCCGGTCGCTACCGAGAGCGTGACGTTCCCCGACTACGACTCCGCGCTCATCGCGGCGGTGAACGGGTGCGAGGATGCTTGACTGGACAACCATCGTCGGCGGGATAGCGACTGTGGGGGCCGTGGTGGGCGTCGTCCTGAACAACCGCCGCCTCTCGTCCTGCTTCATCGTCTGGCTGGTGAGCAACACCCTGACGGCGGCGGTACACGCCGACGCGGGCCTGTGGACGCTTCTGGCGCGTGACGTGATCTTCCTGGTGCTGGCCGTCGAGGGCCTGTGGCGATGGAGAAAGGCGGGCACAATGACGAACGAGAGAGCCTTGGAGTACGCGGCCGGTCTTTGCCGCGAAATAGCCAAGGGTGGCGTTGATGAAGCGGAGGATGCGGCAGCAAAGATCGAGCGGCTACTGGCGGCGCTTGTTCGCAAGCGGGTACGGGACCAGAATCGGGAGAGGTGCGCCGATGCCTGAGCGCGAGGACATCTTCGGCGACGGGCGATGCATCCTCTACTGCGGCGACTGCCTCGCCGTCCTGCCGACGCTTGAGGCCGGCAGCGTGGACGCCATCGTGACGGACCCGCCTTATGGCCTTTCGTTCATGGGCAAGGACTGGGACCACGGCGTTCCCGGCGAACACTTCTGGCGCGAGGCGTTGCGCGTCGCCAAGCCGGGGGCGCACCTGTTGGCGTTCGGCGGAACGCGGACGTTTCACCGGCTGGCCGTGGCGATAGAGGACGCGGGCTGGGAGATTCGGGACACGGTGATGTGGGTGTACGGCAGCGGGTTCCCGAAGTCGCTTGACGTATCGAAGGCGATTGATAAGGCGGCGGGGAAGAAGCGGGAGGTGGTGGGGCGCAAGTGGGAATCACGCGGCGGAGGGGGATTGCAGCGCAGTATGGTCAATGATGATAACTGGCAGTCGCCTGAAATTACTGACGCCATCACCGCCCCCGCCACGGCCGCCGCTGCCCTGTGGGACGGCTGGGGCACGGCCCTGAAGCCCGCGTGGGAACCGATCATCGTCGCCCGCAAGCCGCTGGACGGGACGGTCGCGGCGAACGTCCTGACGCACGGTACGGGCGGCATAAACATCGACGGGTGCAGAGTGGGGGCAGAAAGTGTTGTCACTACCAAGGGCCAGGGCTTTCGTGGCTCGTTTGGTGGGGGTCGCAACAATAATGGGGGGGCTATACACGTCGGCCGCTGGCCCGCCAACCTGATCCACGACGGGAGCGAGGAAGTGGTCGGGCTGTTCCCGCACGTATCGAGCGGGCAACCGATGGGGGTGAAGGCGGGCGGCCGCCTGAATTGCTACGGCTCGTTTGCCGGGGGCATCCCGGTCACCGGCTATGGCGACTCCGGTTCCGCCGCCCGCTTCTTCTACTGCGCCAAGGCGTCCCGCAGCGGCCGAACAGTTTGACAGCCGGTGGAAGGAAGGAACGGGCGACATGCGATGCCCCCGCGTTCGCAACCCTCACCCCACTGTCAAGCCCACGGCGCTTATGCAGTACCTGTGCCGCCTCGTCACACCGCCGGGCGGTATCGTCGTTGACCCGTTCGCGGGCAGCGGCTCGACGGGCAAGGCGGCGCTGCTGGAGGGCTTCCGCTTCGTGGGCATCGAACTCGACGCCGACTATTGCCGCGTAGCCAAGGCCCGGCTGCGGCATGCGGCGGGCGACGCGCCGCTGTTCGCGGGGCAAGAGGAGGAAGGCGAGTGACGCCTGAGCGGCTTTGCCCCTACTGCGGCCACATCAAGACCGCCGACAAGTTTCCGCGTAGCAGGCGGCGATGCACCGCCTGCGAAGTCGCGCGGGTCAATGCGTGGAAGGACGCGAACCGCGACCGCGCGATGGAAACGCACCGGCAACATGGCCGCCGGTCCTACCGCCGCGACCCGCCAAAGCACAGGATAGCGTGGGCGCTCTACTATCTGCGGCACGGCGAGGAACTCAGGGCAAGACGGCGGGCGGCGTATTGGGCAAAGAAGGGGGGCGAGAGTGTACGCTAAGGTGTTCGTCCAGATATTTGACAGCAGCATCGTTGAGAACCCCGAAGTCCGCTTGACCTTCATGGATATGTTGATTCTCGCCGACGCGGACGGCGTGGTTGACATGACCCACGAGGCCATCGCCCGCCGGACGAACCGGCCCGAAGATGTTGTCCGCCGGACCATCGCCGCGCTCGAGGCCCCCGACAAGAAAAGCCGGTCGGCCACGTCGGACGGGCGGCGCATCGTGCGGCTCGACAAGCACCGGGACTGGGGTTGGATGATCGTCAACTATGGGCGCTTCAGGGACATCGTGAGGGACGAGCAAAGACGCGCAAAAACACGCGCCAGAGTGGCCCGTTTTCGCCATAAACACGGGGAAAAACGCGAATGTAACGCTGATGTAACGCCGCCTAACGCAAGAAACGCTAAGCAGAAGCAGAAGAAGAAGGAGAAGCAGAGGCAGAAGAAGAAGCAGTCCCCGCGTCGTTCGACCGCAGTAGTATCTATACTTACCGCGCCGTTGTGTAGTTCCGCGCCTTCCGGCGGCGCGGCCACGACGCGGACGGAAACGGCGCGGGATGCACAACCGGGAAGCGCGGTCGGAAAAACAGAGAACGGCAAAGACACAACAGACCCGGCGCTTACACTCAGTAAGGAGGTTGCCATTGCCCTGGGCAGGACGCCTATCATTGGCCGTGACGGCAGGGTTGCGGTAAGCACGCAGTTGAAGGCGGACCTGCGGCAACTCTACCAGATGGCGAAGGACGCAATCGAGGCGTGGGGCGAGGAAGAGGCGGATTACGCGCTGATGGAGAAGGCCCGCGAGTTGGGCAAGGATTCAACGATACTTGTCAAGATGGCCGCATACAAGGCGTGGTGGAAGAAGCACGGACCTGGGTGAGAACTGGTGCAGTTTCAGGGGCAAGGAGGAGTGACGATGGATGACAGCAGCGTGTGGGGGCTTTTCTTGTTTATGGCGTTTCTCGCGGCGGCGTTCTTTGTTGTTGGATACATCGCGGCCTCAACTGGTTGGGAGCGCGACGCCTTTGAGCACGGGGCCATTGAATACTACATCGACGGCAATCAGAACAAGGCGTGGCGCTGGGTCACGCCGAAGCGGGAGGTCAAGGGCGAGGCACAACCGGCAGGGGAGGAGTGAACATGAAACAAGAGATTCGCATTGCGATTGTGACGGGGCGAGCGAAAGACGGGCGGGTGCGCTGGCACGCCGGAGGAAGCCCGAACTGGACGCCAGAGACGATGGCGAGGGCTTACGTGAACGCGCTGCGGGACGAACTCGGCGAGGATGCGGAGTGCCGCTCGTGCATCGCCAAAATCGAAGTCGAGTTTCCCGATGGTCCCGATGTGCCGCTGCCCGAAGTGACGGGCGCGGTCGAAGAAAGCGAGGCGTGATCATGGACTCGAACGAACTGTTGACGCGGCTGGCGGCGGCTCCGGGGTGGTGTCTGCGGGCCGACGCGATAAGTTATGACGAGTTGCAGAAACTAGACCCCGCTTTATGGGCCGGGGCCGCAGGAAACTACCCTATGGCTCTGCTAACCGAAGCGGGCCGCGTTGCCTGCATTTGTCGTGGTATCCCCCTCTGGCCGCAGGCGGAGTTGGCGCGGCTGGAGAAGCGGCTGTCGTTTGTGGAAACCCTGCTTGGCGGCTACATGACAAGGACCACCGACTTGGGCCAGACCGTGCGCCGCCACTTGGAGGAGCATGGGGCGGTGGAATCGGCCCCGACACCGGCCACGGGCGGGCAGGAACCCCCCGCGCCCGCGTTCAGGCCGGGCCAGTGGGTGAAGGACAAGACAGACGACGTGGGCATCGTCGTTGGCCCATCACAGAGTGAGGGCGGCACAGATAGGCTGATGCTGACCGGGGGAGGCCGAGGCCGCGTAGAGTCGTGGCACACGGGCTGCATGCACCTCACCGCCCCCGACGCCCACCTCGTGTTCCCGAACGGTCTCTGGCCGGACATGCGGGTGCGCGTGTGCGAGAACCCGGTGGACGAAAAAAACGAACCCCTCGACCCGAACGCCTGTTTCGCTGGGAGTGTGGGCGTCGTCGAACAGGGGCCGTACAGGAACACGGGCCACGTACGCGCCGGCATCATACTTGACGACCCGCCAGATGCTACGTGTTTCCTTGACGCCCACAACCTGCGGCCGGTGAAGGACGAGGCTGCGGACAAGGAGGGCGCGTGACCGACGCCGAAACCGCCCTCTGGGACGCCTACGGCCGCGAGCCGTCCGACGACGCCCGCAACGCCCTGGCCCTGTTCTACTGGCCGCGCATCGCGCGGCTGGCCGGACGCCTCGCGTGGAAGCAGCGCGGTTCGGGCTGCATTGTGGCGGCCGACGACCTGGCACAGGCCGGGCTTGTTGCCGTCATGGAGGCGTTGCCGGCGCACCGGCGGGGCGCACGCGGGTACTGGACTTGGCTTGCCCGGCGGGCCTTGGGCGGCATGAAGGACGCAATCAGGGCGTGCGACCATGTGCAGCACACGGCCAGGTATTGCGCGGGCCTGGTCGAGGCCATAGACGCCCAAGAACCGGGCCTGAGCGAGGCCCAGGTTGCCAAGCGCCTGCGGGTGTCGCGCGTGACCGTCCGCCACCTGCGCGACCTCCGGGCGCAGATGTGCCCGCCCCTGCGCCTGGACGGGCCGGTCGGCGAGGACGGGGACATGGGGTTTGAGGGCCTTTTGCCCGCGCCCGGCCGGCCGGTTGGGCATGAGGCTGAGGCGAAAGAGGCGGCCGAAAGGGCGCTCCGGGGCCTGTTGCCGCGCGAGCGGCTGATCCTGACAGTGGTGTACGGGCATGGCTGGACAATGCAGCAGGCCGGGGCGCTCGTGGGAGCGTCTCAGAGCCGCGTGAGCCAGGTGGTGGCGGATGCACTGGTGCGGGTCAGAGAAAGGGGAAACGATGAGCGAGCAGCAGACTGAGAAGCCCGTTATCCTTGAGCAGCGGGTATATGTCCGGGTACAGGAGAACGGGCAAGAGGAGTGCGTCATGGTGCGTGCGGACGCGGAGGGCGTGCCCGTGGAGTTCCGCGCGCCCGTGGTTCACGCCGGGATCTACAACGGCAAGCAGCGCGTGGCCCAGATGAGCGTGCTCATCGAGGCCGGGACGCTGGCCGAGGCGTTCGACAAGCGGGCTGCGGCCGAGAAGCAGGCCCATGAGCAGGCCCATCAGGAGTTCATGCGGCAAGCGGCGCGGGAGAGCCTTTTGACGCCGGGCGTCCCGCCCATCGGGCTGCACGGCAAGCCGGGAAGGGGCAGACCATGAACCGACCGCCTCGAAACACCGTGGGCGTCTCGTGCCTCGGCGAAACGGCCTATGGGCGCATCGTGGCGGCCGACAGAGGCGAGTGGCGGCGTGCAGCGTGCCGGGCCTATGCCCGATTGCGAGGCGGCGGCCAATGGTATGTTCACACGGCCATCCACGTGGAGCCGCCGATGGGGCGGTTTGCCGTGCAGTTTGCGCCGGAGGATGATGCAGGGCGTCCGGCCCCGCGGCTGGGCGTGGTGTGCCTGGTGCAGGTGTTCTGAACGCTGCCAGACGGCCCAGGCTTGCGCAGGCGGGCCGAACGCCCCCTAACCCGGCCCCGGCGTCGCACAAGGGGGAGATCGTGGAAACGGCGGGCCGTAGCCCCACGATTTCGGGCACGCTGGCGCAAAGGAAAGCCCCGCCGGGTGGGCGGGGCTTGTGGTGGGGCGCTGGCCCCGACTACGCGCCTTCCGTGGCCTTGGCGATTGCGCCCCACTCCGCGCCAGCGGCAAGCGTGGCGCTGTGGAGCGACTCAAGGGTTGCAACGAGCGCCTTGCTGGTGGCGGAGGTTTCCCCTCGCAGGTCGATGCCGATGGTGGGCAGCGTGCCCAAGACTTCTCGCGCCTGTCGCGCCATCTTGGCTTTGCGGGCTGGCAGGGTGGCGCGGCGCGCTTGGTCTATCAGATGCGCCGCGTGCTGCAACCTGGTTGCGGCCTCGCGGATGTCCTGCACGGCGTTGAGTTGTGCAGTCGTCATTGTCGTCTCTCCTGTCTGTGCCGGCGTCGGCCGCCGGCTGGCCTCCTATACTGGCACCCCGCAGGCTGGCCGGCGGCGCTCAGGCCCTCCGCCCGTCGGCGGCTGGCCCCGACTACGCGCCGCGCGGGTCTATAGGCCAGCGGCCCGCGCAACGCGGTCGAGTACGTTGCCGTCCCAGCCCAGCGCCGGACGGGCGGAGTCGAAACCCGCGATTGCGTCATCAGCGACGCTGACCCCAATGTCAACATAGCCGTCCAGCGAGTACAGCGTGTCGGTCGGCAGGACGCGAGCGGCTCCCCCGTGCCGCCAGCGGTACTTGCCGCCCTCTAGCGCGTACATGCCGCCAAACCCCTGGGTGATATAGATGCGCCCATGCGCTGGATGCTCCAGGATCGCCATCGTCTGGGGCATGTCATAGCCAGCGCGCCGAGTGCGTTGCTCGATGATCGCCCACCCCGTCGTTGCCGCGATAGCCATTGCCGTATCTCCTGTCTGTGCCGGCGTCGGCCGCCGGCGGGCCAAAATGAAGGCCCCCCGCGGGCGGGTTGGAGAGTGCGAGCCGGGTAGGCTGCACAGCCGCGCCGCAGGGGGCCATTGTCAGATTGTCGGTTTGGGTTTGCATCGCACTCTCCACCTTCTTACCCCCCTCTGCGGTACACGTGTTGCCGAAAAGCAACGCAAATCCCCGATTCCACGCTGAAAACGCAGAAAAGATTTTGGATTTTCCGATGATGCCCCAAATCGACATGCGTTGCGAAAAGGCACACCCACAAGATATTGTACCCCCTCCCCGGATTTTTTCTGAACTTTCACCCGCCGAATATACGCCATTATAACAGCGCCTCATCTACCACGCCTTGGGGATGCCAGGAGGCTGGGCCATACCGAACCCACGCAAAGACGCCAACGAACTCAACGCACTCGCCGACAGGATCGCCGCTGAGATGGAGCAGGGCGCGAGCCTGAGAGGCGCGTGCGGTATTTGTGGCGTAAGTCATACGCTGGTGCTTGGTTGGGTTGCAAGGGCCGCCGATGGCGAACCCTACGCATCGTTCGCTGACCGCATAAAAGGCGCTCAGGCGCGGGCCATTGGTAGGGCAGAGCAGTATGTCTACGGCAACGGCGTCAGGGACGAGGACGGCAAGGCGTCGGATTACGACTGGACGCGACGCGCCCGCTGGCTTGAGTCCATGAGCCGCGAGGACTGGATCAGGCGGGAGGCCAGAGACTTGACGCTTACGGCCGAGATCAACATCCCCTTCCCCGAAGCCGCCGAGGCGGGCCACGCCGCCGCCGAGGCCGTTGCCAAGGCCGCTGCGGGGGGTCAGTGACATGCCGTTCTACGAGTACGAGTGCAAGGCGTGCGGCAAGCGAACCGACCATCAGGCCCGCATGGGCGAGGCCCCGGCGAGCGTGCCCTGCGAGTGCGGCTGCGTTGCCGGCCGCGTGTTCTCGGTCTTTCGGACCTCGCTTCGCAACGCCGGCGACCCTGAGCGGGCCGCGGCATTTCAGGCCCAGGAGGGCCGCGCGTGCGTAAGGGCGCGAACGCCAAACGAGCAACTCAGCGTAGACCCGGCAGACGGGCGGGTGCGCAAGGGCAAGCGGCCAAGGAGCAGCCGGCGGAAGGTCGTGAGCGGCTACCGGAGTTCATCCCGTGGAGCGTGAGAGACTCGATTCCGCCATGCCTGCCTTGGTGTCCGACCTGCGGTGGGCCTCTGTGCCGCGAGCCGACCGAGGCCGAGACGCGGACGGGAGCGCGGGGCGGCGTCTGGCTGGTGGCCTGGACCCTCGACCGGGAGTATTGGCTGGAGCGCTCGACGTGCCCGCATTGCGGCAACGCCCTGGCCCAGTCGCCTCTCGGCCCGCTGCGGACGCACGAACACCTGAGACGGCTGGCCGTGGACCGCAGGTGGCAGGTCGCGGAAGCCCTGCGGTGTGCCCGCGACCCGTGGTACTGGATCGTCAACTACGCGGTCACTCAGGACGAGCACTGGGCGGGCAAGGGCCTGGAGGGGCCGTATCAGAGATTTCCCCCGATGCCGTACCTGCGCAGCCTGACGTGGCTGCTGTGGCACGAGCGCTACCCCGACGTGCCCAAGGCGCGGCAGATGATGCTCTCGTGGCTCGTCATCGGGGCGTATGCGATGGGCGAGGCCGAGTTCGTGCCCGGCCGGCTGACGATGGTCCAGAGCAAGAAGGAGATGGACGCGCAGAACATACTCAAGCGTGGCGTGGGGGTTCTGAGGCGTCAGGCCCAGTTTGCTCCTTGGATGGGGGCGAAGATTGTCGAGCCGACGAGTGCGGGCCGCGTGGACCTGTCGAACGGGAGCAGCGTCGTGGCCTGTCCGCAGGGTGCGCACCATGTGCAGTCCTACACGCCGGCCCGGCTGATACTCGACGAGATTCAGTTGCAGGACGAGGCCGAGGAAGCGTACCACCAGGCCCTGCCGGCCTGTGAGACCATCGTGAAGATCGGAAGTGCGGATTTCGGGTGGTTCTGGGAGTCGTACTTGCAGGATAACCTGAACAGGTAAGGAGCGTGCGATGGCGAGGCGTAGACGGGCCTTGGGCGGTGAGGAACTCGAAACGGACCCGCGGACGCCGGGCGAACAGGCGGCCGACGATGCGATTGAAGCGGGCTATGTGCCGCCGCAACTCCCGACGTTGCCTGTGCCGGCCCTCGGCAAGGCGGAGAAGGCGGTTGACCCGCCGATCTTCGTGTTCATCCGCGACCCGCGCGGGGCCGGGGCGTCGATTCCCGCCGAGATCATCGGCATGGAGTGCCAGAGCGGCATGAACGACCAGGGCCTGAAAGTCCAGGCGATGCGCGCGGGCGAGACGGTCTACATCGTCCGTCGCCGCGACACGCCGGCCGGGCAGAAACCCGTGCAGGGGACGTTCCCGGCCGACCAGTTGATTCTGCCGGCTGCGATGGGGCTGGTGGTGGGGGGCTGATGCACGCGATAGGCGGCAAACTCGTTGGCTGGTTGCCGGGCCTCGCTTGCCCGCTGCGTCGGTTGACGACGGGCGGGGCCGTTCAGTTTGTCCACTGGCGCGATCATCCGGCCCACGATGAGGCGTGGGCAGACAGGGAATCCGCGGCCTACGGTGGGCGCGATAGCCCGTACTGGCGGCAGAACTACGAGGGTGAACTGTTGCGTGGAGGACAGCCCGTGTGGCCATACCTGTTGCCCGACGTGCATATCAGGACGATTCCGCGGCAGGAGTATCTGTCTGCCGACTGGACGCTGTACCGGGGCCTCGACCACGGCATTCGGCATCCTGAGTGCTGTGCGTGGGCGGCGGTCAACCGGGCGGGCGACCTCTACGTGTACCGGCAGTATTACGCGACGGACAGGACGATCGCGCTCAACGCCAAGGCCGTGCTTGAGGCGACTCCGCCCGACGAGCGGGTGGCGTTCACCGTGGCGGACCCGTCGATATGGCAACGGGACGCGCAGACCTTGCAGGTGTGGTCGAGCGTGTACCGCGAGAACGGGCTGGAACTGACCAAGGCGGACAACAGCGGCGTGGGGTACGAGACAGTGACGGCCATGCTCGTAGCGTCCCTGGCCCAACACTGTCTCTGGCGGAACGACCTTGAGCGGCTGCGGACGGCGCTGCACGCGCCCTCGCTGACTCTGGGCGACGCGGCCCGGCTGGCCGCACACCCGAAGTTGTGGTTCGCCCCGACCGTGAACACGGGGCCGATGAGCATCTTCGACGAACTCAAGAACTTCCGGTGGCAGACGGCCAACTCGAACCCGGAGAAGGCCGCGCCGCAGCGGTACGTGGACGTGAACGACGAGGGGGTTGACGTGGTGCGATACCTGGCCCAGACGCGAAACGTGGTGTGTTTCCGGGCGGGTAGCCAAGTGCCGCGTGACGACCTGTTGCTGCGGATCATGGAATGCGGCACGCAAGCCACGGGGGGCCGATGATGGAGCAAGAAGGCGTTATCCCCGCTGGCGTAGTGTTGCACCCGAACGACCCGCGCAGGCTTCAGGCGTATGTCGAGGCACTGGTTCAGCGGGGCCAGCCGTGGCCGACGGAAGCGTGGGAGAAGGCGTGGAAAGCCTACGGCGACGACGAGGACGGGGCTTCGCAGCGGGCGAACCTTTGGCCGGGACTGGTGGATACCATAGGGGCCATGACGGACGAGCAGCCCGCCCACATCGAGTTCGAGCCTGACGATGCGTGGGCCGGCACGGAACAGGCCGAGGGGCAGGCCCAGGCCGAGACGGCGATGTTCGAGTATATCCGCCGCGAGTGCGACGTGCGCGAGGCGATGGGCATGGCGCGGCACACAGCGGACGTGCAGGGCATCGGGGCCGTGCTGTTGACCGTAGACCCGCGGCGCGGGTTGCCGATGGCAAAGGCCCTTGGCCTTGAGCAGGTGACGATTGACCCGGACGCCCGCAACCGCGTAGAGGACGCAAACTGGCTGGCCTACTGGGAGTACGTGACGCCGGAGGAGATAGCCGCCCAGTTCCCGCAGGTGGACCTTGAGGCCATACGCAAGGTGTCTCAGGTGGGCCTGCCCGCCAGCGGAGTGGCGTACCGGGGGCCTGTCGTAAACGGCACGCTTCCAGGGGCCGGGCAGGTCGAGGAGCGAAGCCGGCGAATCAGGCGATACCGCCTGTTCCTGCGGAATCACTATGCCCTGTACGATGAAGACCCCAAGACGGCCTCCGGGCCGGACGCTGAGCGTCCGCATTACGAGCGGTTCCGCGACCGGCACGGCATGAACGAGCCGCGGCGGTACATCGAGTTCGTTCCGGGCCTGCCCGCGCCGCTGGTGGACGAGAGCAAGTGGCCCACGGCGCTGGCGTTGGACTGGGACGAATGGCCCATCGTGTTTCTGTCGTTCGCCGCGGGTCGTGACACCGTGGCCGGCCCGTCCAAGTATGGGCAGGTAGAGGCGCTGCTACAGTACCACGACGACGCGGTTGGGGACGCCCATACAAAGAGTCACCTGGGCAACGGGAGCAAGTGCGGCGGGCCTCCGGGGTCGGTGCTTGAGGCGGCCAAGGTCGCGGAGTTTCTCGGGCGCAAAGGGCCGGCGTACATGCCGGGCTGGTTCGATGAGACCGGGCGGGCGGTCGCGCAGCCGCTGTCGTTCCCCGGCGTCGAGCAAAGCGACCTTGCGTGGATAGACCTGGTGCGAAGCACGCTGACGGAAATCCAGGGCATCCCGAAGATCAAGCAAGGCAACGAGAGCGAGTTCAGCACGGCGACGGAGGCGGAGATTGCGGCGGACGCGGCGACGATCCGCATGAACGTGCGGCTGCGGCGGTTTGAGAGGTTCCAGTCTCGCGTTGCCAGTCAACTCGTGTCGATGGCGCACAGGGCGATACCGCAGTTGAGCGTGGTGGACATGCCCCCGGAGTTGTGGGGTGCGCCGGGCTTTGAGAACGTCAACCCATCGACAGGGACGCTTGGTGGCGTGCCGGCGGCGGCGCTGCCGGGGCTGCTCGCCATTGAAGGCGTGGAAATCGCCATGCTGGGGGCGGACATGATCCTGCCCCCGCACCTTGTGGCGTTCTGGCCCGACCCTGGGCAGGTAAGCGACGACCTGCTGCGACGGCAGACGCGGGCGAGCGTGGAACAAGGGTCTACCCAGCGGCGTGCCGCCCTCCAGAAGGTTGCGGCGTTTCAAGACGTGTGGCAGAGGATACTTGACCCGCTGGCGCAGATGCTTGCGATGGCGAACCCGATGGCGGCCATGCAGATGCGGCTTGGGGCGGCCAAGAAGGTGCTGTCGATGCTGAACCTTCAGGAGTTCGAGAGCCTGTTGCCGGCGGACGATGCCATGATGGCGGCTCTGCCGGAAATGCCGATTGATCAGGCTGGGGCGGACCCGGCGGAGCAAGGAGTATGAACGAGGCCCACTCGCGATTGACCGAGCAGATTATGGCGGACCAACTTGAGGGGTCAATTAGAAGGCTTTGCGGGCCGCCCGCC
>Ga0265297_10006203_pt1 | contig 17542 bp, 14 predicted proteins | sample Munlanlwell13791_FD_192502 | JGI IMG/M metagenome (GOLD analysis project Ga0265297, IMG submission 192502) | Leachate microbial communities from a municipal landfill in Southern Ontario, Canada - Leachate well 137-91 | ecosystem: Engineered > Solid waste > Landfill > Unclassified | place...
ATAGAATGTATCAACGCTACCTGCCCTCCTGATAAAACCTCTCTGGATGACAATTCCTTAACTATTGACAATAGATCATCCGATACCGAGTAGGCATGTATATAGAGCCCCGATTCCACCATATATAATAATACATTAAGAGCTGCTTGCTGAACTACAACATCATCGTATTTAAGCATTTTATACACTACATCTATACTGATTTCATGCTGTTCCACGTCAATTAAACATTCCAAAAGCAGTTCAAAGTCCTTATACGAGATGCTATCTGATTTAGTCTTACAAAGGTTAAGTACACCTAAAATTATTTCCGGATCATGGATATGAGCAAGATAATGAAGATATTCATGTTTCGCAATACGCCCGGAATTGATGTTTTGTATGTCCTCGTGCAATAACAATGCTACGTTAAGCTGCGGTACACCAAGGGCCATCTGTTGAAAAAATTCACGTAAAGCTTTTTCGGCACCATCATAAGAAAAATTTTTAACGGAACACTCCCAGAAGATTCTCTCAACTATCGCTTTATATTCCTGTTCAGAAATAACTTCATTACGCATAGTTTTGCTGCAAGGCAAGGTCGCTTTAATTCTATGAAACATGCCATGCGCATCTTGATACACAATAAGTCCTTGATGTTCGGCATACTTGAGGCCACCTTTTTGAACTGCCACTCCACGCGCAACTATATCACCGCCTATTCGTGAACGTATAGAATCGATAAACCATGCCCTATCGGATACGCCAAAGGCTGATGTACCTTCGCTATTGCGCAACACTTCACTTAAAAAACAACGTTCTAATAATGGCACAAGCTCTCGTTCATCAACATTGGGTAATTCCAATGAACCGATAAAATGAACCGATCTAGTTTCTTCTACCGCCCATATTATTGGAATATTTTTTATTGCTTCCAAAGACAACGTAAGATCACGAGCATTAATTGAATTTATAAAAATACTTTGTATATCAGATGAAACAGTTTGAACTCCACGTATACCATTGATAACCATAACATTGTGTAGCGGCACTCGTTCCGCAACATAACCGTCTCTTACAACAAATGGCAAATTAGCAGTCAAAGCAGGACAATTATTTTTGTATAATGATCGTGATAAAATATCCGCCAATCCAGACAATACAGCTCCATCATCGAGCCATTGGTGCATATACGAAAAATAATTTTTGCATCCTAACCAATCACCCACAATCGCCGAAACCGGACTATCCGTTGTTCCCTGCAGCACAATAGGAAAGCTAATTGGCTCCGGCATGCACATACACCGCTCATCTCGAATTTCTCCGGCCAGGATGCCGCGCATATTTCTCAAATTAATCCCTGTAGCATAACAACTTGCTACATGTAAAAATTGAGTATTTATGTCTTGCAACATATGCAAGAAATTAACAAACTGCCAAACGGTTAAATTACTAATCAAGGGTATTGACCAACTAAAAGATTTAATCTCATCTAGAGCATCTATACCATGACTAATAAGGTATATGCATTTTGACGGCACAGTTCGTCCCGCTTCAGGGACTTTAAAAAGCTTAATCAAATGCTCGATCTCAATAGTATTACTTTCCCAACGGCTTTCACCAAACTGCAATAATGTATCCGATTCTATACGTGAAAGAGCCACACCTGAAAAGCCATACGCTGCAAGATCCTTCACAGGATTGGATGGGACTAGAACAAGAAAATCCTCGTCAGCATTCAAATAGATTGCGTAATGTTGAATAATTCTATCTATACATGCAGATACATAATCTCGCGCGTCATTTTTGCGCTTAAGCATCCCATAAAGAAGTGATGGGGAAAGAACGACTATTTGATCATCTTTAACCGCATTATACAATTCATTACAACACGGTTCTTGTTTAAGCTGACCTGTATGTAAAATTTCCCTGCAACTGGCATTCAAAATTACAACGATATCTACAAATCCATCATTTTTAGGTTGCGCGTACAGATTGCTAAAAAGGCATAGCACAACTAATAAAGCTTTCATCTTAGAGATCAAAGACATGTAACCCCCTTGAACCAATCAATGAATTAATATCATAATTGTATATTATCATAACAAGCTCATTTTGGCAATCTAGACACCACAAAAGAAAGAATTTTTAAAGTCTGCTGTCTCATGAATGCATATTAACAGCAAAAAGGGCTGTCATATGACAGCCCTTTTTGTACCTCAGCTATTAACGTGCAATTTATAAATCAGGGAAGAAGAACAATAATTCTTGGGCCGCTGTTTCAGGAGCATCAGAACCATGAGTAGCATTTGAACCAATACTGGTTCCATAAAGGTTACGAATAGTTCCAGGTGCTGCTTTTGCCGGATTGGTATTACCCATTAATTCGCGCCAAGCCTTAATTGCGTCAACTTTTTCTAAAGCAAGAACAACAATAGGCCCGGATGTCATCATGCCAACAAGCTCATCAAAGAACGGTTTGCCTTTATGAATGCCATAAAAACGCTCTGCCTGATCGCGAGTCAACGTAATTTTTTCCTCACGAAGAATAGTAAAATTGTTGTCTTTTATCATGTTAATAATACTATCCACGTGGCCTGCAGCAACCGTATCCGGCTTAATAATTGCCAAAGTACGTTCAACGCCTGAAGTTTGCACTGCAGTTTTTACTTCTTTTTTTGCACCATTTTTATTCATAACATATACGACTAACGCCGCAACTACCAAAATAGTTCCAAAATACACAAAATTTTTATTCATAAACTCACTTTCACATTTGAATGTCAATTAAATATCACTAAAGAGAAAGGGCCGTCTTACGACGACCCTTATTTAGGTTACCTATTAAGGTACTCTTTATAGATCAGGAAAGAAAAATGCTAATTCCTGAGCAGCTGTTGCCGGAGCATCAGAGCCATGGGTAGCATTTGAACCAATACTGACTCCATAAAGATTGCGAATCGTGCCGGGAGCCGCGTTAGCCGGGTTAGTATCACCCATCAACTCACGCCAAGCCTTAATCGCACCGTCTTTTTCTAACGCCAATACAATTATTGGGCCAGAGGTCATCATATCAACAAGCTCTTGAAAAAATGGCTTGCCTTTATGCACACCATAAAAACGCTCTGCCTGATCTTTAGACAACTTAGTCTTATACATACGTACAATATTAAAATCATTGTTTTCAATGATATCAATAATGTTACCGGTATGCTTTGCACTAACAGCATCAGGTTTGATTATTGCTAATGTTCTTTCCATGCGCGGTTATTCCTTGCTTGATTCGGTTTCTTCAGATTCTTCGTCTGTTATAGCTTCTTGCTGACGAGCAACGTGCTTTTCAAGTTCGATTTGGAACAAGCTCTTTGTTTTTGGCGCAGATGGTTGTTCAACTTTTGGAGCCTTAGCTGCACGTACTTTCTTTTCAGGAGCTTTAGCTACTTCAACAGCAGGAGCTTCTGCTTTTTTGTCTTCACGAGGCTGACGTAAGCTTAAGCCTAAACGTCGCTCATTGCGATTTACGTTAATCACACGGAACTGACGCTTATCACCAAGCTTGAGTACGTCTTCAACCTTCTCAACATTTTGCTCAGAAAGTTCTGATATATGAACAAGACCTTCAACTCCAATTGGGAGACGAATAAAGGCACCAAAATTGGTAATTCTTGAAACTTCACCTTCAATAACACTACCAACCGGATATTCTTTTTCTATTGATTCCCAAGGATCTGGGGTCAATTGCTTAATACCGAGAGAAACCTTCTTCTTTTCCGGATCAACGCTTAAGACAACAGCCTCAACCTCTTGACCCTTCTTGTAGATGTCTGCAGGATGATCAATATGTTCAGTCCAAGAAAGATCTGAAATATGAGCAAGTCCATCAACACCTGGAAGCAATTCAACAAAGATACCAAAATCGGTAATATTGCTGATCTTGCCTTGGATCTTCTGGCCAACTTTGAACTGTTCGCCGATAGATTCCCAAGGATTCTTTTCAAGACGTTTGACGCTCAAGGACATACGACGATTTTCTTTGTCGAGTGATACGATATAGACGTCAATTTCATCGCCAACTTTGTATTTATCCTTAAGGTCGTTGATTCTGTCGGTCCAAGATATTTCAGAGATATGTACAAGCCCTTCAACACCCTTGGCAACTTCAACAAACAAGCCATAATTGGTAATGCTTGAAATAATACCTTTGGCCTTTGAATTTGATTGAAATTCTGCGCCAAGAGCTTCCCAAGGATTATCAATAAGCTGCTTAAGACCAAGAGAGATCTTTTCGTGCTCTTTATCAAATGAAAGTACTTTAACCGCAATAGTATCACCAATTTTGATGATTTCGCTTGGATGACCGATGCGGCCCCATGTCATATCAGTAATATGGAGCAAGCCGTCAACACCGCCGATATCAACAAAGGCACCATAGTTGGTAATATTCTTTACAACGCCATTAATAATTTGACCTTCAGCCAAGGTATCTAAGACCTTGCGACGGACATCTGAACGTTGATCAGAAAGATATTTTCTGCGGGAAATAATAACGTTGCCACGTTTTTTATTGATTTTAATAATATTAGCAGTAATGGATTGACCAAGGTATTGATCGAAATCCATAACCTTTTGCAAATCAATTTGTGAACCTGGCAAGAATGCAGGAATACCGATATCAACACTCAATCCACCCTTTACCTTATGGGTAACGGTACCTTCAATTGGCTTATTCTCTTCAAAATATTGAGTAATTGAATCCCAAGCCTTAAGTGCGCGAGCTTTTTCGTAGGAAAGAATAACATTGCCATCGATGCTTTCAAGTTCATCGATAAGCACTTCAATTTCATTTCCGGGAACAAACCTTTTAAGCTCATGGTCTCCAAATTCATATCGAGGGATAAGACCATCAGACTTATAGTCTATATCAACCAAGACACCATCGGAATCGATTTTGACAATACGACCTTTGACAACATTACCCTGTTTAAAGTTGCCAAAAACACCCTCACATAACTCAGCAAGTTCTTTGCGTTGCTCATCATTAAGCTGTAAAGCTTCATCGATCATTGCAACGGAAGTTGGCACCTTACCAAAATGTTCGGGATGTATCAGTTCTTTTGACATATAGAACTCCAACGCTAACCGAGCGGTCAGCTCTCTTTTTAACCTAAGAGAAAAGGGCTTAAGGGTTATAAAACACTATAGATACTGAGTAATTTTATCATAAAATTATTCAATATGCAAAAATTAACCCAGAAATATAATTCAGTAATTGCATTAAATACAGAGTAAATCAATAGCTGAATTCCAAATAAGTATTTTAAGGCACAGGGACATACAAAACAATAAATAATCTCTTAATTATAACGTTAACTCGAAAATTCGTTCATAATATAAAGCAATATTTTATAATTATTTTGATGGACTTTTACATAACTTAGTGACATTATTTTCACAAATTAACTTTAAGATATGCAAAAAAACAATGTTAGAAAAATACAAAATACACGAAGGAGCAACATGGCTCAAAATAATCGATTCTTAATAGCATCTTTACTTGTCTTTACCGCAATAACACCATTAAGATTTATTGCATGTGAACGTAAGCATAAAGATCCCATGGAAGCCTATTTTGAATCCGTTGCAGCAGACATAGCACAAGCAGAACAAGAAGAGCAAGCGGCAGCAGCTTGCCGTACTAGCCAAACAGAACAAAAATCAACGCAACTAATGGAAAAATTAGATGACATTCAAGAAAGAATTCGCGCTAACCTTGACTCAATAAGACGGATGTCAGTTATTGCACTTTCAAGACAATCCGATTCCGTGCGTGCCCCTCGAATAGTAGCTGCATCTGTTTCAAGTAAAAGCGCATTACACTTTTCCGTTGATGAGGAAGAAATAAAAATCATAAAAAATGCCCTTGCAAAAATCCGTCAAATTCACAATAAATTGCTTACTGCGCTCGATGCTGCAGAAAAATATGTTAACATTCTTGCACAACAGGGTACGACTACTGAAGAAATAGTCGCAGCACATGAGCGGTATTTATACTTATACACAGATGTTTTTGATTATGGTATTGGTGCGCTTCCAGGGAGGCTGGAATCTTTGGCAGAAGGCTATAATGGAATCTGCGCAAGAATCTTGGATATATGTTCTAATCCAAGCAATTTTTATGTAGAACGTTACAGCTCAGAAATAAAGCAATTGTGGCTTATAGTTAAAACACAAATATGGCCTACACTCAAAGAAGAAGTAAACAGGCTTGAATTAACACAAGCATCAACTTTATCTAGCATGTAACCAGCAATCAAAGATCAATAAAAAATCGATCTCATCCAGTTTTGACATCTGCGGCATCAGACGATTTATTGAGCAACATAATTAAAAACGCGTTTATTTAAATATTGCTACATCTTAATTATGATGTTATACAACACAATAAGTTACTGAATATTAGAGGATCATAATGATCAATAAAAAAATTATAGTAATAAGTGGCACAATGCTCCTTCTTATAGGTATATTTATAAATCGTATACATAATAATCGAACAAAAACTCAATCAGGAATGGTAATTATTCTCAATGGCCCCAGCTCAGTAGGTAAATCAAGTATTATAAAAGCTTTTCAACAACTTAATAAAAATCCTTGGCTTTCTATAGGCATTGATAATTTTTTCGTCGGTGTATTGCCGCAAAAATTCTATCTCGAAGACACACCTGAGCATCATACCGTTATGCATGGTATCCCAAGTATCGACGCTCAAGGCAATAAAGTCTTTACACTTGTAATAGGGCAAGAAGGTCAAAAAGTTATTAAAGGAATGCACCGCGCTATTGCTGCTTACGCACAGTCAGGCAATAACGTTATCGTTGATTACATAAACTATGATCCTTTATGTATCAATGACCTAAAGAACACTCTACAAGGAATACACGTTATCTGGATCGGAGTACATGCCAGTCTGGAATCAATTGAACAACGTGAAAAGGACCGTGGGACATCACCACAAGGTCATGCACGCAGTCATTATGCTACAGTACATCAAGGAATTAACTATGATCTGCAACTTGATACGGATACGTTAACACCATCAGAATCAGCACAAATTATTCTCGATAAAGTTATAAAATCATAATGAAAGAATTTCAGATGTCTCTTTATGTTAAAATATTTTCATTAATCGCAATAAGTACAATCACGTTAGTTATTTGGGCGCTTATAAGACATTACGCAATTAACAATAAAGAACAACCCACAAGGCAAAACCGCATAGTTTCATCAGGCAACGTAGAAATTTATACCGAACATGTTGGTAATATATCTCATCCTGCAATACTATTGATTGCTGGCGCCATGGCCCCGGCAAAAGAATGGCCTGACGTATTTTGTCAACAATTAGCCGCTAAACATTATTTCGTGATAAGATATGACCACCGCGACATGGGCCTTTCAAGCGCAATTGATTATGCACATAATCCTTACACAATGACTGATTTGGCACATGATGCAATTGCAATTCTTGACGCGTATGGCATACAAAAAGCACATATAGTTGGGCACTCAATGGGAGGTAGTATTGCACAACTTTTAGCACTTGATTATCCGGATCGAGTTTTAAGCATTACGCTCATTTCGTCTTCTGTATTAACTCAAGCAGAACTCTCTACACAAGAAAAAGAATCATTCGAACGTACATGGCAGATAATGTCAAAAAATAAACCTTCGGCAAACTTTACAGAGAGCCTTGAAGGTTTTCTACACTCATATGAATATTTGCACGGAACTATCCCAATGGATAAGGAAATGGCAACAACGTATATTCGCGCTATGTACAAAGACACACGGCCGGAACATCTTGGATGGTTTGTCCGCTATTCAGCAGGCACAGATCCTTTACATAATCATGTTAAAGCACAACAGAATATTCAAGATCGCACTCAAGATCTTCATGCTATCACAGTTCCCGTTCTTGTTATTCACGGTGAACACGACTGCTTGAGTTTTGCAAGAACTGTTGAAGAATACTGTGTTAAAAAAATTCCACAAGCTCAATTGCATATCATTCCCGGCATGGGCCATATGATCCTCAATAATGAACTTTGGATTAAGATAAAAGATCTTATTATTGATACATTAAAAAAAAATAGTCTGAATCAAGGCGCGCGGTGACTACACATCAACTATAGTTGATTCGTCCTTATATGATGCTAGAACAACTCGTGTAAGTACCCGCACGACACCTTTTTGTGATCTTACTGTATCCGAAATAAATTCTTCGAGTTCAGTAGTGTCTTTAAATCGTGCCTTTAACAATAAAGAATATTCACCAGTTAAAAAATGGCACTCTAATACAGAATCTAACTTAGTTATCTTTTTAACAAAGTCCTTAGTATTAATAGAGTTGTCAACCTCAACTGAAATAAAAGCGCACATTGTTTTATCAATTGCAACAGCCGATATGAGTGATGCAATCTTTATAATTACGCCATTTGCCTGTAACTTGCGAACACGTTCGTGAACAGCTGAAGATGAAAGCTTTACAATTTTTGCAATTTCATGGCTTGTCAATTCTGCGTTGTCTCTCAATAAATCAACAATGGTCCGATCGACCTCATCAATCTCAAAATATTCTCTAGACATCATGTCACTTTTTCTATAAAAATCCCTTGACCGCAACTTTTCATTAAAATGTTACGTGTTGCGCTTTAAAAAGTCAAAATCAAAAAATAAGCCCATAAAAGCAACTTCAACAGTACCCGCTTCCATCAATCGGTCTATTCAAAGTATCCCGATATAAAAATAAAAAAATATTCGAAGAAATATCAATTTTTCAAAATTTTATATTGACAAAACAGTTTTTTACTGTAAAAATTTTTATCATATAACAAAAAAACAAGATTTTACTGATAAGGAGCAACTATGACATTCTATACTTTATGCCTTAAAGCCGCTCGCTTTGGTTTCATGTTGGCAGCACCAATTGGCCCCGTAGGGCTGTTATGCATTCAAAATGTAGTAACCTTTGGATTTTGGGAAGGACTTTCCACTGGACTTGGAGCTTCAATCGGTATTGCTCTCTATGGACTCATTATTGCATTAGGATTAACAACAATTACCACATTAACACTAACCTATGCCACCACAATAAAAATCACTGGAGCAATAATTCTAATAGTACTCGGCATAAAAGATTTGCTAGCAACACCAGATGCAACAATTAGAGCAACTAGCGACACTTTCTCAATAAAGACAATTGGCACAACACTTTTATTAACTCTTACCAATCCTATGACTATAGTAACGTTCATTAGCTTGCTGCCAACATTAGGCTGCCCGGCAGGATCGTCATCTATAGAATCATTGAGTATGCTTGCAAGTATTTTTGTCGGCTCAATGATCTGGTGGATCATTTTAAGTTTTGCAATTAACTACGCAAAACGTTACGTATCTGATACGATCCTCTCAAAAGTTTCTACCGCTTCAGGAGTTGCTCTTATAGCATTCGCATGCTATCTGATACTGTGCTAATTAACACTTCGGCTTACCGAACGCATTGAAAAAAGCGACTCCAACGCATTCTGGCCCAAAAATCAATAGGATGTTTGACCAGATCAAGTAGCAGCCAATCGGTTCCATCGCGTGAAATTATTCTGAATAAAATTTTTCCACGAATTTGGTGCGCATCAAGTGGCCCCCAGAATCGGGAATCCCAGCTGCCAAGACGATTATCACCCATAACCCAATAATGATGATTATCAAGCTCGATATAGTATTCATCTGTACCATCCCAATAGCTATTACCTTTCTGATGACGTTCACCATATCCCTTTGGCAATGGCGTGCCAGGACCAGTTAATACAGGTTTGCCTTCAGCATCTTTGATAACACGTTTTTCATCGAGACGATAAAATGGCTGTTTATCAAACGGTTTATCAGGATCATACGAACGTGTCCATGCAAACTCACTACCGGATGCCACTTGCTCAACAATCAATGGATAATAGCGTGAATCAATATGCTCACGAATCATTGCTTGCACAGCCTGTTGTTCAGCTTTTTTAAGAACCTGCGCAGGATCTTCTTTGTACATGCGCACTAATGGATATTTATTAATGTATGGTTCATCTAATTTTGTTCCATTAACATATACTACAGGTTTGCCATCTTCTATGGTACCGCGAATTACATCTCCTGGAACACCTATAACGCGTTTTGTCCAGTTTGCGGGACCCCAAAAATATTCTTGAAAAATCTTAACCAAAGGATTTTTAGAATAGGCATAATTAGGATCATTAAAGGAGATAATTTCGCCTCGTATTGGCGATCTGAACAAAGGAGTTAATTTATCAGCAAAGAACCGTTCTCCGCAAAGCATTGTAGTTTCCATTGATCCTGTTGGAACTTCGTAAAGCCCAAAACCAAATGTTCTGATAAGAAGCACAATAGTTAACAACGTAATTATCTCTCGTGTGTTGGTTGCTGTAGCCCACGCCCAGAATTTCTTAATCATTCGTACCCTTTTTATAAAAAATTATATTTTAATCGTCATTAAGGTTAACAGTTTTTTAACAAAAGCTAAACTTCATCTCATGAAACAATCAAAGGACTAAAAGTGAGGATAACTTAAAAATGCCATCTCTTCTAATGGCTGCACATAATAATAATAAAGTTTTGTTTTCAAAACAGTCTGAGAAGACAAAATAATATATGCAGAAAAAATGGTCAATAGCGTCGTTCCGAATGATAAAACAAGCGTACCGGCACCAGAACCTTGTCCTAAAACTCTCAGCACTATAGATAACGGAATAAACGTTAATAAACTAATTAATGCCATCCATGATTGAGCGCCAATAATTTCTATTAAAAGAGTTTTTACCATTTTAAATGACGTTTTTAGTGCCCGCCAAATCCCAATATCATGTACAGCAATTATTGGAAGTACAAAAAATGTTGTCAGCGCCCAGCATGCAACCATCGTTATAACCAAAATTAATCCTAATGAAAACGTTGCCTTGCTTGAATATGTAGAGATTGCGATTATACGCAACACAAGACTAATACCTGTAAAAATAAAAGACCAGATGGTAATACGACCTAGAGATGTTACAGATTTACGCAAAACAGCTGAAATCTTAGCTTTTCCCATATCGTCATATATAATAGCTAACGTATGCCTGATCAAACAAATATGTAAAAATGTAATAACAAAAACATACATGAACGTCAGTATCACTAAAAAACCCTGATATAACCATTGGCTGAATTCCAAAAGACTGTACTGTAGCCCCTGCATACCAATAAAAATAGTCAATTCATCTCCGGCAAAACCTATCATGGGAATGTTGTATACAAGAAGCTGCACCAACAAATACACAAGCGCGGCAACGCCTAAATAGACAAGCAAGACAGGGTGGTCCCAAAGCATTGCAAAACTATTAGATGCCATATACATACCATTGCGAAAACGCTCCGACATACTCATAACTACACTCCTTTGTTCAATTAATCGAATAAACCACAAAGAATATAGCTCATAAGTAAAATGTTTTTCAATGAATCATATACAGTTACTAAAAGCTTATTTAAGAGTTTTAATGTGACGCCAAACAATTTGACTCCAAGATTCCATACGCTCAAGGTAATATTCCATTTCTTCAAAAGCAATCAACGTACCTTCTTTGTGTTCCGAACGTATAGAAATATGTGGTGTAGTACCATGTAACAGCAGGATAAAGCCCAGATGAACCTTCCCTACACTATCACTATCATCATTAAGAACGCCAAGCGTTTCAATGGTTAATGCACCATCATACTGCACTTCTTCATGAAATTCACGACGTGCCCAATCAAACAATGTCCCACCTGCCATATCTTCTTGCCTGATATGGCCTCCAATACCTAATGACAATTTGCTTTTCAAGCGTTGTTCAGATGCAGTTGATCTGCGTTCCATAAGAAAATAAGAATTATTATATTCAAAGATCATATACGGAATAATCTGCTTATACGTAGCATCCTGTTCCATAAGTGAACGCCAATGATATTGCGCCTTAGAAGCAACCAGTTCTTGATAATAATCAACATGTTCAGTCAATAATCCCTGCCATGCACCCCGAATGAACAATAAATCACGTGGAACGACTAAGATTGATTCGTCAGGTTTAGTAGATATCGCATTTTGAGCCGACTGTTTTTCCATAAATTCTTTCATTATCAATAAAGTTGAATTTCTTAGTTCAATGTATAGAATTCCTTCTATTACGCAATCTCAATTTTTACCGTCTATATTAAACTAAACTCCTACCTCTCTTGGCAAAAGTAAAGGCTCACTTACAAGCAAAGGAGCATAATGCACTTGCTCAGCTGTTTCTTCATATAACTTCAATTTAACAGGAGTAGGCACGATAGAAAGTAACATCTCAGTTCTTGGAGACAAAAAAGGAATACTCCACTGATAACGCATATTGTGCGTTTCAGCGGATAGTATATATGGACCTTCAGGCAATATATTATTAAATGCTAAAACAGAATTCAATCCTATTCGTGGCTGAGCTTGTTCATCTGCTTCATGCCTATCAGTCGGCATAAATGGTTGCGCTTGAACGCATGCTCCATATGTGTCTGTCAAGGTAAAAGATGTAAGACGATCTCCAATTGTATATGCAACCAAATTTAAGCGTTCATCATGGCGATAAACATACGGAGAAGCAGTAACAAGAGGACGACCTTTAAATTCCAGTACATCACTATCTCTTGTAGATTTTTTGCCCAACATGAGTGTCAATCTTCCATCTTGAACTGCCTGAGTTATTATCATGTGCTTTATTGCGCATATACCATGTATACAATCCATTACATGAAGAACTCCAGCAATTTTTACGCACAATTTATAAGTAGCAAACATATTGCGTATCCTTAAATCCAAACATATATGCGCTTGGGAATTGCACCTACAGACTTGATTACATACAACAGAACAACTTTTATCATAAAGCTCTATATCTTCAATAGAACAATTTAATTCATTTATAATCGGAATTCTATGCGTATTAGCACCTATATTGTAGGCTGCAATATTGCGCAATGATGTTGCGAAAAAAACCGCATTATGAATTGTTATCGCTTCTCGATAATTTTTGCTCCCCATCGCGCCAGAAAAACTTTTAGGATCAACGCAACTTATAGTTTTACCCGTTTCAAGATCCCACGTCAAAGCAATTCCCGCTTTGGATGCACCAACCAAGGATTGTCCATTCGTACTTATACTCAACGATGAAAAAATATAGCGGGTTTTAATCATCATGGCACATTCACCGGAATATATATTCCATTTTCTTAGTGTCCCATCATTTGAACAAGTCCAAAGATAATCGTTATATAAAACACATGCAGCAACAGAACATAAATTTCCACGCAATGTCGAAATAATTTTGTCTTCCTCGAAATTTATTACTATGACACTACAATCAGTAGATACAAAAAGTAATTTGCGCAAAGAATCTACGAGCAACACCTGCCCCATATGATCCACTTTAACGGTATGCATACAACGGCCTGTTGATATATCCCAAACCTTAACACATGAATCTGCAGATGCTGTTGCTAACACATTACCATCACAAGAAAGGTTACGAACAACTGAATCATAGGCCTTAAAAGATATTATTTCTTCAAATTTTCTATCAATTATGCGCACAACTCCATCAGTATACCCTATTGCCAAATATTCATCGTATGTTAACGCCGATATAGGAACGTCCTGGGGAAACGAAATAATACTCCGAGTCCTTGTAGCCAGATTTATAATGTTAATATCTCCATTCCATAAATTCACAGCAACAAACTTACCATCTGGCGAAACAACCATTTTATCTATAAGCTGTAAACCCTCAGATCTGGAAGGATTCATAGCAACACCACTCTTGCAAAAAACAGCAAGCAACAAACATAAAACACGAATTATTTTCATAATTAACCATCGATTCAATTATCAAGTCACCTAAACAGAAATTAAACAAATCATAATACGTAGTATTTAACAGCGCGCGCCACAAAACTGATATTTCCTTTTAGAAATTAAACACCAAAAATGTTTAATATTCAACAATTTATTGTTTTATTAACATAAAATAGTTGATTAAATGACTTTTGGCAAAAGTTAAAAAAAAATGTATCCTGTAAAGACCTGTATTGACAGTATTCGAAACTGATAGTCCGAAATACTATAATCGTTACATAAGGATTCCTGATGAACAAAATAATTCGTTTATTATTTTTAAACTATTTAACAAGTTGCACCTTATTTGTTTCAGCGACAACGATTCTTGAAAAACAACTAGAACTTGGTAAAGATCCGAAGACTAAAAAAATTCTTCAAGCTAAGGGATTCGCCTTTGTAGAAGGTACAACTGCTGCAGCTGACACACGATGGCTAGGTGTTTACCCTTATGGAAAAGAAATATTTGTCTTTTCGCTTAAAAATGACAATCAAGAAGCATTTCCAATATCGGAATTAATAGCTACTCAACAAACATTTGACCTAATTCTGGACCCAACCACAGGGAAACAAGCTTCCGAACAAGATATAACGGCAGGTAAGCCTATGATCACTATTCACATGACTCTAGACTCTCACGTTCAAATATTTAGAGATCTTGTCATCTTGATAGCAAAAAATGACACAAAAGCCCTTTCTGCATTGATTAATAAACATTCTCTTTCTACTATCAATGAAATAATTGAAAGAGCTGTCGACTGTCAAGGCGAATGTTTGCCACTTTTCGATGATATAGAAACCATGGAAAAGGCGCTTCAACAATGTGACACTTTTAATAAGCCATTATCATTTACAGGGAAAGTTATCTTTTTACCGGTAGCTGAACTCACACAAGAACTTATACAGATGGCCCAAGAACAAGCAGCATAAGCGTTTTCTTTGCATAACTATACCGGATTAATTACACTAGTCATCGGAATCTTAATATTTGGATTTTGTTAATCGTGGAGATTTACGGCTGTGAAGTATGATTTCAATGCTATAGAACAGAAATGGCAACAGTATAGAGATGCACATCCATTGCATAAAACAACAGCCGATAATGGCAAAAAATACTATTGCCTTGATATGTTTCCTTATCCTTCGGGCGCAGGGTTACATATGGGACACTGGAAAGGATATGTTCTTTCTGACGTGTATGCACGTATCAAATGGCTTCAAGGTTACCAACTCTTACATCCCATGGGCTTTGATGCTTTTGGATTACCTGCCGAAAACTACGCCATCAAACAAGGCGTTCACCCCAAAATAAGTACAGCGCAGAATATTGCCAACTTCAAAAGGCAACTCAAACAAACTGCATGTCTTTATAATTGGGATAACGAAATCGACACAACAGATCCGGAATATTATAAATGGACTCAATGGATTTTTATTCAGATGTTTAAAGCCGGACTGGCTTATCAAACTGATTTTCCTATTAATTGGTGTCCATCTTGTTTGACAGGACTTGCAAACGAAGAAGTCGTTCACGGAAAATGTGAGCGTTGCGGAACTGAAGTTACTCAAAAAAACGTTCGTCAGTGGATGTTAAAAATAACTAAATATGCCGATAAACTTTTGGAAGGGCTTGATCGATTAGATTGGCCTGAAAAAGTTAAAACTATGCAACGGAATTGGATCGGCAAAAGTGAAGGTGCTCAAATCATCTTTAAGGCCCAAGCTATCGGCGGTAAAAAAATCGATTTACCTATTTTTACAACACGTCCGGATACCATCTTTGGCGTAAGCTTTATTGTTATGGCCCCAACTCATGAATTAGTTAACCAGCTTGTTACCGATATACAACGGGAAGACGTTGAAAACTATCGTAATCTCGTAAAAAGCACGCTTGCATTTGGCAAAGATCTTGAAAATGGCAAACAAAAAACGGGCGTATTTACCGGAGCATATGCCACAAACCCGGCCACTGAAAAACTTATACCTATTTACCTGTCTGATTATGTACTTGCAGATTATGGGACTGGTGTCATTATGGCTGTGCCGGGACATGATGAACGTGACTTTGAATTTGCCAAGCAGTTCGACTTACCGCGTCCTCAAGTTATATCATCTCCGAATATTACAACAAATGCAAACAATGACGTTATAGCAGCCTATACGGGCGACGGTTCACTTATAAATTCAGGTCCATTTAACGGACTTGACGCACGCACAAAAGGAACCCAGAAAATACTCGATTACCTTGTATCAAAAGGCGCCGCAATCCGCATGATCAATTACAAAATGCGTGACTGGGTATTTTCACGACAACGTTATTGGGGTGAACCAATACCTGTTATTCATTGCCCAAAATGCGGTGTAGTCCCTGTTGCCGAAGATCAACTTCCTGTATTATTACCTGACGTTGCAAACTACAAACCAACCGGAACCGGAGAATCACCCTTAGCAGCAATATCAGATTGGGTCAATACTACATGCCCAGTATGCGGCATGCCTGCAAAACGTGAAACTAATACTATGCCTCAATGGGCCGGTTCGAGTTGGTACTTCCTCCGTTACCCAAATCCTCATATACAAGATAAACCTTGGGATATGAAAGACATGAATTACTGGCTCCCTGTAGATTTATATGTCGGTGGCATCGAACACGCAATTCTTCATCTGTTGTACGCACGTTTTTACGTTAAATTTCTTTATGACCAAGGATTATTGCCATTTGATGAACCATTCACTCGACTATTTAATCAGGGCATGATCTTAAAATATTCAGAAAAAACCGGCCTCGTAGAAAAAATGTCAAAATCTGTTGGTAATATTGTCAACCCGGATGATATTGTACAAACCTACGGAACCGATGCATTACGTCTATATATTTTGTTCATGGGACCACCTGAACTTGATTGTGAATGGCAAGATGCAGGACTTGAAGGAACAAAGCGTTTCTTACAAAAGCTATGGGATCTTTTAACTCATGAACATACCATACTACCCGCATACGAAGCAGAAGATTCTCAAGCTACTAAACGTGTTAATCGCTTCTTGCGCAACTTTAGTAACCGCTTAGAATTCTTCAAGCCAAATACGGCAATATCCGCGTTTATGGAATTTACTAATGATGCAACTGCACAATCAATGCGATTCAGTAAAGATTCGGTAGAAAAGATTCTTGTTTATCTGTCTATCATGGCTCCTAATGTCGCAAGTGAATTGCTTGAACTATTGCTTGATAAAAAACTTGAAGATTGCACATGGCCCTCATATGATCCTGTAATCCTTGAAGATGAAGATGCAACAATCGTTGTTCAAGTTAATGGAAAATTACGAGCCAATATTCAAGTTAAAAAAGGAACCTCAAAAGAATCGGTTCAAGAAACCGCTGAAGAGGCTATAGCACGATGGCTTGAAAATAAAAAAGTAATAAAAGTTGTCATTGTTCCAGATAAACTGATAAACTTTGTAGTGCATTAAAAAAAGACTTTTAGGTAGGCAGCATGCTAACGCAAAGGAGATTTATGTTTAAAAAGACGGCATTAGTTATTGGTATGTTAGTAACTTCAT
>Ga0265297_10006204_pt1 | contig 17541 bp, 15 predicted proteins | sample Munlanlwell13791_FD_192502 | JGI IMG/M metagenome (GOLD analysis project Ga0265297, IMG submission 192502) | Leachate microbial communities from a municipal landfill in Southern Ontario, Canada - Leachate well 137-91 | ecosystem: Engineered > Solid waste > Landfill > Unclassified | place...
TCAACAGGAGTTCCGTCTGAGTATTCAAGTTCAGTAAATGTATTGTCTGTAGTATCAGCTAAGTCGATGCTGTACTGTTCATTTAATGCAGCTGTATTTGTGATATCAGCTGTAACGATATATTCCTTGGTTGTGCCAGCAGGAATATCGAACGTATCTGTGTAAGCAAGATTTACTCCGACTCCGCCTGCACAAGCAACGTTAACATCATTTGGACCAGCTATAACTACCCATTCAGATGCTGAGTTTAAAGTCCAGATCTTTAGATCTTCGATGTGAGTGTCTGTTCCGGCAATACCGGCGCCAGCACCATCCTGGTCAGCACAATCTACGTTTAAGTTCAATTTTCTAACTGTAACACCATCGCCGCCTGTAGAAATGTTGAATCTTAAGAATTCAAAATCTCTTGCACCTTTAGCAACATCACCTGTTACAGGGTTGCTTGCAGATGTAGCGAATGCAATGTTTCCTCCAACGATATCTCTGTTAGCAGGAGTAATAGAAGCAGGATCTTCAACGACATTTACGCCGTATCCGTATACCATGCCTGTTCCTTCAATATGCCAATCTCTGTAGATATCGAAGCCGGCGTCGTTTCCTAAGCCGCCTACAACATCACCCCAAAGTTCAACAGTTTTTGTGTTGCCCTTTGCGATTGGAAGAGGATCTCCAGAAAGGTCGAAAGTAACATAGTCACCTTCCCATGTTGGGTTGTCTGCCAATACAGTTCCTGAAACCAAAAGGTTTAGGTTTGCAAAGTCAGCTTCCTCAGCACTTCCTGCCTGTTTGAATGTTAATCTTGTAACTTCAGCATCTTCATTGGCCATAGCCATCTGTACCTTTGTGAAAACAACGTCTGTGTCTCCAATATTGATATCAGAAGAAGAAGGCTGTGTTACCTTGTAAGTTAATGTTCCAACTTCAGCTGAAGTTGTTGTCATTAATTCACCGCAAGCTGCGAATGTTCCGCCAACTATAACCTCTGCATTTGAAGTTTCTCCATATGCAAGAACGTCATCTGCCATATCTACGCAGAGTTGGTTCTGTGAGTTTTCAGTTGTAACTAAACCAGCCATATCACCTCTTACTTCAAGCAATACGGTTGTACCGGCTGGTACAAGGATTGGGTCAGAAGTAATAGAGAAAGTAGCTGAGTTTGTAGAAGCGTTCATAGTTTTCTCGCCGCCTACCTGTACTCCGTCTACATATAATTTAACATTATCGAAATCTCCAGCTAGACCTAGGCCTGCTCTTGAAACGATAATTTCTTCAATACGGATATCCTCGTCAGCTGATGCTGTTAAAGCAAGAACTGTGTAAAGGATGTTTGCACCATTCTTTGGAATGTATGCAGCTTCCGGTGAAGAAGCGTCTACAGCGATGTTCAAAGCACCTTCAACTGGTGTACCAACTTCACAGTCGGTAGTTGGAGTGTCTGCTCTGTGAGCTACTGCAACCCCTTCAGCACGAACGATATTTCGAGCAGGTTCTACAGTTGTTCCGCCGCCTACACCCTGGAATACACAGTTGTAGCGAGCTACTCCGATGTATTCGTCATACCACTGTCCGACAACTGAGTCGGTGAAGTAGTCTGAACCTAGAGTTCCGGCAGGAGCTGTTAAAGCAAAAGCTTCAACAACCATTTTAGCTGCTTCAGCTCTCAAAACGTTGTCGTTTGGTCTGAAGTAACCAGCTGTTGCACCAGAAGTGTCTCCTGATACTACGCCGGCATCAGCTAATGCTGTTACCCATCCGCATCCCCAGTGGCTTGCGCCAACATCAGGGAATAATGTTTCGTCACATGCAGCTTCAGGAATTCCTGCAGCAGCAGCAACCATTTTTGAAAATTCAGCTCTTGTAGCGTTATCTCCTCCTCGGAAATAAGCTTGTGTAGGGTCTAGGATACCGTTATCCAAGCCCCACTGAACGTCAGCAGCATACCAAGCATCAGATGGCACATCACCGAAAGCAGCGTTTGCAACATTGATTGTTACAAACATGCTTGCGATAAGCGCAAAGATGCTGAAAGCTGTTACGCCCTTGCGAATTGAACGCAAAGATAGATCCATGGCTTTCTTAAGTTAAAAAATAATTGATAAATTAAAACGTTCGCCGGGTTTTAAACCGAACAGGTCCGGACTGTTTAGATCCGCGCCCTATATATTAAAGTTATCTGCCGCTCGCCCTTTTTCGACCGAGCCAACGGAAATAACAAATTGCTTTAACTTGTTTGTGTAGGAAATACGTGTTTGCCGCGCGTAGATCTTTCACATTAAGCGACGATAACCATATTTGCCGTATGTTTACCGATCACTTTTGCCAGGTTTTCAATGAGCTTATATATAAATGTTACAATTCGCTTATTATTCCCGTTATTTTGGCACTCAACTACATAATGCACTCCGCTCGGAGTACCTCATTAAGTCCTATTTTTCGCTAGTTTCAGCTGTATTCAGAAGAATTTTAATGAAACGGATAAGTTGAGTCAACGTCATTATATATGGTTTCCCTTTGTTTTAGCGGGAAACAGGGGTGACGCACCCCCTTAATTTTCGGCTTTTTAGCCCGGTTTTCCTTTTTAATTAAAGCTTTTTAAATTTATTCAACGACACAAAAATAAACACTTTGGGAGCAAAAATGTTTCAATAATTGGATTGACAGGATTAAAGGGTGTTATAAAGGTTGAACTTTGGTAGCCTCAAGGGGAATCGAACCCCTGTTCTCACCGTGAGAGGGTGGTGTCCTAGCCACTAGACGATGAGGCCTTGTTGCTTTGTATCTTAATCTTTGATTTGCAAAAGGTAAATTAGCGAAAAATGCGCTTGTTTTCAATAAGAAATTTATTTAGCAATAAAAGGTTGAAAGTGCTAACGCGGTGTATATAATATAGAAGTCTTATTTGAAATGATAAAATTATGGCTGAAAAAGATTTTTATAAAATTTTGGGAGTTGAGCGCGGGGCCAATGACATCGATATTAAAAAGGCTTACAGAAAGATGGCTCAAAAATATCATCCTGATAAAAACAAGGGCGATAAAGACGCCGAATCCAAATTTAAAGAAATCAATCAGGCATACGAAACACTTTCCGATAAGCAAAAACGTTCTTTTTACGACCAGTTCGGGGAAGCGCAGGGTATGGGCGGAAGCGGAGGAGGGGCAGGATTTGACGGCTTTTCACAGGGAGGATTTTCCGGACAGGGATTTGATTTTTCATCTTTCGGCGGAGGTTTTGCGGATATTTTTGAAACTTTTTTCAGCGGAAACGGAGGAGGCAGGAGTTCATCAAAAAAACGCGGGCCGATTCGCGGGGAAGATATTGAGGCTAAAATTAAAATTAAATTTGAGGAGAGCGTAACCGGAACCGAAAGAGAACTCGAAATAACAAAAGCTGATACATGCGGTAATTGTAAAGGAAGCGGTGCAGAACCGGGCAGCAAAATCATTACATGCGCAACATGCGGAGGCACAGGCCAAATAAGAGAAATAAGGCAAACCCTTCTGGGACAAATGGCAACTTCAAGAATTTGCGACAACTGCCATGGTGACGGAAGAATTCCCGAAAGAAAATGTACGGTATGCCACGGCACAACAAGAGTAAGAAAAACCGACAGAATAAAAGTTAAAATACCTGCAGGAATAAGCAATGAATCAACGATACGCTTAAGCGGCAAAGGCGAGGCCGGAGTAAACGGCGGCCAGTTCGGAGATCTTTATCTTCATATTACGGTTGAACCTTCGCGCGATTTTGTAAGAAGCGGGAACGATATTCATTCGGAACAAAAAATTCATTTAATTCAGGGTGTTCTGGGAGACGATATTAATATTAGTACAATTTACGGACCTGTAATTTTAAAAGTTCCTGCGGGAACACAGGGGGGTAAAGTATTTAAATTAAAGGATTATGGAATGCCGAAATTAAACAGCGACCAGAAGGGAGACCATTATCTTAAGATAATCCTTGAAACTCCCGGGAAATTATCAAAAAAAGAAAAAGAACTTTATGCACAGCTCGCAAAAGAATCCGGTTTATATTTAAAAACCGATAAAAAGTTCTGGTAAAATTAAGTTTTTCCTGATTTTTATTCCGAAGATGTTTACAAAAATTAAAACCTATTATACGATATGTGTTGATTTTAACGATTCACAATGGGTTTAGAATTATCATGGGATTTATTCATTATTGTATTTTTTGGAATTATTGTTGCTTACAGCTTTATAATCGGCAGAAACAATAATTTAAAAGTGATAATCGCAACATATATTGCGGCTTTAACCGCAGATGCTGTCGGAAATTTATTCGGCAACACTCTTGCAATATCGGAAAGTTTTATGAAACTTATGAAGATTTTTTACATAACTACAGCAGTTGAAGCTGTCGTTCTTGTAAAAATAATATTTTTTATGACAGTAATAGTACTATTGTCCGTTCGCGGGGCTTACTCGGTTGCTGTTGTTAACAACGGTTCTGCGGGTGTAAGAATGATTATTAATCTTATTTTTGGATTCTTAAATGCATGTTTGATTGTGAGCATAGCTCTTGTTTTTATTTCAGGCGCTTCATTTATTTCCGGAGGACTTGGTGCAAGTCCGGCTTTTCAGGATATTTACAATCAGTCTCATCTGGCAAAAATTTTAATTGATCACTATAGTATCTGGTTCTTACTGCCTGCCGGGGCTTTTATAGGGATGAGTTTTGCATCATCAAAATCATCAGCAAGTTAAAATTCCCTTGCGCTTTATATAGAAGTGCTTTTAAAATGGTTAAGCGTTTTTCAATGAGATATGGGTCATTAGCTCAGTAGGTAGAGCGGCTCCCTTTTAAGGAGATGGTCGCTGGTTCGATTCCAGCATGGCCCACCAATATCAAATTAGTTGGCAAAACTTTTTGATATTTTTTAAATTATTTTTTTTAGCTTATAATATAGAAAATTAATCAACTATTTTATGCACGTCACGGCGATCAATGTCGGGGAAAAATTTAATCTGAAAAAGCTGCCGGAAGCTCTTGAATTGAAGCCGAAATTTCGTGATCCTCTGATATTTGTTTATCCAAAGAACAAATATGCCGTTTTTACTTCTTACGGTGTTATTGTTTTATGGGATTTTGGTGTTCATGAAACTGCTGAAATATTAAAAAAGATTGAACCATACATTGTTGATCCTGTTCATACCATCTTAAGCGATGAAACAGATGTTGAAAAAGGCAATAAATCTAATTCATTTAAAAATGACTGCATACTGGTTACGGGACTTAAAATAGAAAAAGTTGCAATTATTTCAATGATTCTCTCAAGATCGGTTGCACTCGAATATGTGGAGAAACAAGCGGAAAAAGTACAAAAAGAGTTTGACACGATTATTACAACTTTTGCGGAAAAAGGCCGTTATAACAAATCAACAAAAAGTCTGTTAAAAAAAGTCGGATATGCAATGAAAATCCAGCATATGCTTGTAGGTTCAATGGCAATGCTTGATAAACCGGATATTGCATGGGACGACAGCGAACTTGATAAATTCTACAACGATCTGAAAAAAGAATTCGAAATTGACGAACGATATATGATATTAAGCGAAAAATTAAAAATAGTATTCCATAATGTTGATTTTATTATGGGCATTGTGGAAGCAAAAAAAGACTTCTGGCTAGAGTTCGTTATAGGCTTTATGATCTTTGTGGAAATATTGATTTTTGTGTGGGATATTTTGAGATAAAGAATTTTGTTTTTATTTTTAAATACGAAGACCGCGGTCCTTTAAATCCAAGGGCCGCTAAAAAACTTCTGCCATCCTTTTTAAATACGGGGAAGGACCTCGCTTTGCGAGGTCTATGGTGCGCTCGGCGGGATTCGAACCCACGACCTCAGCCTTCGCAGGGCTGCGCTCTATCCAGCTGAGCTACGGGCGCATGTAGAAAAGAAATGCATCGCGGCCCTTTAAATGCAGGGGCCGCTTGTAGCACCGCTTGGCGGTGCTATTGGAGGCGACGGTGGGGATCGAACCCACGTATGACGGTTTTGCAAACCGGTGCCTTACCACTTGGCCACGTCGCCTTATCTACTCTTAAAGCTTTCCAATTTTAATGTGGATTAAGTAATGTTGCAAGCAAATGACTCCCGAATTATTTGCAACTCATAAAGCTTTTGAAATTGGAAAAAAACTTAAAAACTTAGAATATCTTTATTTCGCTGACAATAAATTCATGCTAAAATATCGGCGGTTTTATTTGATAATTTTAAAAATATGAAGTTCTTTTTAGACACTGCGAATATTGATTTGATAAAAAAATACGCATCATGGGGCGTTGTTGACGGGGTTACAACAAACCCTTCATTACTTGCCAAAGAGGGTGTTTCTCTTGAAAAAAGAATTAAGGAAATTGCTGAAGAAATTGACGGACCCATTAGCGCGGAGGCTGTGAGTAAAACGTCCGAAGAAATGATCGAGGAAGGAAGAAAATATTCCAAATGGGCAAAAAATGTTTGCGTCAAAATTGCAATGAACGAAGAAGGATTAAAAGCCGTAAAAGTTTTATCAAAAGAAGGAATCAAAACAAATGTTACTTTAATTTTTTCTGCAGGCCAGGCTTTGCTTGCTGCAAAAAATGGAGCAACTTATGTAAGCCCGTTTGTTGGAAGACTTGATGATGTGTCCGAAGACGGAATGGCTCTGATCAATGAAATAGTAACGATATTTAGAAATTACAATTTAAAGACGGAAGTAATAATTGCAAGCGTAAGACACCCGAGGCATGTTATCGACGGAGCAATGATTGGTGCTGACATTGCAACAATCCCTCCTGAAGTTTTGGAAAAACTTATCAAACATCCTCTTACAGATAAAGGAATTGAAGCCTTTTTAAAGGACTGGGAAAAAGTAAAAAATCTTAAATAATTAAAATGATTGAAAAAGATATTGAAAAATTAAAAAACAGAATCCCTGATTATATTGATAAAATCCATTCAAGGAAGCAGGGGTTTTATACTATTATTGATGAGAAAAACACTTTGTTGGATATCCAGAAATTCGCACGCAACGTTAAAGGCAAATTTGAAGATATTGTTCTGCTCGGAATCGGAGGCTCGGCGCTGGGTGCAATTACAATTCAGCAAAGTTTAAAACATCTTTTTGAGAATGAACTACCCGCAAAAAAAAGAAAATTTCCGCGTCTGCATGTAATTGACAACATTGATCCCGAACTGATAACCGGCATTGAAGATTTAATCGATTACAGAAAGACACTGTTTATTGTGGCTTCCAAATCAGGCAAAACACCTGAAACAATTTCGCAGTATTTTTATTTCAGAAAAAAATGTGAGGATAAAAAATTAAATCACAGAAAACATTTTGTATTTATTACAGAGCACGGGAAGGGTCTCCTCGGCGAACTTAGTGAAAAAGAAAACATTCAGACTTTTTATATTCCGGAAAATGTCGGAGGAAGATTTTCCGTTCTTACAGCGGTTGGTTTGCTACCCGCCGCTCTTATCGGAATTAACATTAATGAACTTATTGAAGGCGCAAAAAAAATGAGAGAATCCTGTTTCAGTAAAAATTTCGAAAAAAATGTCGCTTACCGAATTGCGGCAAGCCAGTATCTTTTATATAAAAAGGGAATTAGAGTGTCTGTGATTTTCCCTTATTCTCAGAGGCTAATAAGGTTTACGGACTGGTACAAACAGCTTCTTGCGGAAAGTATAGGAAAAGAAAAAATCGGAATTACTCCGGTAAATGCCCTTGGTGTTACAGACCAGCATTCGCAGAATCAGCTTTATAATGACGGACCAAATGACAAATTTTTTATTTTTATAAAAGTAAAAAATCTGGGAGACCAGATAAAAATTCCAAATTTATTTCCGAAAAATGAAAATACCGATTATATAAAAAATCTTTCTTTTAACAATCTACTGCACACCGAACAAGAAGGCACAATTCAGGCTTTAACTCATAAAAAAAGGCCAATAATAGTTTTAAATATTGACCAGGTTGACGAGCACAATCTCGGCGCGCTTTTTATGCTGTTTGAATGCGCGACAGCTTACCTCGGCGAATTTTTTGGCATAAATGCATACAATCAGCCGGGAGTGGAACTCTCAAAAATAATTACAAAAAAACTACTTTTAAAATGATACTTTCTGATAAAACAATTCGTGAAATGCTTAAAAACAGATCGCTTGTTATTGATCCTATAACCGAACATGCTATTCAGCCCGCTTCGGTTGACTGCAGGCTCGGAACTCATTATCTGCTCGTAGAAGACACAAAAATGACTTCGATCGCTCTTGATAGCGAGATACATTACCGAGAAATCGAAGGTGATGAAATTACTATCCCTCCTCATTCATTTCTTCTTGCGACTACGAAAGAATATATAAAACTTCCAAATGATCTTACCGCTTTTGTTGAGGGCAGAAGCTCTATAGGAAGAATCGGTTTGTTTATTCAAAACGCAGGATGGGTTGATCCCGGATTTGAAGGAAAAATCACACTTGAATTATATAACGCCAACTTTCTGCCGATTATACTTAAAGCGGATAGAAGAATATGCCAGCTTGTTTTCTGTAAAATGGATCAGGCAGCATTAAAGCCATATGACGGCAAATATCAGGGACAAAAAAAATCCGTTGGAAGTCGTGTTTATTTGGATAAAGATATAAAATGGAAATAGGTGTTATCTCACTCGGGTGTCCGAAAAACCTTGCAGATACTGAGTCTGTTGTTTCTTTTATTAAAGATTTCAAACTCTCCGCAATTAAAGATGCGGACGTTGTTTTGCTTAACACATGCGGATTTTTAAAGAAATCTCGTGATGAAGTGTTTGAACATTTAAATAAACTTAAAAATAAAAAGGTTATAATTCTCGGATGTCTTGCGTCAAAATTTACAAAAAACGATCTTAAAAAATATAAGCAAATATTCGCTGTAGTAAGCGGAATAAACTACACAAACATCCAGGCAATATTAAACTCAATTGAAAAAGGAAATAAAGTTTTTGCCGTTTCAAAAGAGCCCGAAATTTACGAACTGGAAGGAGGAAAAATGCTTCTAAGTTCATCGGCATATGCTTATGTAAAAATCGCTGAGGGCTGCAACAACAAATGCTCGTACTGCTTAATCCCCTCCTTAAAAGGCAAATACAGAAGCCGAAAAATGGAAGATATTATTTTGGAGGTTAAAAATTTAATAAAAATTGGTATTAAAGAAATCATATTAGTTGCTCAGGACTGCGGACCATACGGAGTTGATTTATACGGAGAAAAAAAACTGCCGGACCTTTTAAAAAAACTTGAAGCAATCAAAGGAAAATTCTGGATAAGAATGCTTTATATTTATCCCGAAACAATTGATGAAAAACTTTTAAAAGTTATAAAATCATCCAAAAAAATTCTTCGGTATCTTGATATTCCTCTTCAGCACGGCGATCCCGGGATTCTTAAAAAAATGAACAGACCGAGCGATATTAATAAAACACTTAAAAAAACAACTGCAATAAAAAAGACCCTACCGGGAGTTACGCTTAGAACAAGTCTTATTGTTGGATTCCCCGGCGAGACTGAAAAAGCATTTCAAAATTTGAAATCTTTTGTTGAAAAAATTAATTTCGACCATGTGGGAGTATTCGAATATTCACGTGAAAAAGGAACAGTTTCGTATTCTTTAAAGCCTCAAATTCCCGAGAGAATAAAGCAAAAGAGAAGAAAAGAAATTATGCTTTTACAGCAAAAAATCTCTCTGGAAAATAATAAAAAGTTAATCGGAAAGACTTTTGAAATTTTGATTGAAAACTTTGATGATAAAAAGAAACAATATATCGGCAGAATCCCGCGCTTTGCTCCCGAAATTGACGGCGTTGTTTATTTAAAAAGTACAAAAAAACTTAAATTGAATGAATTTTATAAAACTAAAATAAAAACAGCAGATGAATACGATTTATCCGGAATTTTAATTTAAGTTTATTTTAGAATTTTTTTAGATTATAATATTAGACTCTAGGGTATAAACCCTAACAATCAATTTATGGAGACTAAACATATTACTTTAGAAACGCTTTATAATCTAATTATCGACTTGCGCTCAGAAATGAATAGAAGGTTCGGTTTTGTTGAACAAAGATTAGAGCATGTCGAAGAAAGACTGGAGCATGTTGAACAGAGACTAGCATTTGTTGAACAAAAGCTGGAGCATGTTCAACAAGTTTTGGATTATATCGATAAAAGGCTTGAAAAACTTGAAAACAGGGTGAATTTTGTTGAAAATCAGCAGATGGAGGACAGAAAAATGCTTTTAGATATTTGGAGAAATAGAGAAAAAGTTACATTAACATTTTCAAAAACTTTTGCTTTCTTTAATATTTTTCTGGCAGGCGTAGTCTCCAGTATTGTTGCGGCTTTTGTAAAACAAAATTAAAATTACCTAAACAATATTGACTAATTGGTTTATTTTTATTAAATTAGGCCCCTTTAATAATTCAATTTATGAGAGAGCCTTTATTGCCTGATGATAATTATCCAGATTATGTTACTCAACTGCCTTTCAATGCTCGTTGTTTTATTTTTGACGCATCAAAAGCCGATCCTGTCACCAGGGAATCGATTCGCAGAGTTATGAAAGATTTTAATATTGATGGCGGGACAACAAATTCCGGCATTTTTATGCTTGATAATGATTCTCATGTGAGAAATAAGCTGGATGAAATCTTTTTTGAAGACTTTCTAGTTACTCTGCAGGATAACGGAGTAAAGATTAATATTTAGTATTAATTTTTTCTAACATCAAAGGCACATAACCTTTTTTAATAATATCATTTTCATTTATTCCCAGCTTTTTTAGCAAACTAACAATTTCCAATTCTGCTTGCTTTCTTTCCTCGCTTTCACCTTGCTTCTCTATTTCAATAAAACTTCCTAATTCCTTTATATTATCAATGTTAATTTCAAATCCATTATGCTCGAATGACTGCCTGTGTTTATCTATTATACAAACTAATTCATAACCATTGCTGAGTAACAATGATTTTAAAACTTCCGGCTTTTCTATTGGTGTGTCAAAATCAGCCCACATTGTATCATCACTCTCTACTGGAGATGCTCCTTTAAAAGTTAAAATCGATTGTTTACCCATAATCTCTCTTACTCTAATTACCATTTTTCTTGTAATATCGTTAATATGTTTAAAATATGTATCAATTTGTCTTTCTTCATTCTTTTTTAAAATATTAAGTTTCTCAATTTCTTCTAAAAGGTTATCTAAATTGTTAATTCTTGATCGAATTTCTATTTCCATAATATTGTTTATTAATTGTTTATTAGATTATATAACTTTTGTGGCAAAATAATTTCCTTTCCATCTTTTCGGTCCAAACAAAGCCTGAATACAAATTTCTCACCATCATGCTCAGCTCTAATTCCATAAAATCCCTCCCTGCAATTTATTGTACAATCATTACAATATCCATTTAATCTTGTTTCAGGTGAAACATCTTTGATTACAATTTTATAATCATTCCTGTCTATTAATGTTATTCTTGTGCTAGAAAGCTTTTCAGCTTTTGATAATTCAGTAAAACCATTTTCTTGAATAAATTCGTTAATAGTTAACAATGATACTTCTCTATTTACTAAAGAAGTTAAAATTCTAAGATTTACATTGTTGATTTTACAAAATTCATAAACACTCTGCAAATCTTGCTTGGAATAATATCCATGAACTAACAAATTTACAAATGTATTTAAATTAATTCGCACAGATTCAATAATATTTGTTTCTTGTATACCAATAATATTTTCGTAAATTTTTAACTTACTTTTCGAATGTTCTTGTAAATATCTATTATTTCTTGAATTGAATGAAAAATGAATATCTGCTACTCCATTATCTTGAAGGTTTCCTAATAATTTACTTTTGAAACTCCCATTGGTTGTTAGACTTACTCTTTGACCAGTATTATGTAATATTTTGCAAATATCTATTAAATACGGATTTAATGTTGGCTCGCCTCCGGTTAAATGAACTTCAAAAAATCCTAAATTTGATAATTGCCTCGAAAAATTAATAAATTCTTTGTTTGGCTTAACTACACTTGATTTACCACCTTCTTTGTGACAATAACTGCATGAAAAATTACAATTTGAATTTACTTTAAGTCTTACTTTTTTACTTTTAATCTCATTTGCTTCAATCCATTTTAGATTTTCTTTCTTCATTACTCATAAATTAAAAAACTCCGTAGAAATAATAACAGAATACTTAGATTTGTCAAAAAAATTGAATTCAATATAAAAAAACCGTAGCCTCTAATATAACGCACGGGTGATTAAAAACACATAAGACCGCGGCCCTTTAAATGCAGGGGCCGCTCAAGTAGCTTCGTAAGAACGAAGCTATATGGTCGGGGCAGCAGGATTCGAACCTGCGACCTCCTGCTCCCAAAGCAGGCGCGCTAGCCAACTACGCTATGCCCCGTAACTATTTCTGAAAAACAGCTAACTCACTATATGAAATTTCCCTTTTGAAGTCAAAGAAATTTTGCTTTATAGTAAATTCATGGAAAAACCTTATTCCGAAATAGTGGGACTGCCCCTTCTTGTTGACGGGATGGGAAAAGCAGGGCGTATTACAGATGTTTTAATTGATACAACTGACGGACGAGTTGCTTCCTTTTTTGTTAGCACCGGGAAAATGCAGATAATTTCACCGATGGATATTGTGTTTTTTGGACAGGCTGTTGTAATTAGCGACTTTGAAGATATTATCGATCCTGATGAACTGATTAAGGCAAAAAAAGTTATCGAAGCAGATATCGGCATACTCAAAAGCCGTGTTGTAACCAAAAAAGGAGCATATTTAGGCAGATTATTTGATTATTTTATAGATACATCTTTTTACGGCCTTACAAAAATCGTTGTTTATAAGTCGTATTTTGGACTTTTTAGAACTCCGGAAAGAATTATTCCAGCTAAAGATATTATCGAAATTAAAAAAGGGCTTATTGTGGTTAAAAACGAATGGGCCACTAAATTTGCAGAGCAAAAGGATGAAGAGCCTTTAAAAGGCTTTTACCCTGATCTCGCTTCCTAAATTACACATAAAAAAGCTTCCACGTTTTACCATGGAAGCTTTTACTAATTACTTTGTATTCATTTATTACACAGCTTCTGTTCCAGTGCCTGCGCCTCTGATAACAGTGTTTACAAGTGCGAAAGAGATCAAAACGATTACGATACCAACGATGGCATACATAATAATCTTTTTTGATTTTCCGACTTTTTCTTCATTACCTGCAGCAGTTACGTAACCGATACCGCCGTAGATAATCATAATTGTAGCAATTAAACCCAAGAATAGAAGTGCGAAGTCCACTATTCTAAGGATAAGTGCTCTGATAGAACCTTCACCTCCTGTTGCAGAGGCAATGTTTGAAGGCACATCACCAGCCTGGATTAACTGAGCGCCTGCTGTTCCTGCAAATACAGTTAACAGGATGGTGCTCAATCCTAGTACAATAAGACCCTGTGTAAGACCTTTTGTAATGGATGTTTTTGTCATTTTTTTTTGGTTATATGGTTAATTCATCAATATATATTAGCAAGAATTTGACATTAAATCAAGCCTCTTGTAATAGAATACTATCATATGTCAACAGGGTTCCCATACTCGTCGATTATGATGTTTTCGGGTTCCAGATCAGCTTTAAAGCGTTTTTTTACCTCCTTTTTTATTAATTTTGCCAGTTCAATAATGTCTTTTTGGGTCCCATTACCGACATTCATTAACCAGTTACCGTGCAAATCGGAAACTTCTATACCACCTACTTTTGTTCCTTTTAATCCGGCTTGGTCTATTAACATACCTGCAGGAGTCTCTTTTGATGGATTTTTAAAGAAAGAACCGGCAACATTTCCTTTAGGCTGTTTCTGGGCTCTAAATTTAAGCACATCGCTTGAAATATCGTCTTCTTTTTTATATGGAGGCAATTTTAGCTTTACGGTAAGGACTATTTCATGGGTTTTCTTTAAAATACTATTTCTATAAGTGAATTCAAAATAGCCTTTTTTTTCTATATGAACGCCCTTTTTATTATCAAAAAGCTTTACTTCTTCAATAAAATCACCAATTTCATTACCCTGGGCTCCTGCATTGCCGTACACTGCTCCGCCAAGTGAACCGGGCAATCCTGTAAATTTTGTAATCCCGCCCAAATTATGCTGCCTGGCAGCTGCTACAACCATGCCTAAAGGAACCCCGGCATCCGCTGTAACAATATCACCCTCAATCTGAATATTTTTTCCAGTAAGTTTGATTAACACGCCGCGAAAGCCTTCGTCGGCAAAAATCGTATTACAGCCGCCGCCTAAAATATAATATTTAACTTTGTTCTTATCGCACAATTCAATCAGATTCGGGATTTCATCCATATTATCAGCTTCATAGTAATAATCAGCGGGACCGCCGATTTTATATGCCGTCATAGGTGCAATCGGAATGTTTTCTTGAATTTTCGGGAATTTCTTTTTAATTTCTTCGGCAAATTTGCTCATATACCTATTATACCCACTTTCTCAAATAAAAAAATTGACAGTGATTTTATTTTCCAATATCATCACTTCAGCCCTGGGCCGCCTTAGCTCAGTTGGTAGAGCGGCTGTCTTGTAAACAGCAGGTCGTCGGTTCGATTCCGACAGGCGGCTCCATTTTTAGTATGTCTCTAACATCGGAGTAGTAAGTAGCTCCCCTCCGCCGCGATATGTGTTGGTACAAAATAGTCCTAACATAATCGTTTGCAGCGAAGGGGGTTTTGGGGCGGTTGTTCTTGAAGAACGGGTCAGTTAGACGGAGTTTGATTTCCGGACATGAAACGCGGGGGATGAAGCAGAAGTGTATCCGTTTTCATGCCGCATGACGGACAAGCACCCAAGGCAAGAGCTTGCGGCTTCACGATTCCTGCCTGATGGCAGTTTCTGCACTCAAGCAGCTTTTCCGCCTTGTAGGTCTTGTTGGTCTGCACACCGCATCGCGGACAAAATTTGTAACCAATTTTTGTCGAAGTCTTGCACTGGTCGCACATGATTGCACTTTTCCTTTCCCGGGAGTTTTTTCCGGTTGACGTTTTTGCTGCCCCAATGTTAAAAACATACTGAATTTCAAAAATCTTTATTTAGAGCCGTTATTTAAACAAAAAGACCATTTAAAGTCAAACGTAAAACTTTATTTGATATTCACAAAAATATTGTTTATATTAGATGGGCTGTTTGAAAAGACGTTTCAATAAGACTATGGGCAGGTGGCGGAGTGGTCAATCGCACCAGACTGTAAATCTGGCGGCTTTATGCCTACGAAGGTTCGATCCCTTCCCTGCCCACCATCAGAGCTGCAAAGCAGCTCCTTCTTCCGCATTTAAAAAAGTATAGCAGGCGTTTTTTATGGGCTGCGTACTTCGCATTTCGAATATGGAATTTACACTTCCATTATCACCGGAATAATCAGCGGTCTTCTTTCAATAAGCTTATGGGTTTCTTTGTCCATAGCTTTAATCATGTATTCCTTAATATTTCTTATACCAGGATTCGGATGTTTTTCTATTAATTTTTCAAAATGTTTTTTTGCGATCTGTTTTAGCTGTTCAAGTACATCCTGTGATTCTTCAAGATAAACAAATCCGTGAGCCTCAATATGCATAGGACCCACAAGCTGTTTGGTCTTTTTATTAACTTTTATACCAAGTACCAGTACGCCGTTTTCTGAAAGTATTTCTCTTTCAAAAATCGTTCTTGATCCTAAGTCTCCCATTCCCAGGCCGTCCACTAATATATAATTTGTTTCAACTTTTTCCGGAGATTTAAATACTTTTCCGCCTTTCATTTCAAGAACATCACCGTTATTAATAATAAAAGTGTTCTGCTTGTCTACGCCCATTTCAAGCGCAAGATCCGCATGTGCGGCGCGCATGTGGTATTGACCGTGTATAGGAGCAAAATACTTTGGCCTAACAAAATCCAGCATCATTTTAAGATCCTCCTGGTATCCGTGGCCGGAAGTGTGAATGTCCATAATCTTGTTGTATATAACTTTTGCTCCGAGTTTTGACAAATTATCTATTACCGTAAAAATAGCTCTTTCATTTCCGACAATTGGCGAAGCTGAAATTATCACTGTATCGCCTATATTTATCTTTATATCCTTGTGATCGTTTAAAGAAATTCTCGTTAATGCGGAAACCGCTTCTCCCTGACTTCCCGTCGTAAGGATTAATGCATCTTTAGGGGGAACTTTATCAGCTTTTGCAATATTATGAATTGAATTCGGTTTTATTTTTAAGTATCCGAGTTTTTCCGCAATCGCCATGTTATCTACAAGACTTCTTCCGCTTACAAAAACCTTTCTTTTCCATTTTTCAGCTGATATTAATATCTGCTGAATACGTCCTATTAATGATGAAAATGATGCAATAATAATTCTTCCGGGAGTAAGCCCGATAATCTGATCAAGCGTTTCACCTATGGTTTTTTCCGACATTGTTCTTCCGGGTTTTAATGCATTTGTTGAATCCGAAAAAAGGATTGTCGCTTTATTTTTATGGCCGAGCTCCGCGATTTTATCGTAATCAGCCTGCACCTGGTCGGCAGGCGTAGAATCAAATTTAAAATCTCCGGTGTGTACAATCGTGCCTTCGGGAGTTTCTACTATTATACCAACGCCGTCCGGAATGCTGTGATTTACGCGGAAAAATCTAACAGTAAAATTCCCGATTCTTATAATTTCATCAGGATTTATTACACGCATAATTGTTTCTTTTTCTATTCCGAACTCCTCAATTCGCTTTTGAATAAGCCCCATTGTGAGCTTTGTTGCGTAAATTTTCGGATAGTTGAGACGTGGCATCAAATAAGGAATCGCGCCAACATGATCAAGATGTCCGTGAGTAATAATTACTCCTTTAATCTGATTAATTCTTTTTTCCAGATAACTTATATCCGGGATTATATAGTCAATTCCAAGCATATCCTCATCGGGAAATTGAAATCCCATATCAATAATAATGATGTCTCCTTTGTATTCTATGGCCATCATATTCTTTCCCACTTCATCAAGTCCTCCCAGAGGTATTATTTTAACAGCGCTGTTTTGCGGCAGATTTTTAAAATTTCCCTGCTCAGGTTTTTTTCTGTATTTAAAATGTCCGGAAGAAGTTTTCGGGCTGTAGTGTCTTTTATTCTGACTCTGAGCCAACTGTCCTCCATGTGCTCCCTGAAAATTCCGCTTATTATTCTGAGCGTGATTTTTCTTTTTCTTTTGCCGATTTGCCTGGTTCGGCTGATTCCCGTTTCCCTGAGGATTGGTAATCATTTTTTTAGGCGTCGCGCTATCCTGAAGTTTCTCCTCAATCCAGCGGTCTAACTTGTTGTCCATAATTTTTGTTACTCTAAATCAATTTTTGTCCTAGTCGTATCTATATATATTATATCATTTATCAATGCATAAAAGCGAGTTGAAATTAATTTTATTATTCCTTAAAGTAAAGGCATGAAGTTATTAAAAGCTAGCA
>Ga0265297_10006205_pt1 | contig 17532 bp, 13 predicted proteins | sample Munlanlwell13791_FD_192502 | JGI IMG/M metagenome (GOLD analysis project Ga0265297, IMG submission 192502) | Leachate microbial communities from a municipal landfill in Southern Ontario, Canada - Leachate well 137-91 | ecosystem: Engineered > Solid waste > Landfill > Unclassified | place...
CCTGAAATGGGACCCACCTTGGCCCATTCCGGCGTATACGTCGCGTAGGCTTTTTCGATCCAGATATTCTTGAAATCGAAATTATTGCCGAGAGTTTGATTCGTGGAAATGGGATCCCCGTTATAGCCGGTACTCACCGCTTTATCACCACTGGCCATTGAAAAACCAACCTTCATTTCAGGATTAAATGTTTTTTCAAACCCATAGCGCAAACGAAAACGGAAACGGTTCCTGTTAGGTTCATAACCATTGTTCGCGGCGGTTTTGAGATGAAATGCTTCATATCTCAAACGAAGGTCGCCACTGAACTTGAGGTCCTTGAGCCATTTGCTGGCACCACCGGTCGAATCACTCAAGCGCTGATTGAATTCTGCCTCACTCATCGGAGGAGTGGCTTCCACGCCGCTAGGAGCCATAGCGATCTTCCCGCCGCCGCCCGCCTTGAGCGCCTGAAGTTCGGCTTTCTGCGCCATGACGGTCGATTGAAGATCGGTCATTTGCTTCTGCATGTTCTTGACCATGTCCATAAGCTGCGTTTCGTCCGCAAATGCCGCGGACGAAAAAACCATAAGGCAAACAACTAAAATGCTCGCCAGTTTTGTAAAAGGGTGGTGTTTCATAAAATTGTTTCTCCTCCGGTTGAGTGATACGTGAACAGAATTTGTTTCCGTCCAAGTCTTTTTTTCTTTACATTAAGGGTGACTTGGACGGCCCCAATTACCGAAAGGCAGTAATTGATCAGCATTGGGACCGCTCGTTTTGTTTTCATGGGAGAAGTATAGAAAACCCGTGTCAGGTCTATTCGATGGGAGTGTAAAAAGCGCGTAAACTCTCTAACGTGGTAAAGAAGAAGGATGCCGGAGATTGCTCCGGTTTAACACTTAGCTTTGATTTTTGAGTGAAAGGGGAAAAGAGCAGGGGTAGGCGAAGGATGCTCTGAGGCAGAACGTAAAAAGCTTTTCGCGTTCTCTGTTTTACTGCTTTCCCATTTCCACCGAAGGTTCTACGGAGGGATCGAGGGTGGTCTGATTATCCGTTGCGGGAGGCGGGTTAGTCGAAGCTTGAACAGCATCGAGAGTATTCGTGTCCGGCTGTGCAGGTGTGTTTGTATTTTTTGTATTTACAGAAGCCGACAATACGGGGGGAGCTGCAGGTTTCGGGGTTTTGGGTGTTTCTTTCTCTTTCTGTCCAGGCATCGGTGTCTTTTTTGCCACGGGGTTCTTCAAGGGCTTGGCCAAATAAACGGGCACCGTTTCAATGGGAGAAACCGGTGCAGGGACTTGGGTTGTTGTCGCGACTTTTGAAGATTGATAGCGCGGATTTTTTTCATCCAGAAAAATTTCTTTGGTCCCGGGAGGAACTCTCAGGATAAATTCCAGCGGATCAATCGTGTCCAGTGCCATGACCCGGGTGAAGAAAATGGCGCTGCCTTTTTTTGTCTCGGGAGACGTGATTGTGATCTTCTTGGGAAAAATGATCGAATCGTAAGAGCCGACGTGACCCCGAAGTTCTCGAAAATCATAGCGCTGGATTTCCGTGACCGGTCGCCCTTCAGAATTATAGAAAAGCTCACCGCGCACATCACCCTCGGGCGTCAGGTACAATTTTCTTACTATGGCCTCCTTGTCGTCACTCCGGCCATAAACGTCCAGACTCGTGATCGCGGAATTGGCCCGTTCAATCTTTGTGCGACGGGGATCTGCAGCCATGGGCTTGAGCGCCCTGTAAAGATCGCGGGCCTTGAGATGACTTTCAATGTCCGGAGAATCCTCCAAATCGAAGATGGATCCGTGATAGACCGTGTTCTGAGCTGGAAGATAAAGGTCAAAGCGGCGATCGAGCGTACGAAATACGAACATCAGTTCCTGCTGGGTGTCCACGCAGGTGAGGAGCATGCGCTCATCAAGGCGTTGATATAGAAGTTCGCCGCCGCACATGGCGTTCGGATCCCCCGTCTTTGCGAAAAAGAGAAGCACATCCGCGCGGATTGCAATCCAGCGGTAATGACGGGATTCGATCTTTTGGAGAATGCTCTCCAGCTCCGCGTTTGAAGTCATTTCCGCCCAAGAGACAGGGCCAAGGCCTAAAAAGGAAGTGAAAAAGACGGTCAAAAATAAGGAACGCAAGGCGCGGTCCATTTAACTCCGCGGGGCTTCGGCGAGGGTCTTTTTCGTGTGGAGAATACGCTGAATGGCCGTTGTGTGCGTGCCGACAAGCAGGATCAAAAGTGCGAGCTTTAACAAAGGTGAGAGAATCGTTGCTGCCGCCAAAATGAGAATCCGCTCTGCTCTTCCGAAGACACCGATGCTGCAATTCTTGATGAAGTTCTCAGCCCGGGCTTTACTGTAGCTGACCGCGAAGGTGCCGAGAATAATGCCGAGTGTGACAAGGAACCAGAAAATCTCGCCGGTACGGACAAAATAAATGGACAAACCGGCAAATACAAAAAAATCAGAATAACGGTCTACGGTCGAATCCAGAAAAGCCCCAAAAGGATTTACTTTGCCGGTCGCGCGGGCCAAAGGTCCGTCAACAAGATCCGCCGCCCCAGCCACGATCAGCATGATGCCGCCAAGAAAAAAATATCCCTTTGCGTAAATCACGCCGGTGAGAAGAGTTAGCGCCGCGCCTGCGAGTGTCAGCTGGTTGGGTGAAATGCCCTTAGCGGTCAGGAAAGAAACGATCCGAGTGACAATTGGTTCAACTTTCGGATAAAGGGTCTCGCGCAAAGACATGGCCACTTAGCGGGGGCAGGTGCCCTGGATGAATTTGCGGACAAGCTCTTTGGCTTCGTAATCCACGATCTGTTTAGGCGGATGTTTCATTGTATAAGCGGACATGGATATGAGCGGTCCGCCGATCTTGCGGTCCCGGGCGATCTTACAGGCCCGGATCGCGTCGATCGAACAGCCGGCGCTATTGGGCGAGTCCTCGACGGAAAGACGCATTTCGGCTGTGACAGGAAAACCGCCGAAACCACGGCCCTCAATGCGCAGATAGCAGACCTTATTGTCGTTTTGCCATGGAACATAATCCGAAGGACCTATATGAATATTGTCTTCGTCCAGCGGCACATCGAGTTGACTCTGGACCGCCGAGGTCTTGGAAATCTTCTTCGATTCCAAACGTGAGCGGTTGAGCATATTGAGGAAGTCCGTATTGCCGCCGGTGTTCAACTGATATGTGCGATCGATCTTGACGCCGCGATCCATAAAAAGCTTTGCAAGCGTACGGTGTGTGACCGTGGCGCCAATCTGGGCTTTAATATCGTCGCCAACGCATGGGATACGCTTAGTCTCAAAGCGTTTCGCCCAGGCCGGGTTGGAGACGATAAAAACCGGCATACAATTGATAAGACTCACGCCTGTTTTTAAACACGCCTCGGCATAAAATTCGGTAGCTTTTTGGGAGCCAACCGGGAGATAATTGAGGAGAATTTCAGCACCGCTCTCTTTAAGAACCTTTTCCACATTACAGGCTTTTTTATCGGAAGGGAGGAAGGTGCGGTCTTCCTTATAACTGGCCATATGTTCGGAAACCCCGTCCAGGAGGTTGCCCATTTCGACCTTGATTTTACTTTTGGGGATCGGGCCAATGGACCAGACGCAGTTTGGTTTCGCGGCAAGAGCCACGTCCAGTCGCTCGCCCACTTTGCGCTTGTCGATGTCAAAAGCTGCCACGACTTCAATATCGTGGGGGAGATAACCGCCCATGTCATAGTTCATCAGACCGAGATGTTCGATGGGCTTGTTTTTGCCAGGTTTTTGGCCGGCTAAAACGCGGTAGTATTCAATGCCCTGTACGAGCGACGCCGCGCAGTTTCCGGCGCCAGCAATAGCGATTTTAATTTTACCCATTGATTCCTCCCGTTTGATTTGCATGAAGACGATGGGATTTTTTTGTAGATGGCAGGATATGATAGCAGTAAGCCCTCGAAAATCAAGCGAAACAAGGCGCTTCTAAGCATTATTGACAGCGAAGGTTACATCGCATACGTCCGATAACCCTAAGATTTGTTTGCCTTTTGTCTAGTCTTATTTTGTGCTAAAATACTGCCCGTTCACACGTTACAAATCTTTGCATCTTCAAAAAAAGCTTATCTTGTCAAGCATCAACGCAGGGATATTTTTTAGAATGTTTCTGCAAAAAGGGACATGAAGGTTTTAAACATTACTTTAAAAACAAACGGAAGCGTTCAATACGCTTCCTGTTTTTAACAGGAGGACTGATGGCTTCTTATGAGGATTTCCAAAAATTAGATATCAAAGTGGCTGAAATCGAAAACGCGATCCCACATCCGAATGCGGACCGACTCTATGTCCTCGGTATTAAGGTGGGCGAGGCACACAAGCAGATCGTGGCTGGAATCCGGGCCCACTACACTGAAGAGCAGCTTAAAGGGAAGAAGATCGTCATAATTGATAATCTGGACGCCGTCATGATCCGTGGCGTAGAATCTCAAGGAATGCTTCTTGCCGCTTCGGACGCTACGACCCTCACTCTCGTCGTTCCCGAGCGCCCCATCCCCGCCGGCACAAAAGTGAAATGAAACTTGTACGGCGTACTAAACGACCCGTAAAGATTTATAGGAAGTTTAGTGTAGCACTCGCTTTGAATAAGCCTTTTGATGAAGAGCAAGTGCGTCATGCGAAATTTTTTTCGCCGTAGCCCGTACTCCGTACGCCGTATATAGTGATATTCTTGTCAAAAAACATCTCCTATGTTAATATCCCGCCTCTATGAAAGATCTCCGCGGTTCCCGCAACTCAACAAAACATCTCGACTTTCAGCCGTTTAAAGCCTGGCGTTACAACACCGACCATGTCAAAATTTCCGCGGTCCTGGCGCCGCCTTATGATGTGATCTCTCCGGAAAGACAGCAGAAGCTTTATGAAAACTCACCTTTTAACTGTATCCGTCTTATCCTGAATAAAAAAAACCCTGCGGATACGGATCAGAATAACGCCTACACACGAGCTCGCGATACATTCCAAGAATGGCAGAAACAGGGTGTTCTTATACAAGAGCAGGAACCTTGCCTTTATGTGTACCGGCAGACTTTCAAAGATCCCGTAACCCACTCAACCAAAAACCGGTTTGCGCTTCTTGGCCGCGTTCGTCTTGAGCCGTTCGAAAAAGGCATTATCGTTCCTCATGAGAAAACGCTTCGCGGCCCCAAAGAGGATCGCATGCGGCTTCTCCGGACCGTACGGACAAATTTTTCTCCCGTGTTCGGTCTTTATAAGGACAAAGGATTCGAAGTCCGGAGTATTATTCAGGATCCCATGAACTCCAATCCCGTGTTCGAGGCTGAGGATGACGACAAGATTGTGCATGCGCTTTGGGCGATCGAGGATCCGGACGTTCTCGCCAAGCTCCATAAAATTTTTCGGTCCAAAAAAGTTTATATTGCGGACGGGCATCACCGTTATGAAACTGCACTGGAATATGCCAGACGGCAAAGAGAAGAACAGCGCTCATCGGATTTTGTACTCTTTCCATTCGATTATATGTATATGGCGCTCGTGAGCTTTGATGATCCGGGGTTCATTGTTCTTCCCACGCACCGGATCGTGACCAAGCTTGGCATGACTGGCGGTGAAGCTATTCGCCGGCTTGAGGAATATTTCAAAGTGGAAAAAGTTTCACTTGCCAAATTGAAAGAGATGACGGCTTCTTATGATCAGGAGGGAAAGATCTTCGGGATGGTTCTGGAGGAAGGGTGTTTCCTTCTGACGATGATCGACAAGGAAAAGGCGAAAAAACGGATGGTCCAGGGCAAGCCCGCCATTTGGTACGATCTGAACGTGAACGTGCTTGCACATCTGATCTTTGTCGAACTGCTCGGGCTTACGGAAGATCGCTGGGAAGCGGTTTTGAAATTCGAACATACGGTCGATGGGGCCGTAACGCCGCTCCAAAAGGGCGAGGCTCAGGCCGTTTTCCTTTTGCAGCCTCCCAAGGTCGAGATGCTTGAAAAAATGGGTGCCGTAAACGAACGCATGCCCCAGAAATCCACCTTCTTCTATCCTAAGCTCGCTACAGGGCTTGTTTTTTATTCGCATAAAGAATAATTTTAAAATCCGCAAAGTCCTCGATCGTTTTTTGGGTGTCCTATGTCTCTTGTGATCGAAACCTTCCGTTCTTCTCAAACCCCTTGGGAAGTTTTTCAAGAGGTTCACGCAAACTCCCGGGTTTGTTTCTTTTTGGATTCTCCCCAGCATGCTCCTCCGGATCAAGTTTATTCCTACATCGGGATGGACCCCGATCTTGAGGTTCGATTGGGCGAGAAGGTCTTTTGTATCGAAGGCGAATTGAACGGGAAATATCCTACCAGCAAACTTTTTCCGGTTCTTAAAAAAATCCTCAGAAAATATCAAATCCGTGTCCGGAGTCCTTATCCGTTTTTTGCCGGGGGATTCGTCGGCTATTTCGGATATGAAACCGCGGACCTTTGCGACAAAATAAAATTCCGGACAAAACCCAAACCTGATGTTCCGCGAGTCTGCCTCGGGCTTTTTAGGGATGTAATTGTGTATGACCATCGGAAGAATGTTTTCTATCTTGTGGCGCGCGATGTGCGGCGCATGGAAAAACTTCAAGGTTATTTTGGAAGATCTGTGAAAAAGCCCGCGCAATATTTCAAACTAAAAAACTTTGTGGCCGAGATAACGAAAGAGCGATTCAAAGGGATGATCGAAAAAGCCAAGGAATATATCGCGGCCGGGGATATCTATCAGGCGAATCTGTCGCAGCGTTTTGCTTTTAGGTACGAAGGTTCTTCGCTGGAACTCTATGGAAAACTTCGCGAAATCAACCCGTCGCCTTTCTCCTGTTTTTTGAAAACAAGGGATCTAGAGATCGTCAGTTCGTCGCCGGAGCGGCTGATCCGGAAGAAAGGCCGCATTTGTGAGACCCGGCCGATTGCGGGGACATGTCCGGCTCGCGGCTCCTCGGGAAGGTTTGCCGAATGGCGAAAGAACCTCCTTCAAAACGAGAAGGAAAAAGCCGAGCATTTGATGCTCGTGGATCTTGAACGCAACGATCTTGGCCGTGTTTGCGATTACCGTTCCGTAAAGGTTAAAGAGTTTATGACACTTGAAAAATATTCCCATGTGGTGCACATCGTTTCTAGGATCACGGGGAAGCTCAAAAAAGGCAAAGACGCATTAGATGTAATCAAAGCTATGTTTCCCGGTGGAACGATCACGGGGTGTCCCAAGATCCGTTGTATGCAGATTATCGATGAGCTCGAGCCCGTGCGGCGCGGTGTTTATACCGGTTCTCTTGGCTATATCGATCTTCACGGGAACATAGACCTGAACATTGTGATCCGGACGATCCTTTTGAAGAACGGGAAAGGTCATCTTCAGGTAGGCGCGGGGATTGTGTATGATTCGGACCCTGAGAAAGAGTACGAGGAAACATTGCATAAGGCTGAGGCGTTAACGCAAGCATTGGCGGAAGCGTCGGCATAATACCAAAGCTACATTTCAAGTCGCGATTCATGTGGTGCGTGGAACAAAAATATGAATTACAAAATCTATCAAAACGGCGAAGAAGTGGACCATAACCTTTCGTTGGACCTCATGCGAACGGAGACCGTCGGTATTTTCGAGAGCATGCGTGCTTACAACGGTCGGATCCTTCACGAAGAAGAACATCTCTCCCGGCTTCTGGAATCTGCGAAGACTGTGGGCTACAGTCCTTTTCCTAAACCGGTAAAACTTCGGCTGGAGTTGAAGGCGGCGCTCAAGGCCTTTGGTAAAAAAGAATGTTATATTCGTCTGACCTTATGGGAGGGCCGCTCCTTCGTGATCCTGGGTTCTCGGGAACACCCGAAAAAGATTTATGAAAAAGGCGTGGTGCTCAAGACCGCTTCTTTCCCGCGCGGCGGACCCAATACTTTCCCTTGGCAAGCCAAGGCTTCAGCTTACCAGCAGGCAATATTGGCCAGCACTGAACCACATTCGGACAAGATCTATGAGTGGATATTCCTGGACTCGCAGAATTTTCTCACCGAGACCCGCATCGGTAACTTTTTTATCATTAAGTATTGCTCCACACACCTAGGATGTAAAACTTCTCGCTCCTGGTGTGCGGAAAAGGGTGGCGCAGTGCTGTTCACGCCTCCGGAACACCTAATCTTGAATGGAGTGACCCGCCGATTTGTGTTAAAATGTGCCTTCGAGCTCGGAATCAAAGTTTGGGAAATTCCCTTAACCCGGCATGAATTTTTCAATGCGGATGAGGCTTTTCTTTGCAATACTTCCTGGGAAATCCTGCCGGTTCGAGAACTTGATGGTCGCATGATAGGCGCCGGAGAACCGGGTCCCGTTACTTTAAAACTGCACAGCTATTTTAAAAGGAGGGTTCAGCAAGATGTCGCGACACGTCGTTCGCCGGGCACTTCTCAGCGTTTCTGATAAAACCGGTCTTATTCCTTTCGCCAAAGTATTGTGCAAGCACGGTGTGAAAATTCTCTCCACCGGCGGCACTTTAAAAACCCTTAAGCAGGCCAAAGTTCCCGCGATGGCGGTGGAGGATTACACGGGATTTCCCGAGATGCTTGATGGCCGCGTGAAGACCCTTCACCCGAAGATCCATGGCGGTCTTCTTTTTCTTCGCCACAAGAAAAGCCACCAAAGACAGGTTAAAGCGCACGGCATTGAGCCCATCGACCTTGTGGTCGTGAATCTCTATCCTTTCGAAGAAGCTACGAGCAAGGGGAACCTGAGTATGGATGACGCCAAAGAATTCATCGATATCGGCGGACCATCGATGCTTCGTTCTGCGGCAAAAAATTATCAGTCGGTGACCGTGATCACGGACGTTCAGGATTATGACCGTGTCGCGAAGGAACTCGACGAATGCAAAGGAAGCGTTACGGACGAAACACGTTTTGCTCTTTCCCAGAAGGTTTTCGAGAAAACCTCAGCCTATGATGCCGTGATCAGCCAGTACATGGCCAGACACAAGAAAAAAACCGGAGAGGAACCCGTGCTGCCGCCACAATTCGTTTTCCATTTTAAAAAGGCCCAGGACCTCCGGTATGGCGAGAACCCACATCAAAAGGCCGCTTTTTATATCCCGACAACACACAAGGCCTCGGCTTCCTGGACCCAGCTTCATGGCAAAGAACTTTCCTTTAACAACCTCATGGATGTCGAGGCAACGTTGGACGTGCTTGCAGAATTCAACGCGCCGGCGGCATGCGTAATTAAACACAGCAATCCGTGCGGTATCGCGCAAGACACACAGGCCCTTGTGGCGGTCGACAAAGCGATCGACGGTGATATTCTTTCAGCCTTCGGCGGGATCGTGGGGGTCAATCGGTGCTGTGACCGCAAGATCGCCGAAAAAGTCCTTGAGAAGCTCGCCTTTTTTGAAGTGATGGTTGCGCCGTCCTTCAAGCCGGGAGCGTTAAAACTCCTCAAGGCCCGGAAGAATCTCCGGCTGATCGAGGTCCATCAGTTCCGTGACGAGAATCTCTATGACGTAAAATTTCTTCGTACGGGGATCCTAGTCCAGGAAAAAAATCGGCCCATTAAGGACCATATGGCGGAACTGAAGAAGAAACTCAATTTTGTCACAAAAGCAAAACTTTCTGAAGCAGAGACCGAGGAGCTGATCTTTGCATTCCAGTGTTCCAAAGTTGTGAAATCGAACGCCATTGTGTTGACTCAGGGTAAGCATACGGTTGGGGTCGGGGCGGGGCAGATGTCACGAGTGGATTCGGTACAGATCGCGATGCAGAAGGCGGGTTATCTGGCCGAAGGCGCAATGCTCGGCAGCGATGCTTTTTTCCCCATGCCGGACTCCATCGAAGTGGCGGCCAAGAACAAGATCAAGGCCATCATTCAGCCCGGTGGTTCGATCCGCGACGCGGACGTGATTGCGGCCTGCGATCAGGCCGGTATCGCCATGGCCTTTACTGGTGAGCGGCATTTTAAACATTAAGAGGCGGGAAGCGGGTAACGGCAAACGGGGAACGATTCGTTAACCGTTCAGCGTTTCCCGTTCCCCGAGTTTTATGAACTACTCCCAAGCCCTTCGCTATTTAAATTCTTTTATCGATCTCGAAAAACTCGCACAGTTACCCAAGAACCCATTCTTCAATCTTAAGCGGATGGAGCATTTGCTTAAAGCGGCGGGCCGTCCGGAGAAGAATTTTTTCCCCATTCTGATTGCAGGTACCACAGGAAAGGGATCGACGGGCTTTTTTCTCGAATCCATTCTAAAGGCCAACGGCATCCGGACGGGTTACTACCACTCACCGCATGTCGAAGACCTCCGTGAGAGGATACGGGTTCAAGGCGCCATGGTTCCCAAGAAACTTTGGGCTGAAGGACTCTCCGCGATTCAAAAACTTCTCCATAAAAACCTCCTTCCGGAAGCATGGGGTGTTCTGACCTATTTCGAGGTTCTGACATTTCTCGCCGTTTGGGTTTTTGCAAAGACGGGCATCAAGATCGGCATTTTTGAGATCGGGCTCGGCGGCCGGCTTGATGCGACCAATATTCTTAGAGCACCGGTTGTGATTCTGACCCCGATTCATCTTGACCACGAAGCATTCTTGGGCAACACCATTTCAAAGATAGCCGCCGAAAAAGCCGCGATCATCAAACTACAGGATCATGTCGTAATCGGGGAGCAATGCCGGGAGGCATTTCAGGTGATCCTTGGGGCTGTGAAAAAAAACAAAGGAATTTTATGGAAAGCAAAGCCCGTTTCCGGTATCCAGCTCGGGCTTTCCGAGGATTTTCAAAAGAAAAATGCCGGCGTCGCTTTTAAAACCGCAATAATATTAAAAAAATATTTTGATTTCCCGGTAACTCTCAAACGGTCAAAGGAGGGATTGCGATCCCGGAACTGGAAAGGCCGGATGGAAGCTTTTCATCAAGACGGCCGGCGATTTATCCTGGATGGCGCGCATAATCCCATCTCGATGAACGGGCAGGTCCGTTCATTGAAGGCTCAGAAAGTTCGAGACCCATGGCTTGTGTTCGGCGCGATGAACGATAAGAACAGCCGGGAAATGCTTAAGGTGTTAAGCGGATTTTTCTCAAAAGTGATCCTGACCGGCATTGCTGGGAATCGCGCTAAGCCGGTTGCGATGCTTGTCGAAGAAGCGAAAGGACTTTTCAGGTGTGTGCTTACGGCCCGGAATGTTAAAGAAGCATTTGAGTTATTGAGAAACGCGTCGAATTTCGGAGCAAACATTGTTGTAACAGGATCTTTTTACCTTGTCGGAGAAGCGCGAAGGATCTTGAAGCATGGCTAAATTCGAATTGGATGACACGATCGCAGCGGTAGCAACACCCGCCGGAGAAGGCGGGATTGCGGTGATCCGTGTAAGCGGCCCCCGGGCCTTCGAAGCGGTTGAGCCGTTTTTTATTTCTCACAAGCATGAAAACTTGAGTGATACTCCCACCAATACGATTCGTTGGGGAAAGTTTATGGATCCCGCGGGATCCCTCGTGGACCAAGTGCTTATCAGTTGTTTCCGTGCTCCGCATTCCTATACTGGACAGAACGTGATTGAAATCAGCTGCCACGGTGGTTTTGCAGTTACAAGAAAAATCCTGAGATTTTTGCTCGGGAAAAACATTCGCCATGCCGAGCCCGGGGAATTTACGCGCCGGGCCTTCCTGAATGGAAAACTTGACCTTACGCAAGCTGAGGCCGTGCTCGATCTGATTCATGCCAAGAGCGATCGCTCGCTCGATATCGCTATCCGTCAACTTTCCGGGGCTCTTTCCCGTACGCTCAAAGAATTGAAAGATGCACTGATGCGACTTTTGGCTCACATGGAAGCCCATCTTGATTTCCCGGAAGAAGAACTGGAAATTGATATCAAGACCGGCATGCAAGGCCGATTTACAATCATTCAGGAAAAAATCCATTCACTTATCACGAGCTTTGAACGCAACCAGTTGATCCGCGAAGGTATTCTTGTGACCATTGTGGGAAAACCCAATGTCGGGAAATCCTCGCTTTTCAATGCACTTCTTGATCGTGACCGGGCGCTTGTTTCCGACATGCCGCATACTACGCGCGATCATTTGGAAGAAGCTCTCGAGATACGAGGATTCTATGTCCGGTTAAGGGACACCGCGGGAGTGATCTCGGCTCCGGAACATCCGCTTGATAAGATGGGCATGGACCGAACGCTTGAAGCGCTAAAGGAAAGTCAGGCGGTGTTGTGTGTGATGGATGCTTCCGCACCATTTGAGGAAGCCGATCGCCATGTTTTTCATCTTGTTCCCGGAGATAAGAAAATAATCGTGCTCATGAACAAATCCGATCTCTCTTCTCGGCTTGAAGTAAAAGAGCTCGAAACATTTTTAGGCGATAAGCCACGGATTCGGATTTCCGCGAAGACACGTGCAGGATTCAAAGAGCTTGAAGAAAAGATCGCCGATTGCTTGGGGCAGGAAACTTCCGAAATCGGGGAGCAGATCACAAAACTCCGGCACAAAAAGGCATTGGAGGCTGCGCTCGAAGCGTTGCAGCGCGCGGAACAATCCTTTCAAATGAAAATGTCGCTCGAATTTGTAACATTGGATCTTCACGCGGCTCTCGAGACTATGAAGGAATTAACCGGAGAGACCTATTCCGAGGATCTTTTGGACGTCATCTTCTCGGAATTCTGTATTGGCAAATAATATTGAAAGAGAAGCAGAAAAAAATCCAATAAGCGTTTGACTTCAAAAATTTCTTTGTTAGAATCCCCCTCGCTGGACGCATAAACGAAAAAATTCTCGCCGGGACGCTCGACGGAAATCAGTTTTTGAAAATTCGTTTCTGGTTTTTAAAAACGTAATCAATTAAAATTTTTGTAGTACATTTTTAAAATTTAGGAACCGCGAAGTACAGGTCTAAACACCCAGAGGATATAATCACTAAAAACGGCTCAGGAAAAAAGTTCGAAAACAATACTATATGTAGTATTCAAGTCTGGATTGGCAGCAACATATAGTAATATTTAATAAGCTTTTGAAAATCCTAAGGAGAAAAGACGTCTCATGAAAACGGAGAAACTACCATCCACTCAGGAAGGGCAAAGTCTGGGTCGGGGGCTTGTATTCAGAAGGTTTTTCACAAAACCGGATGTGTACCCGCTGGATGAAATTAAATACGTCAAACGCAGTTCGGTGATTACGAATCCCGACGGTTCGGTAGTTTTTAAAATGGAGAACGTGGAAGTTCCCGAAAACTGGAGTCAGCTTGCGACCGATATTATCGTCTCCAAATATTTCCGGAAGGCTGGAGTGCCTGGGACAGGTTCTGAGTTGAGCGCGCGGCAAGTGGTGGCCCGTATCGCACATTCAATCCGGGTCGCGGGTGAAAAGTTTGGCGGTTATTTCAAGACGGTAGGAGATGCTCAAGTCTTTGAAGAGGAAATGCTTCATTTGTTGATCAACCAGAAATGCGCTTTTAATTCCCCGGTTTGGTTTAATTGCGGGATGGATCTTTACGGGATTAAGGGAAGCGGCGGTAATTTTTATTGGGATCCGGCAACCGATGCGATTCGTCAAGCCACGGATTCTTATTCCAACCCGCAATGCTCCGCTTGTTTCATTCAATCCGTGGACGATAACCTGATGTCTATTTTCGACCTGATCAAGAATGAAGCCCGGCTTTTCAAATACGGCTCCGGGACTGGAACGAACTTCTCAAAACTTCGCGGGCGTCAGGAAAAATTATCAAGCGGTGGGACCTCCTCAGGGCTCATGTCGTTTTTGGAAGTGCTGGATCGCGGAGCGGGTGCGACAAAATCCGGAGGGACCACGCGCCGTGCGGCGAAGATGGTGTGTCTGGATCTCGATCACCCCGAGATCATGGATTTTATCAATTGGAAGGTTCGCGAAGAAAAAAAAGTCGCCGCACTGATCGCAGCCGGGTATTCCTCGGATTTCAACGGGGAGGCTTATAAAACGGTTGCGGGGCAAAACTCAAATAATTCAGTGAGGATCTCGGATGAGTTCATGCGCGCTTATTTGAATGACGGGAAATGGCAAACGCGTTTTCGCACCACCGGAGATGTTTGCGAGACTTTTCAGGCCAAGGATATCATGGACCAGATCGCCTTTGCCGCTTGGGCGTGCGCCGATCCTGGTGTCCAATTCGATACAACGATCAATGATTGGCATACTTGCGCCAACACCGACCGCATTCATGCCTCTAATCCATGTTCGGAATACATGTTCCTGAATGATTCGGCATGCAACCTAGCCTCTATCAACGTCATGAAGTACCTGCGGCCGGATGGAACTTTCGATATTGAAGGATTTCGTCACACCACTCGCGTTTTTATCACGGCCATGGATATTCTGGTGGATTATGCTTCATATCCGACCGAACAGATCGCCCGAAACAGTCATGTTTATCGGCCGCTTGGGATCGGTTATGCCAATCTTGGAAGTCTTCTCATGGTTAGCGGCATTCCGTATGACAGTCCGCAGGCTTCCGCGATTTGTAGCGCGCTTACGGCGATCTTGACCGGGCATGCCTACAGAACCTCCGCGGAAATCGCGGCCTCCAAAAACGCGTTTTCCGATTACAAAAAAAATGAAAGCTCAATGCTACGCGTGATCGAAAAACATCGTGCGGCAGCACACAAAATCTCAGCCGAACACTGCTGGCAGGATATCCTGGTGGCGGCGCATGAAGATTGGGAAGATGCTTTCGAGATCGGGAAACTTTACGGTTATCGCAATGCACAGGTCTCCGTGATCGCTCCGACCGGTACGATCGGGCTTCTTATGGATTGTGACACTACCGGGATCGAGCCGGATTTCGCGCTCGTGAAATTCAAAAAACTTGCCGGAGGCGGTTATTTCAAGATTATCAACCAGGGTGTTCCAGCGGCTCTTCACAAGCTCGGATACTCCGAAAACGAAATTCAGGATATCATCGAATATATTCAAGGAACTTCCCGTCTCGAAGGGACTCCGCGGATCAACCGTGCGACCTTGGCGGCAAAAGGTTTTACGAGTGCCGAAATGGATAAAATCGAATCCATGTTGCCATCGGTTTTTGATCTCAGTTTTGCTTTTACGAAATGGACGCTTGGGGAAGATACGCTCAAGAGGCTTGGCTTTAAATCGGAGGATTACAACCATCTCCGGTTCAATGTGCTTGAGGCGCTTGGTTTTTCGAAGACGGAGATCGAAGAAGCCAATAACGTAGTTTGTGGCATGATGACGATCGAGGGCGCACCCCTTCTCAAGCCCGAGCATTTGCCGGTTTTCGATTGTGCGAACCGGTGCGGAAAAAAAGGTAAGCGTTTTATTGAGCCCATGACGCATGTCCGGATGATGGCTGCGGCGCAGCCGTTTATTTCCGGTGCTATTTCCAAGACCGTGAATCTTCCTCACGAAAGTACGGTCGAAGAGATTGAAAAGATCTATGTGGAATCCTGGAAAATGGGACTTAAAGCCGTGGCGCTTTATCGGGACGGTTCCAAGCTATCCCAGCCGCTTAATACGAAATCCGGCGATTCGTCTTCAGAAAAAAAATCCGAAAAGAAAAATGAAATCCAGAACGTGCATCCTCCGGTTCTGCAGCGCAAGCGCTTGCCCAAAAAGCGCGCCGGGATCACGGTAGAATCCCGCGTCGGAGGCCAAAAGATCTATCTTCGGACCGGGGAATACCCGGACGGGTCGCTTGGCGAGATCTTTGTCGATATGCATAAGGAGGGCGCCGCGTTCCGCTCCATGATGAACTGTTTTGCTATTGCGGTTTCACTTGGGTTGCAATATGGCGTGCCGCTTGAGGAATTCGTGAATGTCTTCACGTTCACGCGCTTTGAGCCGCAGGGACTTGTGGATCATCCGAACATCAAGCTCTCCACTTCGATTGTGGATTATCTTTTTCGCGTACTCGGCATGGAATATCTGGGAATGACGGAATTTGTCCAGATCCCGCCGGCGCCGGAAGACCTTCAAATCAACAAAAAAACGATTTCATCCGTCACCCAAGTGTCCGTGATCGAAATTCCTGCTCCCGCCAAAGATCTGGCTTCACCGGCGAGTATTGTCAAAAAAAACACTTCGCTAGCTGCTGCCGGTGCGAACGAGCACCTTTCAAATATGATGGGAGATGCGCCTTTTTGCTCGAATTGCGGACATGTGACTGTTCGAAGCGGCTCTTGCTATAAATGCCTAAACTGTGGCAATAGCATGGGTTGTTCCTGATACAACACATCGCCACCCATTCATGAAAAGGCCGGCAAATTCTTTTACCAGCCTTTTTTGTATGAATCGACACTATCCCAATTTTATTTTTTTGATAAAAAATAATTAGAATTACTCCCATTTCAGTTTTGACGCAATTAATGGAGCCCCACGGTGTTACAGCCGTGGTACTCTCATGCTTTGACGACATCCCGTCGAAGCATCCACGCCAAAATGCGGCGGGATATCCCGCACATTTCCCGTACGGAATCCCGCAATGTGCAGAGTTCCAACGGGACGCGGCATCCTCGGGCTTACACTTCAGATCTTCTGCGAAGGCGGGATAAATATTGGGACTGCATCGGCGGGGCTTTTGAAGTGCTCTGGCCGATGATTATGCAGCGCGGAAGGCTCCTTGGATTTGAAAGGGGCACACCTGCGTTGGAACATGACACAGCGTTCTATCTCTAGAGGCGGGCGGCCAACCCGTAGCGAAGCAGCATTTCAATTTAAGAAAGCTGCTTCCGGAATGGTTTCAATAACCCAAGTAATTTGGGCGCGACTTTATAGCCCAGCTCAATTGCCTTATCACAATGCAGGATCGCCAGGTCGTATTGCTTTTGGTAATAATAGGCCACGGCAATATTGTTGTGGGCTACCGCAATTTTTGGATTCATTCCCAACGCTTTAGTCAGCAGGGGTATTGCTTTTTTCGTCTGGCCCAGTGCACAATAGGCCGAAGCAAGGCTGACATGGCCCTCAGCTGACGAAGGACTGATCTCAACGGCCCTCTGAAACATCCGAATCGACGATTTGATATCGCCTTGCTCCAGGTCGAGATTTCCGATGTCATAATATGCAGTATAAAAAGGCACATCGTGCGCGATGGCCTGGTGATAAAGGGCGAACTGTTCCGCTTTTTTTCCAGCTTCTTCATAAAGCTGCGAAAGCATAGGATAGGGCAGAAAAAAACCAGGGGCTATTTCCACGGTCCGGCTTAGCATCTGAATCGCGTCATCATTCTTTCCGAGCTTTTTATATAACATCCCGAGACTGTAACAAACTACAGCATTATTCGGAGCAAGTTCGAGCGTTTTTTTGTAAAATGGAATCGCAGTCTCATTATTACCAAGCTTGGAATAAGTCGTCGCAAGGCTAAAATAAGATACAGCAGGTTCCGCCCCCATTTTGAGGCCCTGCTTGAATGTGGTGATCGCCTTGTTGTTTTCCCCCATGGCGTTATATAAATTTCCAAGATTGATGTAAACATCAGTGTCATAAGGCGCATACAGAAGCACTTTTTTGAAATCGCCCAAGGCCCTGTCATAATCTTTTCTCTCCGCAAAATATA
>Ga0265297_10006206_pt1 | contig 17531 bp, 15 predicted proteins | sample Munlanlwell13791_FD_192502 | JGI IMG/M metagenome (GOLD analysis project Ga0265297, IMG submission 192502) | Leachate microbial communities from a municipal landfill in Southern Ontario, Canada - Leachate well 137-91 | ecosystem: Engineered > Solid waste > Landfill > Unclassified | place...
GGCAGCGTCGAGGATGTGCTGGGGCGGCCGGAAGCCGAACGGGGCCGGGTCGCCGATGTTGAGATAAATCATCTGCGTGCCTTTCTTTTCCAGGGCCTTTGCCTCCTGGACGATGTCCCGGATAGGGTACGAAACCAGTTCGCTCCGCGTTGAAGGTTCTATCATCATAACAAAACCAAGCCCCAGGCATTTTGTAGGGATGCCTCTCCCTGATGAATAACCTGGCTTTCACGGGATATGTTTTTATTCGTGTTGATACGTCGTATGACGATATCATTTTCCGAGGGAGAAAGCCATTGAACGGGGCGCGTTTCCGCTGACGACCGTCCTGCGGATTGACGCGGTTATCTCGTGCCTCTCCCCGCCCCGGCAGCTCGTGTAGTTCGAGCTCCCCATGAGGAAGACGCAGAGGCCCGTCTCACGGCTTATGGCTTCCATGTCGTTTCGTATGCGCCCGTTCCCCGCGCCGTTGAAATCCCGGAAATCCCCCCGCAGGTACATGACGCGCCAGGCGTCCTCGGCGAGCTGGAGCCGGAGCAGGGAGTCGTCGATTCCCCCCTGGTCGCCCGGATTCTCCAGCACGGCGAGCATTATCGAGGTGAAAACAAGGAAGGACATCATGGCCTCGAACGTCTGCATGTCATCCCCCGCAGATATGGAGGCGGCGTATCTCCCGGTTTTCTCCGCTTGCATAGAGGCGGATGATGCAGAAGGGGTATTCATCTTCAGGCTCCGCATTCCCGATATAGAGTGCGGTGAGGCCGGCCTGCTTCCGGAGGGATTCGACGTATTGCGGCGTCATCGCGCCTTCGTCCAGCAGGTTCGGATACCGGTATCCGCCTCCGTGGACCGCCGCGCCGGACTTGATTGTGAAATCGGCGGCGGAGACCAGCCTGTCGAACGCCTGCTGGCGGTGCATCGCCTCCTGCGCATCGCGGACAGCCCCGCCGGAGGCCTTCATCAATAGCGCAAGCATGAACAACATCGGGAGCAGGCTGAGTATCGCGTCCAAAGAGGCGAACCCCCTATGCCGGTTCTGAGTCGTCAATCGAGAAAACACCCCGTATCTCCACCACTTTCCCCAGGTAGTCCGAATGCAGCCTGCCGCCTTCGACGCTGAAACGGACGCCGCCCCGGCCTATATCGAGCCTGGAATCGATGCCGCTGAAATACAGGGCTTCGAGGGCTCTTGCGGCCGATTCGGCTTCGCATATCCGCATGAACTCCTCCTTATGGCCGTCCAGCTCCGCCGCCTGGGCCGCGAGCGATGCGCCAAGAAGCCCGGTGATTGCGAGCGCTGGCAAAAATGCGAAGAGGAATTCAATCGTCATCTGTCCCAAGCTGGACCACCGTCCCTTCCGGTATTTGCGAGGACCCCCGGAACCCGAATCTCGATGATTCGAGGATTATCGGGAAATCCCCGGTGAACCTCATGTTCGAAAGCCGCATGCCGTTTTTCGAAAGCGCGCCGGCCTCAAGGCGCGCGTCCAGGGCCGCAGGGCCGATGAGCACGGAGTAATCATCGTCGAATCTGCCGGACCAGAGAGCCATCAGGCCGGACTGCGCGCCGGACACCGATGAGAGCCGCGCTTCGGATTCCCTGAAGCACAGCGAGCAGAGCCCGCCGTCGCAGATGTTCTCCGGGACCGGGTTCGCCGGCGTCGGCGGGACGCAGAGATGGTCCATGCAGTGCTTGCATAGCATGATGTCGTGCGAGAAGTCGTAGGATGAGAACCCCGCGAGGGCCCCGGCCCGGACGCTTTCAAGGACGCATTCCTTGACGTTCATCTGCAGGCCGTAGGCGCGCTCGATTTCCACCGCCCGTGACAGGTCGGTCGAATGTGCCGCATTGAGGACGGCCATCGAATGCAGCAGTATCAGCGAGGAGAGGAAAACGAGGACGAACGACATGTACCCTTTCATCGCTTTTGCGAGGCGGAGGGCGATTAATAAAGGTCTGCCAACTGCGGATGTGGGTCTTCACAAAAAGAGATTGAAAACGGAAAGAAAATTGTGGGCGGCGAGGGCTATTTTACCCTGACCGCATAGCTGCCGACGACATTGATGCCGACGAGCTTGGCGATTTCAGAGCGCTCCGGGTCGAGCACGATGACCATGCCCGAAAACTTCTCGGAAAGCTCGCCCTGGCATTTGGGGCAGACCTTCTCCTTGTTCTGGACTATGTACCGGCATTCCTTGCATGCGCTCATGAGCCTTCACCCTTTTTCTCCTCTTTCTTGTCCTCTTTCTTGGCGGCCTTCTTCGTCTTCTGCTCGAGCCACTCCGGTTTCCCCAGGCCGTCCGGGCGCATCGTGAGGCCGATTTTCGTGTCGGACGAAGTCGACTTCATGCTGACGGTCGAGACCTTGACCAGCACCTCGTCGCCCTTCTTGATGCTCCTTTTCAGGACTTTCGAGCCGAGCGTCTTGGATTTCTTGTCGTAGTAGAACTTCTCCTTGTCTATCTGTGACACGTGGAGCAGGCCCTGGAACGGGCCGATGGAGGCGAAGGCGCCGAATTCGACGATTTCCTTGATTTCCGCCTTGTAGACCTCGTTCACGACAGGGTAGAACGTGAGCGCCTCGAACTTCACCGTATAATATGCGCCGCTGTCGCCCGGGATCACGAGCCCCTCGGAGATTACTTTCGCGTTGTTGACCGAGAGCACGACGCCCAGGTCCTTGTAGATGCGGCCTTCGTAGCGGTCGCGCAGAATCGATTGCACGGCATCCTCAATCTGGCTGCCGAAAAGCGACGGCGGTACCCTTATCCGGTCTTCCAAAGTCTTCATGTAATACATAGTCTTCCTCCGTCATTCGCCCCCCGTACATTAACAGGGGGAGAGTCTAGCCCGCATGCCGACTGGCAATGCATTGGCGATAACGATAATGCCTGGGGCTATTTAAAAAAGGTTGCTAAGCCGGCCCCTGCTTGGACGGAGCCGGCTTTTTCCCCGATGCAGGGGCCGTGTTCTTCTCCTTCTTCCCGCGCCTCCAGTAGAGGATGGCGAGGAAGAGCAGCGCCAGCAGGATGATGAGCCAAAGCAGCCAGGAATCGTCCTTCTTGGTGCTCTGGTCATCCTTTTCCGGCTCGATGGGCTGCGCCTGCGGGAAGGCCTTCACCTCTATGACCTTGAGGATTGAGCCGTTCTTCATGAGGGCGACCTTGTATATGCCTTCGATTGTGAGGGGAAGGCCGAAATTGCCCTTCTCGTCCGTCCGCCCGGTGAAATTCCTGCCTGTCGGGTCTGTCACTATGTAGTCGCAGTTGGCGCAGGGCCCTTCGTTCTCCCTGGCCTCGCAGGTCTTGTTGTCCCCCACTATGCCGGTCGTCGGGCAGCTAAGGTCATTGCCTACGCATTTGTGCGCCTCGCAGCGCGAGTCGGCCGGGCATGATGGGCATCCGGGCTCTGCGCCGCACTGGTAGCCGTATGGGACGAACGTGTGATTCCCGACAGTTCCGCATTCGCCGGACACCGGCCTGCAGACGCCGCCGGCCTGGCCCTTCGGGATGTCGCAGTATTCCGTTTCGGGGCATACGTCATTGTGGCAGCATTCGTAATCAACGCACCGGCCCTCGAACAGGAAGCCGCAGTCACATACGATAGGTTCAACAGGCGGCGGTTCGGGTGTCTCGCATGCCAAGCAGCCTATGAGCTGGGCCCGGGCGAATCCCTGCCTGTAGCCGGAGAGCACCGCGCTGATGCGGACCAGCTTGTCGCAGCCTTCGGGCAGGGCCACACGGCCGCTGTCGTCAGTCATGCCGACCATGTCCCCGTCTTGCTTGACCGTGGCGCCGCTTACCGCGTTGCCCCTGCTTGTGATTGTGGCGAAGTTGCCTCCGCACGCGGATTCCACGGATATCGAAAGCGGCGGGTCGGGCTCGTCGTCATCGTCCTCCCCGGACGGGACGGCCGTGGCGTTGGAGATTATCGTGATATTTAGGGGCGGGGTGTCGATGATGAGCGGTTCCCCGCCGTCATCGGCAAGATAGGTCACGAAGAATTCCCAGGTGGAGTGCGCAGCGCCGGTCGCGTTCACCTGCCAGGTCGTGTTGCAGTAAGTGCCGGGCGCTATGCTCGCGAGGCAGCCGCCGGATGCCGGATTCGAATCTATTGTGTAGAACGGGCTTCCCGAACCCTCGGGTACCGCCCCCTTCGTGCCGGTGCTGAAATATACCTCGCTCGATGCCGTGTTGCTTTCATTATCGGACGCCACGACGGAGCATGCGTATTCCCCGCTGAGGGTGGCGGTGAAATTGGCGCTATGCCAGACGCCTTCGGAAAACGCCCCGTCCCCGAGCTCCAGCACCGACAAATCGGGGTATGTGATGTTGAATCGCACCCAGGCGACGGGATTCTCGCTGGTGATGTTGGCGGCGCATGACGCGGTCATGTTCATGCCGATGAGGGAGGGCTCCACCCACGCGTCGGCGACGCTTATCGCGGTGTTTTCCACGGCGAAACTGATATCGTCGTTGTCATGGTAATTTGCGCTGCTGTCGATGCATTCGTCATAGTCCTGCGAGCTGTAGGTTATGCCGCATCGGACCCAGTGCGTCCCGACTACGCTGTCCGGCGTGAAAACGACGCTGAAATTGCAGGCGGAGCCGCACGATGGGAACTGGCTGCTCCAGCTCCCTATCTGCCTCCAGCCCGTCCCGTTATAGTACCAGGCATAAGCGTAATCGCTGTTGTAGGTCTGTACGAAGTAGCAGGTCGCCAGGACTTCCTCCCCGGCCGCGAAGCTCGTGCCGTTCAGGTAGGCCTCCCCCACATGCTCGTCCGCATAAACGCCGTGGTTGCTGCAGCCGTCGAACGTGTTGTCGGAATCCGGATTGTCGCCGCAGTTGAAGCCCCAGACGCTGCTGCACGATTGCGGGGCGTAGTCCGGGTCCAGCGTTGCGCTTATGACGCTGCAGTTGGTCGAGCCCCCGCAGCAGCCTATCGTGGAGGTCACGTTGAAGAAGCCGTTCTGTTGCACCTGGGCATTCCCGGAAGGGATTACCAAGTGCGCGTCGCAGAGCACGCCCGGCTGGAAAATGTCGAAATACCATGTCCCGCTCCTGCCCGAGAAGTATGAATCGTTGCACTCCACGCTCCAGTTGTGGGGGCCGCTCGCGAGGCCGTACACCTCGAAATTCGGGGTCCCTTCGCTGACATATACGCTATAGTATGTCGCGTTAAGCGCGCCGTCCAGGTATAGCGAGCACGATGCCATCGTCGACTGGGCATCGGTGACATTGTAATAGAGGTAAAGCGGGTTCGCGTCCTCGACCGGGATTGACGATCCGTTTGCAGGGGAATCGAGATATATTTCCGGCGGGGTATTGTCGATTTCGAAGGAGAATGCCGAGCTGCTGCCGATGCCCCCGACAGCGTCGGTGCATCGGACCTGCCAGTAGTGCCAGCCGCTGGAAAGGCCGCTGGCCGTGAAGATGGTGGCAACGCCCTGGGTGACGCTGGCGTTCGTCTGGTTGGGTGAGTAGTCCAGGTACAGCGTGCAGTTCAGCGTCGGCGAGTTGTCCGTGGCCGTGAAGGTGAGGTTCAACGAGGTGGTGTTGAAGAACGACGATGACGAGGGCGGGGAGTTCAGGGTGACCACCGGGGCCGAATCCGACCCGAGTATCCCAAACGAGCTGAACGTGCTGACGGAAAAGAGCGAAAGCGTGTTCTGCGCGGTGTTCGGCGACGTATTCATAGATGTCCAGACTGTGTCGTAGCGGTAGAGCCTGAAGAGGCTCTCGCTGTTTCCTCCAAGCTCATCATCCCTCCAGCTGAAGACCATCCGGTCGATTGCCGAGGAAGTTATCCTCGTGAAGTTCAGGAAACCCTTGAATGCGAATCGGCCCGATGGCGGGGACGGGGGCGCGGCGGTCCAGTTGATTGTATAGTTGGCCGTCGAACCGGTGTCCGTGATTGATGCGTTGGCGAAATTCGAGTAGTTGCAGGACGGGCTGTCGAATATGAGGTTCGACGAGTTGAGGCCGATGTACGCCGCGAAGCCGGAGCTCGCGAAGGTCCGCATGTCGGGATTGTTGTTGCAGAAGTGCGTGCCGTTCAGGAATACGAGCGACGTGTTGATTACCATCCCCGGCCCGTAGCTGTCGCGGACCAGGCCGCCCGTCACGTTGTTCCTGCCCAGCGAATTGAAGTCGAAATAATACGCGGTTCCGCAGCCGGTGAAGTTCATGTCCGTGAACGTGTTGTTCTCGGACGAGTGGAATGTCGGACAGCACGCTGTGAAGTAATGGTAGTTCATCACCCCGAAGACCGAGCCTGCGACGCTGATGTCCCGGAACCGGTTCCGGTGGGACTGTATCAGGTCGAACGACGCGAAATCGTCGGACATGCTGAGGTTCTCGAACGCCGTGTCGTCGGTCATGTGGAGGAGGATGCCGTTGTTCGGTATCAGGTCGGAGCCGTGTATCGTGACGTTGGACACGGTCGAGCTGTCCGTGTCGCATAAAACCAGCTCAGCGAAGTCAAGGTCGCGTATGTCGCCGGATGCATTCAGCAGGACTATCTGCCTCCCGCCGGACGATGTCATATTGACCAGGCGGATGACGTCGCAGTATGGCGCCGTGCCGATGCCGTATGCGGTCATGTAATAATCGAAGTGCGTGTTCTCGAGCGCGGTGTTGTTCTGGAACGTCATGTTCGACGGGGGGGATGCTCCGGTATAGATGGAGAACCCTTCCGTGTTGTTGTAAGCCCGGTTGCGGTTGAATGTGGCGTTCAGGGTCAGGCCGCCGTCCCCGCCGAAATAGCTCGTGTAGCGAATGCCTGAGCCGCTGTTGTTCTCGGCCGTGTTGTCAAGGACCGAACCGTGGATGTACCCGTAAAGGATTATGCCGTCCTGCAGGTTATACGCGGCGGTGTTGTTCTGGAACAGGAACGACGAGCCGGCCTCCGGGTATCCGGTCTGGATGATTCCGGACATGTTGTTCCGCAGGGCGGTGTTGTTCTGGATAATATAATAGGCAGGACCGGAGAAGAAGGGGTCGCCGTACATGCCGTGGCCGCCGTTCCCGTTGAAGATGTTGTTGGCGACGGTCGTGTTCAGGGAGCGGTAGTAAATCCCGTAATAACTATTGCCTTCCGCGGTGTTGTTCAGGATGGTGACGTTCCAGTTCATGCCTTCGAGATAGAAGCCGGCAGAGCCGCTGGTATTGCCCAGGTTGAAGCTGGCGGTATTGTTGATTATCGTGACATTGCGCGCCCCGAGGTTTGTCGTGTAGAAGCCGCTGTAATTGTTGTTCGAGGCGTTGTTGTTTTTCCATGTGAAATTGGTCGCATAGGAAGACATGTAGACGCCGTAGCGGTTCCCATAGAAGGTGCTGTTTGCGAGGAGCAGGCCGCGGATGCCGTAGAAATCGCTTCCCGAATCGTAGTTATAGGTGTAGAAACCGTAGTAGTTGTTGAAGCAGGTTACGTTGTCAACTGTGGGGAAGTATATCTTCCTCGAGACTGTGAGCGACGAGTTCTGGAGAACCGCGATGCCGGCGTTCACCGAGCCGCCGTATCCCGAGACGGCGCAGTTCCGGATGGTCGTGAAGTTGCTTCTGGTCATGATGCCGTAGCGGTAGTTGCCGGTCGAGTTATCGGTGACGCTGTGCCCATGGCAGTCGATGACGACGTTGTTGGCGGCCACCCTGAGGCAGGCCATGCCGGATGCGGAGAGTTCAGGTGCGCTGATGTTCGCGCCTTGCAGGTCGGCAACGAGGTCGTACGTGCCCGCCGATGAGATTTGCTGGCATCCGGAAACGTTTATCGCGTGGGTTATGCCGGCCAGGAGCGCCAGCAGCATGATGAATCGTCGCATGCAGGGAATGGATAGAAAAAGTATATAAAGGATTGAACATGGGGGCATCCGAGGGAGTCCTGCGAAAGGAAAGTATTAATAGATTTACAACTATTTAACAGATGTTAAATAGTTTAACTAACGCAAGCATGGGTATGGAATGCGGGTGTCGTTATGGCGAAGATACGTTGCGCTGTCGTCGGAGTTGGGAATTGCTTTGCAGGATTGGTCCAGGGCGTCGAGTATTACCGCCTGCATCCGGAACAGCAGGTCGTCGGCGTCATGCATCCGGTTGTCGGCGGGTACTCCATACATGACCTTGATTTCGTTGCCGCGTTCGACGTGGACTCCAAGAAGGTCGGGAAGCCGCTGAGCGAGGCGGCCTATGCCGAGCCGAACAAGGTGAAGTGGGTCGAGTCGCTTTCGCTCATGAAGGACGTGACGGTCAGGCAGAGCCCCCAGCTCGATGGCGTCGGGATGTACGTGGACAAGGTCGTGAAGCCGGTGGGGGCGAGGCCGCTTGAGGAGCTGAAAGCCGAGGCGCTCAAGGAAATCAATGACAAGAAGGTCGAAATCCTGGTCTCATACCTCCCGGTCGGGGCGGACATGGCGACGAAGTTCTGGGCGCAGGTGTGCCTGGATGCGAAAATCGCGTTCGTCAACTGCATGCCATCGTTCATAGCGTCCGAGCCGGAATGGGCCGAGAAGTTCCGCAAGGCGGGCCTGCCCGTAATCGGCGACGACATCAAGGGGCAGGTGGGGGCGACCATCATCCACAGGACGCTCGCGCGCCTCTGCGACGACCGGGGCACGAGAATCGAGAAGACCTACCAGATAAACGTGGGCGGCAATACGGACTTCCTGTCCATGAAGGAGCAGGAAAGGCTGACGTCCAAGAAGGTTTCCAAGACCGAGTCGGTGCAGAGCCAGCTCCGGCAGAGGCTCCCGGACGACCAGATATACGTGGGGCCCTCCGACTTCATCCCGTTCCTCGGCAACACGAAGCTGATGTTCATGCGCATCGAAGGCAGGCAGTGGGCGAACATCCCGTACAACATGGAAGTGAGGCTTGAGGTGGACGACAAGGCGAACTCGGCCGGCATCGTGATAGACGCGGTAAGGCTGGCAAAAATCGCCCTCGAGAGGAAGCTCGCCGGCCCCGTTGAAGCGGCATCGGCATACCTCATGAAGCACCCGCCGAAGCAGATGACCGACCCCGAGGCGAGGGCCGAGCTCGAGAGATACATAAAAGGATAAACGGCTGAGGGTGTTGAAGGGAAAAAAAGCGGGAATGAAAGGTAGAATGGAAAAATGAAAAAAGAATGAGGGAATACGGCCCTCGTTTCTATTTCTTGGGCTTTTCCTTCCCGCTTCCGTTCCTGCGCCTCCAGTAGATGAGGCCCGCGGCCAGCAGGGCGAGAAGGAGCGGCATCCACGGGAGCAGGCCGTAATCCGGGGCCGCCTGGGGCTTCCCGTATCTTCAGACTGCGCCCATGCTAAGGGTCCGGACAAACAAATTAAAGGGTGCTTCGTGAAAGGTTTGCCATGCTTCTTTTTGCCGATGCCGCCGCGGTGTTTTCCGAGATAGAGAAGCGCAGCGGCCGGCTGGAGATGACCGATGTGCTCTCCACGCTTTTCAAGCGCGCCGAGGGGAAGGAAATCGGCAAGCTCGTATATTTCATACAGGGCATCGTCGCGCCGCCTTATGAGGGCATCGACCTGGGGGTGGGCGAGCGGTTCGCGATTGCCGCAATCGCGTCCGCGAGCGGGTATTCCGCAAATGATGTGGAAAAAAGCTACAAGAAGGGCGGGGACCTCGGCGACACCGCGGAGGCGCTCATGGCGAAAAGGAAGCAGACCGCGCTCTCCACCACCGAGATGGGCGTCACATACGTGTATGATGCGATGGTCAAAATCGCGAATGCCTCCGGCCAGGGCAGCCAGGACCAGAAAATCAAGCATTTGACCGAACTGCTGAACAATTCGTCCCCGCTGGAAGCGAGATACATCGTGCGCTTCGTGCTGGGCAGGCTCCGCCTGGGCGTCGGGGACCCGACGATTCTGGATGCGATTTCAGTAGCCCACTCCGGGGACAAATCCCTGCGCGAACCCCTCGAGCGGGCCTACGACGTATGCGCCGACATGGGTTATGTGGCAGAGAGGTTCTACGAAAACCCTGATTCGATAATGGATTTCCACGTCGAGCCGTTCCGCCCGCTGATGCCCGCGCTTGCGGAGAGGGAGGACTCCCCGGAATCCATCATGAAGCGCCTCGGGCGCTGCGGCGTGGAGATGAAGTACGACGGGTTCCGCCTGCAGTGCCACAAGAAAGGGAAGGAGGTCGAGCTCTATTCGCGCAAGCTCGAGCGCATGAGCCCGATGTTCCCGGACGTAGTGGCGGAGATACGGAAGCTAAAATGCAAGGACATCATATTCGAGGGCGAGGCGCTCGCCTACGACAAGAAGAAGGGGAGGTATTTCCCGTTCCAGCAGACCATGCACCGGCGCAGGAAGCACGGCATCGAGGAGGCGTCGAAGGAATACCCGCTAAACCTTTTCGTCTTCGACGTGCTGTTCGTTGATGGGCAGGACATGACGGACGCGAGCTACCGCGAGAGGCGGGCGGCGGTCCAGAGGCTGTTCAAGGGCAAGGTCCTTGCGCCCAGCCAGATGAAGATTGTCAGGACGCCGCGCGAGCTCAAGAAGCTGTTCGACGAGGCCGTTTCATCGGGCCTTGAAGGCATAATGGCCAAGGACCTCGACGCGCCATACACCGCGGGAAAGAGGAAGTTCGCCTGGATAAAGCTCAAGAAATCGTACGGGAAGTCCGTGGACACCATCGACGGCGTCGTGGTCGGGTATTACCTCGGCCGCGGGGCGAGGGCCGAGTTCGAGTTCGGCGGCGTGCTCGTCGCCGTCTACAATCCCGACAGCGGCCACCTGGAGACCGTGGCCAAGGTCGCGACAGGCTTCACCGAGGAGGAGATGGTGGAACTGCGGCAAGTGCTGGAGAAAATCAAGACGAAGGCGCCGCCGTCGAACCTAGATTACAAGATAGAGGTCGATTACTGGGTGGAGCCGAGGTTCGTGGTCGAGGTCGCGTTCGACGACATCACCCAGTCGCCCAACCACACGTGCGCCATGCGCGAGGGGAAGGGCCTGGCGCTGAGGTTCCCGCGCATGACGAAGATGCGCCCGGACAAGGCCGAGAACGAGATAACGACGAGCGGCGAGGTCGCAAGGATGTTCGAAATCCAGCGGGCGCGCTCCTGAACGCATATGAACCTGCGCGGGCATGCGGCGCGTGACTCGCATATTTTAACCTGAGGGAGGAATGGATTGCATGAAAGTCGAATTGAAGAAGGCCCATCTGTCCGATGCGAAGGAGAATCTCCTCTGCGTGTTCCTGATGCAGGACGAGGAACCGCCGTACGACGTGAAACGCTTCCTGCATGATGTCAAGAAGCAGCGCTATGAGGGCAAGCTCCTCCAGACTTTTTCGACAGACACCAGAGGCGAGGCGAAATTCAGGCACCTCCTAATCATCGGCCTCGGGAAGAAGGAGGATTTCAAAACAGACTTCCTCCGGAGGGCCGCAGGAATCGCGGTAAGGTATGCCGCATCAAGGAGGGAGCCCGCGGTCGCGATGCACCTTCCGAGCAACTTCATCGCAAGGCACGAGCTTCTGGGCATGGTCCAGGCCATGACGGAGGGCGCGATTCTTGCCTCTTACAGGTTCTACGATTACAAGACGAAGAAGGAGGACCTGTTCGAGGTCGAGAAGGCGCATATCTTTAGCGAGGAGGATGTCGCGGACGGAGTCATGCGCGGGACGCTTTTTGCGGAGGCGCAGAACTATTCGCGGAGGCTGGACGAGCAGCCTGCGAATATCGCCACCCCGGCGATGGTCGCTGCGGAGGCGAGGAAGCTCGCAAAAGAGCACGGCCTCGGGGTCATTGTTTATGACCGGCCGCGCCTCCAGAAGATGGGGATGGGCGGCATGCTCGCGGTCTGCCAGGGGAGCGCGCACAGCCCGCTCCTCATCCGGCTCGAATACAACAGGGGCAAGCGCCTTCCGCTCTATTGCATAGTGGGCAAGGGCGTAACGTTCGACTCCGGCGGCATCAGCATCAAGCCCTCATCCGGAATGCACGAGATGAAATACGACAAGAGCGGCGCCATCAACGTCCTTGGCGTGATGAAGGCCGTCGCGATGCTCGGGTTGCCGATTCGGCTGGTCGGGCTCATGCCGATGGTGGAGAACATGCCATCGGGAAGCGCGCAGAAGCCGGGCGACATAATCACCGCGCACAACGGCAAGACGATAGAGGTGCTGAACACCGATGCCGAAGGAAGGCTGATACTCGCCGACGCGCTCAGTTTCGGGGCGCAGGAGAAGCCGGAATGCATGATAGACATGGCGACTTTGACCGGCGCCATGGTGGTGAGCCTGGGCAGGCACGCAATCGGGATGTTCTCGAACGATGATGCGCTCTCGGACGCGCTGAAAGAGGCGGGCGAGGCCGTGCACGAGCGCGTGTGGAGGCTTCCGCTCTGGCCCGAATACGGCGAGATGATGAAGTCGGATTTCGCGGACATCAAGAACATCTCCGAGGTGCCGGAGGCCGGCTCGATAACCGCCGCGGCGTTCCTCAAGGAATTCGTCGGCGAGACGAGATGGGCGCACCTGGACATAGCCGCGGTGGACATGGTCAAGGGGCCGCACCCGTATCTCGAGAAGGGGGCGACCGGGACGGGCGTCAGGCTCGTTTCAGCGGCGCTCGAGCGCCTTTCGAAAAAGAAATAAAAAAGGATGGCAATCAATAGGGATTGGAGAGGTGAGCGGTTGACCAGGTACGCATTCAGCGAGATATCGATTGAATGGCTTAAGGAGAACGGTTTCTCCGAGGAGGACATCGACGAGCTTACGGAGGTCCTCAACGTCATCGAGACGAGGAAGAAGAGGGACGGGGCCGGAATCAGGCTTCCGCAGGAGGACAACATGAAGGTCTCGACTCTCGTGTCCCTGCTCGAATCCATAACCGACGCCGAGGACAGGCCGATTTGCTTCGAGGAAAGCGGGCTCATCACCATTCCGGACGAGGCGATGCAGTATTTCGAGGAGGATTTGGAGCTCGAAGAGCTCGATCGCGTGACGACGAAACTGCGGAAGGTCAAGTTCGCCCGGAGATACTCGGACCCGAGAAGAAGGGGCACGATGAAGGGCAACGACAGGTCCCGCCCGGCGTTATAGCGTTATTGTATATTTTTTTTTCCAATTTTATTCTATTCATCCAATCTTCTAATTACTATAATCTTCTAATATTTTATCCTGAAATCGGCGAATTCCCCGGTGGCAGCGAGCCACTCGCTTTTTATTTCCGACACGCTTGCCCCGGCCGGCCCGTGCCCGCACCACACAAGCAGCTTTTCCAGCGATTCGTGCGCGCCCTCGGCCGTGACTTCCACCGAGCCATCGGGAAGGTTGCGCGCCCAGCCCGTGATTCCGAGCTTTCTTGCCTCGCTTTGCGCCCCTGCGCGGAAGAACACGCCCTGGACATCGCCGATGATTATGATGTGGAGCCTCTCCATCATGGCATGCATAAGGGCAGCGCAAAATAAAGGGCTTCCGGCTTTCCCTATACCCCCTTCACTTGAATTCGGGGTCGTCCGCTATGTATCGGGAGATTTTCGGGTTCTGGGCTACTGCCGACCTGATATCGGCCTTGAAAATCCGGATTTCATCAGGACTGGCCGGGTCCCAGGCCTTGGAGCCTGCGCCCTTCCTCTTGAACCCCCTGCCGTTCTCGTAGGACATCTTGTATTCGCCGTAGTCCTTCTCGATGGAATCCGAGCTGAATAGTTCGACGAACTCCACCGGCTTTGCCTTGATAGGCGGTTCGGCTGAGGGGTCCCGGTAGCGCTCCAATGCGCGCCTCGTCAATTCACGGTTCCTGGCTGCGAAGTATTCATCCATCTCCTTCTTGGTGGATGCGCCGCTTGCCGGGACCTTAGCCATGAGTAAATATTGCAGTAAACCTTTTATAAAGACATTACATCACGATTTACCACTTAAAAAGCGAGCGAACCGCAGGAAAAGATTGAGCAGATATGGAAAAACCGAAAAGAAAAAGGAAAATAAAGGAATGACGGCTTCACTCGCCGCCCATATCCATGCCGCCAGGCATTCCGCCCGGTGGCATGCCGCCCCTGGCGCCCCCCCTGGAGCTGATGATGTCATCAATCCTGAGGATGAGCCTCGCGGTCTCGGTCGCGGACGCCATGGCCTGCTTCTTGACCTTGGCCGGCTCGTAGACGCCCGACAATTTCAGGTCGCCCACCTTGCCCGCGATTACGTCGACGCCGACGGTCCTGCCGTCCTTCTCCTTGTGCTTGTTGCGGAGAGAGACGATGGTGTCGATGACATCCATGCCCGCGTTCTCGGCCAATGCGCGCGGAATCGATTCCAGCGCCTCGGCGAATGCCTGGATTGCCAGCTGCTCGCGGCCGCCTATCTGGACCGCGTATGCCTGGAGCTCCCTGCTGATTTCCATCTCGACAGAGCCGCCGCCGATGACGTATTTGCCGTCTTCAAGCGCGCTTGAGACCGCCCCGCGCGCGTCGATTACGGCGCGCTCGACCTCGCTCACCACGTGGTCGGTTCCGCCCCTGACGAAGAGGGTGACGGACTTGGGGTCCTTACACTGCTCGACGAAGACCATCGCCTCGCCTGCAATCTTGCGCTCTTCGACGAGCCCGGCGTGCCCGAGTGCCTCGTCTTTGAGGTCCTCGAGGCTCGATGCGATTGCCGCGCCTGTTGCCCGGGAAAGCTTCTCCATGTCGCTCTTCTTCACGCGGCGGACCGCCGCGATGCCCTTCTTGGAAAGGAAGTGCTGGACGAGGTCGTCGATGCCCTTCTGGACGAAGACCACGTTCGCATTCGTCGCGGCGATTTTCTCGACCATGTCCCTCATCATCTTCTCCTCCTGCTGGAGGAACGCCTCCATCTTGGAAGGGTCCGTTATCTCGATTTTCGCGTCCGTCTCGGTCTTCTCGATTTCCAATGCGGTGTCGAGAAGTAGGATTTTCGCGCTCTTCACGCTTTTGGGCATGCCGGAGTGCACGATTTCCTTGTCGACGAGGACGCCGCGTATCAGCGAGGTGTCGAGCACTTCGCCGCCGGCCTTCTTCTCGATTTTTATGAGGTCAAGGTCGACCTTGTACTTGCCGTTCTTCTCCTCGGAAACCTGCATGACAGCGTCGGATATGATGCTCGCGATTTTCTTCTTCTCTTCGTCGCTGCCGATGCCCTTGGAGCCCATCGCGACCTGCGCGATTTTGGTGAGCACTTCCTTGTCGGTCGGCTTCACCGGCTCGGCAATCTTTGCGAGCACGTCTTCGGCCTTCCTGGAGGCGAGCTCGTAGCCCTTTATCACCACGGTCGGGTGGATTCCCTGGTTGAGGAGCTCGCCCGCCCTGTAGAGGAGGTTGCCCGCGATTACGACCGATGTGGTCGTCCCGTCGCCGACTTCCTTGTCCTGCGTCTTGGCCACTTCCACCATGAGCTTTGCCGCCGGGTGGTCGACGTTCATTTCCTCGAGTATCGTCGCCCCGTCGTTGGTTATCACGATGTCGCCCAAGTCCGAGACGAGCATCTTGTCCATGCCTTTCGGGCCGAGCGTCGTCTTGACTATGTTTGCAACGGCATAGCCGATTGCGATGTTTACCCTCATCGCGTCCCTTCCCAAAACCCTGTTAGACCCTTCCGGGAGCACGTAAACCTGCTCGCCGCTTACCTGTTTCGTCATACACCTTCACCTCGAAATAGTTCGTTTCCTAGCCCTAAGTTTGGGTTCATCACCTAATCTTAGATATAATAAGCAAGAAGACATATTCTGATAAATGTTTAAAAAACTAGCGAGGCGCTCCTGTTTTATTGGTTTACTGGGTTTCCGGTGTATGGCAGTACGGATTCCCGCGCTCGTGTTTTCCATCGCCATCGCGCTCCTCGCATTGTTTTCCCCGCTTCCCCTCGAAGGCAGGGCTCAGGCGGTGCTCGCGGTTTCAATCTTCACCGGGCTCATGTGGTTCACCGAGGCGATTCCCCTGCACGCCACCGCGCTCCTTTCGACGGCCCTCCTGATTTTCATCGGGACTTCGCCTAAGGACGCCTTCTCGCCGTATTTCGCCCCGACAATCGTGCTTTTCTTCGGCGGCTTCGTGATTGCCCGCGCCCTCGAGAAGCACGGGCTGGACCAGCAGATTGCAAAGAGGTTCCTGTCCCGCTTCGGGAAGGACCCGAGGATTTTCCTTCTCGGGCTCATGTGCGTGACGGCGTTCCTTTCGCTCTGGATGGCGAACACCGCCGCGACCGCGATAATGCTCCCGATAACGCTTTACGTAATAAAGAAGGGGAAGATGGAGAAGCGGAAGTCCAACTACGCGAAGGCGCTAGTCCTCGCGATATCCTTCGCGTCCACGATAGGGGGCATAGGAACGATTGTCGGCACGCCCCCGAACGGCATCACGGTCGCGGATTTGGCGGAGGAGGGCGTGCAGGTGTCGTTTTACGAATGGAGCTACCTTGCGATGCCGTTCGTCCTGCTGTTCATCCCGATAACGTGGGCCATCCTGCTCTGGGTGTTTCCGCCCGAGGTCAAGAAAGTGGAGCTCGAAAACGAGGGCGGGCCTTACTCGAAGGAGCAGAAGCTCGTGCTCGCGGTTTCGCTCATGACGATTGCCATGTGGGTGAGCATATCCATCCACAACATCGCCGACGCGACTGTGGCGATTTGCGCGGTCGTGGCGCTTTACGCCCTCGGCCTCCTTGAGACCTCGGACATGTCGAAGATTGACTGGGCTTCGCTCCTGATGTTCGGGGGCGGCCTGAGCCTCGGCGCGGCAATCGAGACGTCCGGGCTCGGCGTTTACCTGGGCGGCCTGCTCGTGGGGTTCGTCACCGGCCAGGCGACATTGCTCCTGTACATCTCGGTGCTGGCCTTCACGGTCGTCCTGACGCTCAGCGCGTCGAACACGGCCACGGCGGCACTGATTGTCCCCATAGTCATCCCCCTGGCAAAGGCCCTCGGCGCCGGGGTGAAGCAGCTCGGGGTGCTGGGGGGCATAGGCACTTCGCTCGATTTCATCCTCCCGGTCGGTACGCCGCCGTCCGCGATTTCGTATTCCACCGGCTACATCAGCGTCTCCGACATGGTGAAATCCGGGCTGATTGTCACATCGGCGGGAATCCTGCTGCTGGCAATCATGGCATGGCTCTACTGGTAGGTTTTTATTTACTTATAATTAATGTCTCTTTATGTCGATTCAAAAGCCGCAGACCAAGCAGGCCAACGGAAGGCCGGTTTCATTGGACGAGTTCTTCGAGTTCTCCAGGAATAGGGCGCCCGGATTCCTCGGGTACCAGCCCATAGAGGAGATAGACAGGCGCCCGCTCCGGCCCGGGGAGATGATGAGGATTACCGCCCTGATACGCGGGGACGGATACCGCGAGCAGGACATGGACTCGGTCGAGGCGAGGTGCGCCGCCGCATTGGTCGCCGCGAGGGTGGGATTGGACGATGTCCTGCCCGTCCTTCGGGGCGCGCTTTCGCGCGACATTACCGAGCCGCTGGTCAAAAGCTCGCTCACGTACGCGCTGGAGTGCCTCAGCGGCATGGTCGCGAGAGGAACGGTCCCGGAGAAGGAACTCCAGCTCAAGCGCCTGCTCCG